>Ga0209991_10001578_pt1 | contig 10389 bp, 8 predicted proteins | sample ChitaG_FD_183167 | JGI IMG/M metagenome (GOLD analysis project Ga0209991, IMG submission 183167) | Deep subsurface microbial communities from South Pacific Ocean to uncover new lineages of life (NeLLi) - Chile_00310 metaG (SPAdes)... | ecosystem: Environmental > Aquatic > Marine > Oceanic >... | reverse complement strand
CTTTTTCTTTTTATCAGCCTATTAGTCGCCGCCACCAAAACACCACAGACACTATCTTCGCCATCGGGCATCAATTGGTAATCAACAGCGCTGTCGTCAACATTGAACGGACAAACCTGCGCTGCTTCGAGCAGTATCGCTCCTTCTATCTCTTCCGGCGGCAATGAGGGAAACTTAAAATAACGGACTGCAACCTCCGGGCCGCATACGCTACAAACAGCCAACTGCGTCTGAATCCCGGTTGACTGAAGGCACTCGCTAATTGCCCTAACGGTGTTTATTTCTTTGTGATTTTCGTTAGTTTCTGTTCCATCGGCAATGTTAGCTATGCCGGCTGCAGTAACTGCAAAACCATCGCCGTTTTTGCGCAGCTGGACTATTTTGACTGTGGAAGAACCAATATCAAGCCCCAAAACTTGTGTTTTCTCAAGATTAAGTAACTGTTTCCAATCCAAGTTCGCAGACCCTTCAACCGAACCTTTCTCTCTCCGAACATTTCGTATCAATGTCCCTATCATTTCTGCAATACGACCATAATTTAAGCTTGAACGCATATCCCTTCATCGGCCTAAAAAAGTGGCTGTTTTACGTAGAAATTACGAAATTACAACACGCTGATTTCGCAGGCTGGTGTGCCTGATTTCAACCTGTCAGGCCCTATAAATATCGTGATTTTGTCTCTGAATCGAGATTTTGAACATCCGGCGAGTCCCGCTTGTATCAAAGCCCACAAAAATTAAGCAATCACAGGGGACACAAGGAAGGTTTTTAAGAATTATCGGTCATTGGGTCTAAGCAGGAACAAACCCAGGCTGTTCATTTTTGCCTGGCCAGGGGTTGAAACCACCGCCAACCCCTTTAGAAATGGTATTTCATATGTGTTTAGGCCAAACCTTTTGCGCCGGTATTTTTAACGCCGTCCGCATAAGGCAAAGCTAAAAGTCGGTGTTAAACCATCTATTATTCGTACCAGCGGTCCACTACAAAGACCACACCCACATCGGTTGTGGTCACATCGCGCAGAGCTGCGTCATACAGGATAAGCGAGCCGCCCGTCGACGAAAAGCTTGAGCATACAAAAGCACCGGCAATCGTAGAACCGGCCTTAATAGTTACATCGGCATTCGGAGCATAGATTGCCCCGTACCACTCACTCTTTGCCTTCAGCTCAAAGGTTTGGTCTTCACCCGTTCCATATAGCACAAAGGCGGTAGTATCCTGAGTTTCGTTATTGACTCCGCTTGAATTGCCCGCTATTAAATCACCGTCCAGGTATAAGGTCAAAGATGAATCTGGCGTTATCTGAAGTTCAGTCCCCTGGCCAAGCCAGATATCGCCGGTCACGTACAGCACAACATCACCATTTATTTCCATTATGGCGTTGTTATTCAGATAAATACTGGAATATTCCCCACTGTCCTCAGGGCCTATTGTTAATGTTGTCATCTGGATATCTATCGTACCCATATCGGGAAGTGCGGGCGGGGTCACCACCGGGAAATAGCCGCTAACGCCTACCAACGCCTCTCCATCAACGGTTGCACCGCCGAGGTCTATGCTGCCCGGCTCAGCACTGGTCGTGGCAATCTGCACCGGCACGTCGAGGGGGTCCGGATTCTGAGAGTCGTATCCATCGACTATCGTCCCCATTTTCAATGTGATAGTTTCCTGCACCAAAATTGCAGAGTCAAATAGTCCCTTCAGCCGCAAAGTGGACCTGACTTTTCTTTCGGCCTGCCCATAGTTTCCAATAGATTCAACGGTATAACCGCTGAGGTCGTTTCCCGTAATTGTATAGCTAAAAATCGCATCACAATTCGCCAATGTCTCATTTGTTACCTGCGGCAGGTTACTATCACTCCAGGGTATTACTTTCAAGTTCTGGTTCATTTCAAAGATAGCCTTTGTCAGCCCGGCATCGGCAGCGCAGCGGGCCGCAATCTCCGAGGCCGTTCGCAGCGCAAAGACACGGCTGCGCAGACCCATACTCAACAATCCAACACCTGTTACAAGCAATACTACAAGCGCAACCATCATCAGGGCTATCGCAGAGCCTTTCCTTTTTGATTGGAGCAGCTTCTTTCTATTCATCATGACTTCCTCCCCTTACGAGATTTTTTGTTATTAATTGTGCGTAACAGAAGACCGAGACAATCGCAGCTGTCTGCATTTCTTATTCATCTGCTTACTCCTCACTCCAGTGTTGTATCACGAAGCGCACAGCCTCATCATCTACGCTGACATTTTTCAGGGCTTCATCATACTTGAAATTGCCGCCGCTTTTTATCTCAAAGTTCGAGCCTATAAAAGAACCGCAAATATCACCACCGGCATTAATAATTATGTCGGCATTCGGAGCGTAAACTGCGCCAAAGAAGTCGCCCTTAGCTTTGAGGTCAAACTCCTGTGCACCTTCACCTGTACCGTAAAGTTTGAAATTTACCGGAGAATTCTCATTATTGATTCCGGCTTGATTGCCCGCTACCAAATCGCCGTCCAAATACAAAGTCAAAGATGCACCTTCCCTTACAATAATTTCGCAATCCTGGCCAAGCGATGTGTCACCGGTGACGTGCAGCACAACATCTCCACCAGTTATTTCCAATACTCCCGGATTGGCGGCACGTTTCAATTCAATCCCGTCATATTCACCGTTATCGGCCGGCCCCATTGTTAAGGTTGTACCATGGACGCTAATCTCTGTACCCTTATCTGGCAGCGCCGGAACAGTTATATCCGGGAACACGGTCTCCACATTGATAGCATACTTATCATCGACGGTAGCACCCTGGTCTTGTACAACACTTTCTACATCGCCGCCGACGCCTACGAGAACATCGCCATTCACAGCTACACCGAAATTGAGCATTATGCTGTTAGGCAAAGTGCTGTCGGTGCCAATCCGTACTTCCACATCAGTGTCACCTGGGTCCAGAGAGTTGTATCCATCGACGAGCGTCCCGGCCTTCAATATCATAGTTCCCTGAACAAAAAGTGCACACTCAAATGGTCCCTGCAGGCGCAAAGAAGAATTAACTCTTCTTTCAGCCTGGTTGGATTTCCCAATAGATTCGATGATATAACCGTTGCCGATATCTCCCGTAATTGTATAGCTATAAATTGCGTCACAATTCGGCAACATCTCATCTGTCGCCTGCGGCAGGGTGCTGCCATCCCAGGGTTTAACTTTCAGCTTCTCGTTCATTTCAAAGAGAGCTTTTGTAAGCCCGGCATCGACAGCGCAGCGGGCTACAATGTCCGAAGCATTTCGTATCGCAAAAATACGACTGTGCAGGCCGAGACTTAGCAGCCCCACACCTGTTGCAAGCAATATTACTATCACAAGCAACACCAGGGCTATCGCAGAGCCTCTTCTTTTTGATTGTAGCAGCTTGTTCATATTCGCTTCGGCCTTGCCTTTACCAGGCATTTCGTTATTGATTGTGCATAACAGAAGACGAGACAATGGTAGCTGTCTGCGAGCCGTCGTCGAGTGTAAGTATCATTTGGGCCGAGCGCCCTGATGCCTTGAAAACACAACTGGATACATTCTCGCAGACAGTTCGGACGGTTAATGTTTGTCTGGGATTCAGTCTGCCGTACTCAATATCCAGTTGGCCAATACCGTCATAGGAAAAACGTGCATAGCTGTCAACGAAGGCGGAATTAGGGTCCTCGTAGTAATAAACCTCAATCCAACTGCCGGCAGCATCCAATAAAAACGTTTCACTACTTGCCTTGCGAACCACAGAGTCAAACGTTTTCCTTGCGACGTAGCTGTCGGTTGCAACATCAGAGTATATATGATTGTACATCCTCTGCCAGCCACGCTGACTGTCAACCACCATAGCGCCGACACCAAACATGACGATAGCCGCAAGCATCACGGCTATCATCAACTCCACAATCGTAAACCCCGGTTGAACTGTAGGTTCCTTTTTTGACATAGTCCGTAATACCCCCAAGTATTCTAATATGACGTGTAGGTCGTCAGCTCAAATGACTTGTCTATATCAGCGATGCTGGTTACTACCTGACCCCGATATGTCCATGCCACGACAACATTCAATGCCCTTAAACCGGTACCAACGTCTTTCCACGACAGAAGCGCGTAGTAGTCGCAACCATCCGCCACAACTATGTAGCCTCCCAATGGGGTAAAGCCTTCGTATGCAGACCACGTAAAACCAGTGATTGGGGCAATTGCCAGGTCTGAACCGAAATAGGTATCCGGATTAAATGTATTTGGGTCGCTTAGCCCACGCCAACTTTCGCAAAGCAGCAGTCCGATTCCGGCAGCGGTTGTATGCATAGTAGCTTTTCGCGCATCCAACGCAGCATAATATCTATATCCGGAAGTCCCGAGTACCGCTATTGACAGGATGAGGATTGCTGCTATTACCTCAATAAGGGTAAATGCCCCCGCGGATTTGGGTCGCTTAACAGCCATATCACCCTCCTATTTGCTCTTAAACGCTCTTGAAGTTAAGGGGGACCTTACACCGGTCCCCCATTATACCTCAAACTTTATTTACGGCGTCCAGACACCATCTTGATCCAACTGATACGATGGAGGATTCGTAGGTGCATCGGGGTCAAGACTTACCCCTGCCGTACCAGTAACCGTAAATGCCAGTGGATCCATAGCAGTTGCGGCAAAAGTAAAGTCAGCATCACCAAAGTAGGTACCCGACAGGTCGCCGGCTGCAAAGCCCAAACCGGTGGCGCCGACACCAATTATCGTCGGTAGCGCCCCATCAGGGCCTTTTTCAGCTTGGTAGGCACGTATCGACGTCGCTATGCTGCCCATCATCGCCTTGCCTTCCGACCACTTGGCGGCGTCAATTCGGCCACGAAGCATCGGAATCGCCACCGAAGCCAGAATCCCAACGATGAGAATCACCACCATCAGCTCAATCAGTGTAAAACCTTTTCTGCTTCTCATTTCGATTTCTCCTAAAAAATGTTTTAAAAATACACTACTTTTGTTTCGTCACATTCACCATAAACCAAATTTACTTTCCACTTCGCTCCCCTCCAAAAAATGCTTCGAAATTACTTGACTTCCGATTTATTACCAATCGACCAAATTCATTAGTGACTATATCGGTTTTTCATTTTTTTTTACCTCTTCTGCTACTTTGCCACATCCGACATCGAAAAAATCGGCAGATACAGCGCAAGAACAACAACCAATACAATCGACCCAACTGTTACAATCATTATCGGCTCAAGCAAACTCATTACCGTCGTTATCGTAGAATCAACCTTTCGCTCGTAATAGTCACTGGTTCTGTCCAGCACCTTGGACAGCGAGCCGCTTTCTTCGCCCACTTGTATCATTTTGACAACCATATTCGGGAAAAAGCCGGATGCGGCCAGACTCAAGGAGATGTTTGAGCCCTCGACGATTTGCTTTCTTGTACGCATTATTGCCGCCTTTATAATATCGTTGTTGGTCATTACAGAGAGAATATCGAACACCTCAAGCACTGAGACGCCCGCAGAAATTAACGTTGACATCGTCCTGCAAAACGTTGCAACGAAGGCTTGACTGAATATCTTGCCCAGCAAGGGCAGCCCAAGGACAATTCTGCAAAATAGATAATGGCCTTTTTTGCTTTTGGAGTAAGTAAGGCTTGCAAGAATGACCATGGCCAACACAGAACCGATAATATAGAGCAGATTGAAGCGTAGCATATCGTAAAAAGCCATAAATGCCCTCGTAAAACCAGGCAGCTTGCCGCCGATTTGGTCAAATATGACAGTGAATCGTGGAACAATAAAAGCCATTATGAATATGACTATTACCACTATAAATCCGAGCACAAAAACAGGATAGGCCATCGCGCCCTTTACCTTTTTTGCCAATTTATCGCGATTGTCGAAATACTCCGCCAGTCTGCGCAGAGCTTCCGGAAGATTACCGCCGGTTTCACCGGCTAATATCAGTGCGCATGACAGCTTGTTAAAAACCTTTGGAAATTCCGAAATACTGTCCGAAAAAGTTTCACCTTTATGCACTTTTTCTGAAATCTGTTGTAGAGTTTGCTGAAGCTGTGAATTTTCTATGTCTTCGGCGATGGTATCTAAAGCTGTCGTAATAGTAATTCCGCCCTCTACCATTGTGGTTAACTGCCAACAAAGCGCTCCCAAGTCCGCTGATTTGATGCGTTTTCGGTGGCGTGTTCGCCGGGTTTTTTTGGCACCCTCAGACACCTCATTGACGCAGACAGGGGTAAACCCTTGTTCGCGAAGGTAAGCCACCACATCATTTGAGCAAGCAGCTTGCTTAAGGCCCTCCTTTCGCTCCCCTGACAAATCACGAGCAATATACTTATAGCTTTTCATTTACTGAACTTTCTCAAAAACACTTATTAGCTAACGTTTAGTGCTTGGCTTTTCTTCGCCTATCCGCTATTTTATTTGCTCTCCCGCAGCCATATACCATCGGCGTCCGAAAACCTTGAGTTTAGTAAAAACTGGATTACAGCCCTACAAAGCTTGACCCCAAATTACGACAAAAACAACAACCCCCCAAAATGTGACTTAGCCTTACTATTTCAGAAAGCTTGAAGCTGGAAAAACTGTTCCCGCCTATCCTGTTTTTATATCTTCTGCAAATGTCGTGCTAAGGACCTCCTCGGCGGTGGTTAAGCCCTGCAGCACATTACTTACGCCACTTTCAAGTAAACCACCATAGCCTTTTTGACGTGACATCGCTCTTATTTGCGACTCACTGACGCCGGTAATAATCGCCTCCCGTATATCATTATCCATAACTAAGAACTCAAACACGGGCAATCTACCAAAATAACCTGTCCCTCCACAGGCCTTGCAACCTTTGCCGTGGTAAAAGACAGCGTCCTTGGCTCGTTCGGCGTCAATCTTCAAGCGCTTGAGCACTTCTTCACTAAGCTCAAGAGGCTCCTTGCAGCGATCACAGATTTTCCTTACCAGTCGCTGAGCAACGACTAAATTCAGCGTCGAAGCCAGCAAATAAGGCTCAATTCCCATATAGACAAATCTGCTTATTGCACTGGGGGCATCGTTGGTATGGAACGTGCTCAAAACCAAATGACCGGTCAAAGATGCTTTTATCGCTATCTCAACCGTTTCTTTGTCCCTGATTTCACCTATTAAAACTATGTCCGGGTCCTGTCTCAAAATTGCCCGCAGGCACACCGCAAAATCAAGTTTGATTTCCTGCTTGACCTGAATCTGGTTAATCCCCGCAAGACGGTATTCCACCGGGTCCTCGACCGTCGTAATATTTTTTGTCGGGTCCCTTAGGTAATTTAACGCCGAGTATAATGTGGTACTTTTACCACTGCCCGTCGGGCCGGTCACTACTATGATGCCGTGCGGTTGTGACAATATGGCCTTAAACTCTTCAAGAAGCTCGGCTCCAAACCCAAGTTGATTTAGGTCGTGGCTGGCTGCTGATGCGTCCAGAATTCGCATAACCACTTTTTCACCGTATATCGTTGGAATTACCGAAACCCGCACGTCTACATCTCTGCCGGATGCCTTCATTTTGAATCGGCCGTCCTGCGGTAATCTACGCTCGGCAATATCCATCTCTGAGAGAATCTTAATCCTGGCAATTATCGCCGCTTGCATCCTTCTGGCCGGAGGAACCATATCACGAAGAACACCGTCAATCCGCATACGAATCATCATTGAATGTTCCTGCGGCTCAATATGAATGTCACTTGCTCTGCTTTTGACCGCCTGGCTTAGGAGCAGGTCAACAAAGCGAATCACAGGTGCTCTCGTTGCAGCTACTTCGCTGTCCGCCTCCGCCTCTGAGACATATTCTTCAATCTCTACCTTTTCGTCCTCTTCGCCGACTTCGAGCTCTACCAGGTCGCGAAGCCGCTGCTCCTCCATATCAGAACCATGATAGACCACCTCTATTGCCTTGCGAATCTCCTCAGACGAGCTAATTACTACTTTAATCTTACGTTTTATCTTCAGCGTGATTGTATCTATTGCGATAACATTAAGTGGGTCAGCCATCGCAATGATAACACTATCATCCATCTCACCGATAGCCACAAGACAAAATCGCTTGGCAATGCTTTCAGACAGCATTCGAGCAACGTTCATATTTATCCTCGTAACATCATCGAGACGAACGTACTCCATCGAGAGATGTTCAGCCAGAGCCAGGGTAACATCCTCGTCGCTTAGCATCTTCAGCCGATGCAATACCTCACCGATTCGGCCACCCTGCTCACGCTGTTTGTTTAGCGCTTCGATTAATTCGCCGCGGTCTAAAAGCCCTTTGAATACGAGGAATTCACCGAAAAGAAGATCTGCTCTTGTTTTAGGGGTCGCAGAGGTATCTTGGGCAGATTTCATTCAACTACCTCAATTCTTCCGTTCTCCGTAGTACCTACTACGAAGGATGAATCGCCATTTATCAAGTTTTTTCCCGACAAGTTGCGGGTTCGACCGTCCTGAGCTCACCGCCGAAGGGCAAACACGCAACCAGTGAACACTTTGTTTTTACTTACCACAGTAGGATACCCCACGTGGTATTCTACTTTTTAGTGGTAAAAAGCTCAAAATAAGATGTGGAAGTTTTTCCATTACCCGCCATATCTTTATATTTAAAGTATACATTAAAAAACCTCAGAAGCAAAAAAAACCATTGCCTCTATTCCATAAAGCCGATTCTCTTTTGTTTTTTAACCACGGATTACACGGATTTCACTGATTTTTTTCTCTATATTTTAATCCGCGTTAATCGGCGAAATCTGTGGTTAATGTTTTTTATTGCTTGGGACGTTCTTTATGGGACGGTGGAACACCACGTGGGGTATCCCACTGTGGTTGCTAATTCAATAGTAAGTGCTGCTGATTTTGATACTATAATTTAGAAGGTATAATTTTTTTTTTCGACACCAATATAACCGATACCACAGTCAACATCACGTTCAAAGGCACGAAGATTACGATTCATAGAATTCGTCTTCAAATGCCCAATATCCATCCCCCACAAACTCACATAATGAAACTTCCACCCAATGAAAAACACAGAACTCTTTGATAAACCACACGGTGCTGCCACGTTACTCGGCTTGGTCAGAAAGGAGCTGAAGTCGTCTCCTAAATCTAAAGCAAATGTGTCTCATTTTTTCTGACGACCTACAGTGAAAAGAAAAAAACGGGAGAGCTTTTTGGGCTCTCCCTTTGTTTATGCGGCTCTTTCCTTTATTGCTTAGCTCGTGCTTGCTATGCCCGCATTTCGCTCTGCCTTGTTTCCAATTTTCCGAAAATGGGCAAGGTAAGGTTAAGCTAACTATGGCCGAATTGGCCATTTTCCAGAGCCACCCACTTTTTTATACACCGCAATTCATCGGCACACTTCGTTTCTAATCTTGAATTTTTCAACCATCCTTGCTCACACCAATCCCCTTTTTAGCATTAGCCAAATTAACAGTTCAGGTAAGTCAAAAATTCCTATTTTAACCTGCTCTCCCAGCCTCGCTCTTCACCCCCTTTTTTACTACTAACTTCTTACTCCCGACCCCTTATTTTTACCCTTTTTACTTTTTAATTTTTATTTTTTACTTTTTAATTTTTACTCGTATCTCCGCCCTTTGAGCCCGCCGCTGCGAGCAAATCTACGGCGATTCTTGTCCGTTCTCCGTAGTACCTACTACGAAGGATGAATCGGCAATTACCTGCTTGGGGACACCTTGCAACGCTTGACAATTTTTGTTAAAGCTGTTAGGTTCATACCTCTAATAGTACAGGTAATCTCAGTGTCGGTCAAAACAGGTTGGTAAGGAGGTCATAATGGATTACAAAAAATTCATCGAAGAACAAATCGCTCACATTAAGAACACAGTGGGCCAGGCAAAAGCGATTAACGCCCTCAGTGGCGGCGTGGACAGTTCCCTTGTAACAGTCCTCGGACATCGTGCCCTCGGTGACCAGCTCAAAACCGTCTTTATCGATAATGCCCTGATGCGCGAAGGTGAACCACAGTGGGTTGTTGAGATTTTCGCTTCGTTAAGCATCCCCGTCGAATTGGTGGACGCCAAAAAAGAATTTCTTTCTGCACTGGCCGGCTTGACCGACCCCGAGAAGAAAAGACAGGCCATCACAGACACATTTTATTCAAAGGTCTTCGTCCGCCTTGTCAAAGAATCCAACGCAACATTTTTGCTGCACGGCACAATCCTCACAGACATCGAAGAGACCTTAGCCGGAATCAAACGTCAGCACAATATTCTCGCCCAGATCGGCATCGACCCACAAGCCGCTTACGGCTACTCGGTCATTGAGCCGCTTAAGACATTGCGAAAAGACGATGTTCGCGAGGTCGCTAAGTTTCTAAAGTTACCAGCCGAAATCTCCCAGCGGATTCCCTTT
>Ga0209991_10001577_pt1 | contig 10390 bp, 8 predicted proteins | sample ChitaG_FD_183167 | JGI IMG/M metagenome (GOLD analysis project Ga0209991, IMG submission 183167) | Deep subsurface microbial communities from South Pacific Ocean to uncover new lineages of life (NeLLi) - Chile_00310 metaG (SPAdes)... | ecosystem: Environmental > Aquatic > Marine > Oceanic >... | reverse complement strand
GCATAGCCATCCATCTTTGGCATCAGAATATCCATCAGGATAAGGTCTGGTTTTTTGGCTTTGGCCAATTCAACACCCTGTTCACCATCAATTGCCTCGATAGTCGTATATCCGGATGCCTGGAGTATATCCCGAGTCAGTATCAGGCTTTTGGGGTCATCTTCGACGACCAGTATCACTTTTGGCATATTCTCCTCCTTCAGGCGGTGCCAGTAAAATTCCGTCGGTGTTTCAGATTGGCTCCTTTTTCGTATTATCCCCAGCCTCTTCGGTGAACAGCGCTATCTGGCTTGCTTTCGCAGCCTGGCCGGCCCTCCAATAGGCAGGGTAAAAGTAGACCGACTCCCTTTACCTAGTCCTTCGCTTTCCATCCATATTCTCCCGCCATGCATCTCTACAATGTTCCTAGTCAAGGGTAGACCCAGTCCCGTGCCAGGTGTTTTACCTTTTATACCGCCAGTGGCCTGATAGAATTCCTCAAAGACCCTTTCCTGCTCCTTGGGAGCAAGGCCAACACCAGTATCTGAGACGCTGATAAGGAGCTCTTTCCCTTCCTTCCTGCCCTCCACCCTGATGGCACCACCATCAGGGGTAAATTTAGCGGCATTGGAAAGAAGATTGAACATGACCTGTTTGAGTCTTCGTTCGTCCGCCATGATTTCCAGACCTTCCAGGTCTGCTGTGGTGTCGATGTCGAGCTTAATCCCGTGCGCCAGTGCCTTCTCCTTAATCATGACCAGGCTGCCTTCCAACAGGTCTTTTATTTTCACCCCGGATAGTTCGAGTTTCAGCTTGCCCGCTTCTATCTTGGAAAGGTCCAGGATATCATTGATAAGGGAAAGGAGATGCTGGCCGCTCTCCAGAATATCGGTCACATATTCTGCCTGCTTCTCGTTGAGCTTGCCAAAGTACTGTTCCTGCAAGACCTGCGAAAAACCGATGACAGCATTGAGCGGTGTCCTCAGTTCGTGGGACATGCTGGCTAGAAAATCGGATTTTGCCCGGGTGGCAACTTCAGCGGCTTGAACTGCTTCCTCAAGTTGCCTTGTCCTCTCTTTGACTAGCTCCTCAAGGTGCTCACGGTGCTTCCTTAATTCCTCTTCTGCCTGCTCACGCTCGGTGATGTCCTTGTGTTGAACAACCGCATTAGTCACCTTACCGTTTGCGTCTTTTATTGGGAAAATGGTAATATCAAGAAGCTTATGTGCTGCTTTCGGTACTTTGACATGCTTCACTTTTTGAAAATCATAATCTATCACAAGGTTAACAGTTTTGCCCTTACTAAATACTTCCTCAATAAGCGGCATAAACCCTTGTCTTCTGGCTTCCTCATCTTTAAACATGTTATATTTCCCAATGACTTCCTCATCCCTCTCTATTCCAAATAGCTCACGGCATGCCTGATTCTGTCTTATGTTTGTGCCTTCATCATCTGAAATGTATGTACTGAATGGACTTTGCTCAATAATATCGTTAAGAAATGATTCAGATTCTTTCAATTTCTCTTCCGCCTGCTTGCGCTCGGTGATGTCCTGATATAGTGTCTGAAATTGTGCTTCACCACTCCACACTACTTCCTTACGGGACACTGAGAGATGTCGGATTTTCCCGTCCTTACGAACGATGCTTATTTCATAAGTAGGCGGGATAGGCTTCCCCAGGTTCCTCCTTTTAATCCTTTCTTGGTGCTCAGCATAACTTTCGGGAGTATACCGCTGTTTTGTCGGCACGGCTTCCAGTTCCTCAATACTACTGTAGCCATAAATATCCAGGATAGCCTGATTAGCATAAAGAGGTTCTCCTTCTGCGGTAACAATGCGAATCCCTAAGGGGGAATTATCTAAAGAGTTACGGAAGTTTTTCTCTGCTAATTTAAGCTCCTTCTCCACCTGCATACGCTCAGTAATTCGCCCCAACCGCTCGGCGACAGCATCAATCAACGACCTCTCTTCTTTGAGGAATGGTCCTTCATCAATTAGTGGTCTTTCCTCTAAGTAGCCAACGTCTACCCTACCTAGTTTTACATTATGCACCTTAATATCCGCAGGTTGCTTCCACTCGGTGTCTCTGTAGTTCTCTGTCTCGAATTTCTTGTCATCAATAATGATTCTAGCACAGGTAATCTCAGGATATTGCCAGCTCTTCGGAAGCACATTTACCACTTCTTGATATAGTTTATTTAAAGTAATCCTTGGTCTTCCAGCAATATCAACAATACTATAGAGACACTCGCGTTCCTTAACACGCTCAGCTAAATTATGCTCTGCCTGCTCACGCTCGGTGATTTCTACCTCCAGCTGAGCCATCTTTTCCTCCAGCTTGGCTACAATTCGCTTATTGTATTCAGTGAGGAAGAGGGACGGCTCAAGAGGGGCAACCTTAGGAGGAGCTAAAGTACCAGACTTAGCCTTTTCAACTATCTCGGATAGCATCCGGACAAGGTCATCAGGTTCGGTAGGCTTACGGATGAAGGTAATAGCCCCCAGGCTCATGCCAAGCTTCTCATCTTCTTCTTTAATATAGGTTGCCGTGTAAAAAACAAATGGAATATCCTTGAGCTTGTCGTTCTGCTTACATTCTTGGCATAGCTGGTAACCGTCCATTTTAGGCATCATGATATCAGAGACAATTATATCCGGGGGCTCTGCCAGGGCTTGCTCCAAGGCTTCAACACCATTAGCCGCAGCCATTACCTCATAACCATAGGCGCGGATTTGTTTCACTAATAAAATGCGGCTGTCTTCCCTATCTTCGACTACCAGTATCTTCATATCTACCACCCCACTTTAAATAATATTCCAACCAGAGTAACAAGTCAATCTGTAGAAGAGGCACGGGCGATGTACTCGGCCACCTGCTTAGGTAATTCATCTATGTCTATCGGTTTGCGAACGAAGCCATTACAGCCTTCATAATGTATGACATCGAGTTTCTCTTCAATTCTGTTGGAAGATCTCTCCGAATATAGGTATAAAACTAGTCTGAGCGTACGATATGACTAAGGATTCTGCCTCCACTCCATTTTTTACCTCTGACCCAACAATACGCCAGATTATCTTTTGTGAAAAACATTAAAGAGGTATATAATCTACCACACACGGTTATAGAACCCTGAAGAGGCCGAGAGCCAAGCAATTACTTTGAAACTAAGCACATGCCTGTTGAAGCCCCTAGTGGCCAATATAACAAAAGTGAAGAGCAGTGAAGTGAAGTAGCATGGATATGAGAGACAGAGAACATGAAAGCGAAATAGGCTACTTTGACTTGCAGAGCAAGAAGCACAGAAGTTATTTGGCCTAAGGGGGTGACATCATGAGAATTGTTTGCCCTGATGGTACAACTACGATGCAGCAGTGTCTGAGTACCGAGCTTGAGGTAAAGCTTCGGCAATTGGGCTCATTCACTTGGTTTGATGGTCGTCCAGAGACTCTGGAGAACTATCTAGAGCGGGTTACAGATGCCGACGGAGTTCTGCTGATGTGGGACATCCCCGCCGAGGTGCTTAGCTCCTGCTCTAGATTGCGCATCATTACCTTCGCCGGGACAGACCCTCGCAAATTTGTTGACTTGCCCCTAGCCACCAGCAAGGGGATTGCAGTAACTAATACCCCCCATTATGGAAACCACGCTGTAGCTGAACACACCCTAGCTCTTATTCTGTGCTGTGCTAAGCGCATCACTCATTTCAGTGGCAACTTACATCAAGGGCTTTGGGAGGAAGGCAGCTTCACTTTTGAGCTTTGGGGTAAGACATTGGGGCTTGTCGGATTGGGTGGGATAGGCACGGAGGTGGCCCGGCTGACCCAAGCCTTTGGAATGCGAGTGCTCTATTATGATGTAAGGCGGAGAGAGGATATTGAGAGTCTTTTAGGCGTGGAATATGTTTCTAAGCTGCGCAAGCTTTTTGAACAATCGGATATCGTCACTTTGCACTTGCCTCAGACACCGGAAACGGAGAGGATAATAACCAGGGAGCTCCTGGAGCTCCTCAAGCCCGGGGCTATCTTCGTGAATACCGCTCGCGGGGAGCTGGTGGATAACCAAGTCTTAGCTGAGTTACTTAAGGAGAAGAAATTGGGTGCGGTGGGTCTAGACGTCTACGATGTGGAGCCGATTGGGCATGACAACCCCTTCCTGGGAGTGGAGAACGCTGTCCTGACCCCTCACGTGGCGTATAGCACTCCCGAGGCACTGGGTAATATCATGAGTATCAGTGTTGACAACCTTGTGGCTTTCTTTTCTGGTCGCCCGCAAAATGTGGTAAACCCTGAAGCTCTGAACAGAGCAAGATAGACTAGATTTAGAACCACGGCTACCGGGGCTTGGTGCATGGGCATCGCTAGCAATGATTGTTAAGTTCTTGGAGTCTTCGCCAGTGTTGGGTTTTTGTAAGATACAGAATTCAATGAGCATGGGGCTGGATAAAGAAAAGGGAGGAAAAATTCAAGATGATTCCTAGGGATTTCAGTGTTGAAGGTAAGGTAGCAATTGTTACTGGAGCCGGGCGAGGTATTGGCAAGGCTATTGCTTTAATCCTGGCTGAGGCTGGAGCAGATATTACAGTAATTGCCCGCACTGTAGAGCAGATAGAGCAAACATCAGAAGAGATACGTAAGTTAGGACGCAAAGCTCTGGCTATACCTACGGACGTAACTAAGGAAGACCAAGTAAAAGAGGCGGTGCAGCAGACCCTTTCACAGTTTGGCAAGATTGATATCTTGGTCAATAATGCCGGCATTGACAGCCCTATGAAGCCTGTTGCTTTCATTCCTGGGATAAAGTTCCCTGGATGGGAGCTGGCAGGAGATAATTGGGATAAGCAACTAAGTCTAGAAGAGTGGCATCAAGTTATAGACACCAACTTAACCAGTGCTTTTCTCTTCGCCCAAGCAGTTGGACCTCACATGCTCAAGCAGAGGAAGGGCAAGGTCATTAATATCAGCTCCAATAGTGCTGAACTGGGCACCCCCTACAGTTCCGAATATTGTGTTAGTAAAGCGGCATTAAGTATGTTTACTCGATGTCTGGCTTCAGAGTGGGCTCCGTTTAACATTTGTGTAAACGCTATTGGTCCCGGTGATACTAATACCAAGATAATGGCACAATTTATGGAAAATCCCGCGGTAGCAAAAGTAGTTCTTGACGCAATTCCCGCAGGGCGAATAGCTGAGCCGCGAGAAATAGCACTTTTAGCACTCTATCTCGCCTCAGAAGCTTCTAACTTTATGGACGGACAGACTATCTACATTGATGGCGGCCAGCTAGGTCGTGGGGCGGGCTTATAATTAACAAAATAGAGGCAGAGGATCAAGAAATGGATAGTAGGCCGTGCAGATCTCGAACCTGCGATACCCTAATTAAAAGATTGGGTGTGATCGTTTATTAATTACTGGCCTTTCTCTTATTAGCTCTTCTAACTGTTCCCTGACTAACTCCGTATTCCTCGGCTAGCTCTCTCAGACTCTTGTTTTTACGTTTCTTAGTGATTTGTGACCGTATTAAAGGAGATAACTTCCATGGTGAAATGGTGATGTCTTTGCCTCGTGGACAAAGCTTTTCCACTAAATAAGCAGAGCATGGCACATCTGAACTGGAAACCTCTCGGGTCGCTTGTTCCAGAAAAATCGTGACAGCCTCTCTTTGTACCGTGTGGTTCATTTCAACTATGTTTTTCTTGCCATGACAATCTCAACCGGCAACCCCCACATAGACATTTCCGTTACGTCAACAAGCTGAAAACCAGTGTCTTCCAACGCTTCCTGAACAAAGATTGGACGGCAATCAACATAACTAGGAAACTTCCTGTGCGCCCATTCATAGAGCCTCATTGCCAAACTGGCTTTCCCCTTTTTGGACATGGCAACAACACAAATACGCCCACTGCTTCTAAGAACCCTTTGACATTCGTGTAGAACAGTTGGAATTTCCGGTGTATCGAAAAGTTCCAGAGTGAAGCTTATAAAAATTGCATCAAAGAAATGCGCTCTGAAGGGGAGTTCCACAGCGTCGCCATGTTTGAGCTCCACTCTTTCTAACAGCCCTGCTTCCCTAACTCTTGTCCGGGTGACGTTGAACATGCCCTGCGATATGTCAATTCCGTAGACTTTGCCTGAGTTACCGACTGATTGGGCCAAAGTCAGTATGCAATGCCCGGTGCCAAATCCAATCTCAAGAACTACCTCACTTTCCTCGGCTCTTAGCTTTTGTAAGCCAACGTCTCTAAATTTCTCTTCACTGTACCTAGCCAGCATATCATACCAGCGGCTCATCTTGTCATAAGCGGCGCTGGCTTCTTCCTTCGACCTTGTGACTCTACTTATTTGTGTTTTGTTTTTGCACATGTTCTCTGCCGGTCTTACAGCATAACAGCGTTATACCTAACATCTCCCGTATTTGCGAAGTACCAAACAATTGGGCAAATGTACTGAGTAGCAAAGTCCACATTTTACATCGTTGGCGATCCTTAAATCAAGAGCAGTTCATGATAAATATCGTCGTAAGTGCCATATCTTGGTCTCTCGCTTTATTCAAGGTTTTAAGTTACCCAAGGGTTGCTTTTCCTGTAGCATAACACAATGGGCTTGACGACAGAACTAGAATATCGTAAATTTGGTACACAAATGGGTAACATCGCGATAACAATAAATGGCACTCAACTGAGTGGTCGTGAAGGTATGACCATCCTTGAGGTTGCCCGGGATAACGGGATAGATATTCCCACCCTGTGCTATAGATCAGAATTGCCCCCTATTGGAGCTTGCCGTATTTGTGTCGTCGAGGTGGAAGGGTCAAAAACTCTGGTGGGCTCCTGCTATACCCCAGTCACCGAAGGTATGGTTATTCATACCCATTCTCCCAGTGTCTTAGAAACGCGCAGGATAATAGTTGAACTCTTGCTGGCTAGTCATTGTGGTTCCTGTTTCATGTGTGACAAAGCTAACATATGTGAGTTGCGTAAGATTGCCGCTGACCTAGAAGTAGGACTGCCACGATTTAGGGTGAGGAAGCGTTACTACCCTATAGAGGATGTGAGTCCCTATATTCAACGCGATTTGTCTAAATGCATCTTATGTCGTAGGTGCGTAAGGGCATGTAGTGAAATAGCAAAGCAGAATGTGTTCGGTATAGCTTATCGAGGTTTCGATTCCAAGGTTGTGGTCGATTTTGACCACCCAATAGATAAGGACGTTTGCCGAGATTGTGATGTCTGCACTTCTATCTGCCCAACTGGAGCATTGAGCAAACCAAGCAGGGTGAGAAAAGAGAAGAAAGGAGAGCCGCTAATTATAAGCGACTGATTACCTAGTATAAAGAGGGGGTAGATGAATAAAATCCAAGAGGGAATACCTAGTCGGAGTAAAGACCAAGAAAACCTACTAGTACTGCTGGAGGAGACACAGAATAAATTTGGTTATCTATCGCGGGAACTCCTGGCTGAGCTGGCTAAGGCCCTTGGTCTACCTATAAGTGATGTATACGGAGTAGCTACCTTCTACTCTTTTCTTTCCACCAAGCCACTAGGTAGGAATGTGATCAGGGTTTGCAAAAGCTTGCCCTGCTACCTTAAAAACGCTCAGCCTATAATTAACTGTGTGGAACAAGAAATCGGGATTAAACCTGGTGAGACTACTCTCGATGGCAGATTCTCTTTCCAATTAACTAATTGCATTGGTGCCTGTGATAAAGCCCCAGCGATAATGATTAATCACGATGTTCACGGTGATTTAACTCCTGAGAAAATATCACAGGTTCTGGCAGGGTACAAGTAGAGCATCGTTATGCCGGTAAGGGAGACAGCTAAGTGCCAGAGAAACGGATTGTACTAAGAAATTGCGAGGTCATTGACCCCAGGCAGATAGTAACCTACCTGGAGAGGGATGGTTTCAAAGCTTTGGAAAAAGCGGTTAATAAGCTGACTGAGGAACAAGTAATAGAGGAAGTAAAGGCATCAGGGCTGCGGGGACGGGGAGGGGCTGGGTTCCCCTGTGGACTGAAGTGGGAGCTGGCAAGAAAAGCCCCAGGGGCTGAGAAATATGTTATCTGCAATGCCGATGAAGGAGAGGTGGGAACGTTTAAGGATAGATATATTCTGGAAGGGGATCCGTTCACCCTTATCGAAGCGATGGTTATTGCAGGCTACGCTGTCGGGTCAAGGAGAGGCTATATCTATTTGCGCGCCGAATACCACTACCTCCTTGACTTGCTAAGCAATGCTATCGGTCAAGCTAGAGAGAGGGGGTTTCTAGAACACTTCGATATTGATATTCGTGAAGGTGCTGGTGCCTATGTCTGTGGTGAAGAGTCAGCGCTAATGGATTCTATCGAGGGCAAAAGAGGAGAGGTTCGTTATAGGCCTCCCTTTCCGCCATCAAAAGGTTTGTGGGGAAAACCAACTATCATTAATAACGTAGAAACTCTGATGAATATACCCCAGATAATACTTAACGGAGCCTCTTGGTTCAGCCAAATGGGAACGGAATGGAGCAAGGGCACCAAGGTCTTCTCACTGAGTGGAGATGTTGAAAAACCCGGCGTATATGAATTAGTTATGGGGAGTCTGCTGAGAGAATTAGTCGAGGGGCTGGCCTCAGCTAAAAACACTAAGATGATTCAAGTGGGCGGTGCCACGGGAAGAATTATACCCTATGAGATGATAGATACCCCTCTGGATTTTGAGGATATTCTGGGTGCCGGTGCCATTACTGTATTTGATGAAAGCAGGGACATCATAGATATCATTTATCGGAATATGGAGTTTCTTGCTGAGGAGAGCTGTGGTAAGTGTGTTCCCTGCCGGGAAGGCACTGAAGTGATGCTTGAAATCTTGGAGAGACTCTCCCAAGGAGAGGGAACGGAGAAGGACATTAGAGCTTTACAGGAATTAGCCAGTGCTATGATGCTTTCCTCTTTGTGTGGCTTGGGGCAAGCAGCTCCTAATCCAGTAATGGATAGTTTACAATACTATAGAGACGTGTATGAGAGCCGAATCCGAAAAAGCTAAGGGGAAGTAATTATGATAACGGTTACAGAGCAAAAACCCCCAGAAGAGATTATGCAATACCTGGAGAAATGCAAGGGGGTGTATCTTGTCGGCTGCGGAACATGTGCCACAATGTGCCATACCGGCGGGAAATCCGAGGTTCTGGAGATGAAAGATAAGCTTGAAGCCGCCGGCAAGAAAGTTACTGGGTGGATGGTGATTCCTACAGCCTGCGATGAACTCACCAAGGACGCCTTGAGGGAGAATGCCGAGGCAGTTAATGCCGCCGATTGTATCTTGGTGATGACTTGTGCCTTTGGAGTTCAGACAGTTGCCCTTCACGCCAATAGCCCAGTTTACCCAGCACTGAATACTCTATTCATAGGCAGAGAAGAGAGCCCGGGTTATTTTATCGAACTTTGCCTGCAATGTGGAAGTTGCACCTTAGGACGGACAGCGGTGATATGTCCCCTGGTCCGATGTGCTAAGAGCCTGCTAAATGGACCTTGTGGCGGGTCAGTCGGGGGCAAGTGTGAAATATCGCCAGATATCCCCTGTGCTTGGCAATTAATAATTGACCGTCTTAAAGATTTGGGGCAGCTAGAGAAATTGGATGAAATCGTGCCCCCCCAAGACTGGAGTACCAGCCTTTCTGGAGGACCCCGGAAGATTACCTTAGAGGCTTAAAATGAACAACAAGCGTCTCGGAAAAGAAAGCGAGCCTGAATATACCCCTGAGGAAATAGCATTATTGATGCGGGTTAGGGTGTCTATCACCATGAGGTGGCTCGCCATCACCGGTGTCATTATAGCTATCTTGGTAGCATCAACAGTATTTCAAATTGACTTCCCTACCCTCCCCGTGTACCTCCTCTGCGCCTTTATGGCTTTGTATAACGCAGCCTTCTTTTACCAAGTTCGAAGACTAAAAACGGAGAGAGCGGGGTTAGTAATCAAGAAGGCCAGGACCTATAGCAACATCCATATCTTCCTCGACCTAGTAACGCTCACCGTGCTTCTTCACTTCACCGGGGGAATAGAAAACCCCTTCATCTTCTACTATGTATTTCATATCATCCTGGCTAGTATAGCGCTTCACTACAGGGTGGTGTATGCGCTAGCTACCTCAGCGCTATTAATGGTTAGCACTCTGGTGGGGTTAGAATATGTAGGAGCAATACCTCATATTAACCTGGTGGGGTTTGTTCCTCCTACACTATATAAGGACGTACCTTATATTGTAGCTGTTCTTGTCGCCTTAGCAACCATTCTTTACGCTACAGCCTATATGGCTACTGCTATTTCGGGAGAGCTAAGGAAGCGGCAACGGCAGGTAGTGCAGATAAGAGAGCAACTTCTCGAGGAGAAAACGGGAGAACTGAAGCAGGCCTCCAGAGAGGTGGCTAAGCT
>Ga0209991_10001575_pt1 | contig 10393 bp, 10 predicted proteins | sample ChitaG_FD_183167 | JGI IMG/M metagenome (GOLD analysis project Ga0209991, IMG submission 183167) | Deep subsurface microbial communities from South Pacific Ocean to uncover new lineages of life (NeLLi) - Chile_00310 metaG (SPAdes)... | ecosystem: Environmental > Aquatic > Marine > Oceanic >... | reverse complement strand
CGAAGCCGGAGTTGAGCGGGCCATCTGGGAGCTCAACCATGGAAATATCACATACTGGGAAGGTGATGATAACCTGAGGACGATGACCATCTCCTCTTTTCAGGCTTCGGGGGGTATGGAAGTTGGAGATATCGTTATCGAAGCCTTTGGCCTTGGAGGAGACAATCCCATCATCCAATCCACAGGTCGTGTGCCACACATCGGCACAGCAACTGTGGATAAAACAATCAGGGTTATGCTGGAGATCAGCGGAGGACGATCCCTTTTCGACTATGGCATTTTTGGTGATGAGGGAGTCGAGATGGCTGGGAATGCACAGACAGACAGCTATGATTCCAGGGAAGGAGAATATGGGGGCGATAATGTCGGCGATCAGGGTGATACCGGAACAAATGCCTCTCACTACAGCTGCCTATTTCTGAGAAACAATGCGGACATTAATGGCGATGCCATCGTAGGGCCAGGAGCCGATCCTGTGAACGTGATTGTGACGCAAAATAACTCAGGCATTTCCGGAGAAAAATTGGCATTGGATGAGGAGAAGGAGCTTCCTTCAATTCCTGCTCCCGAAGGACTTGCCTGGAGAGGAGACTATACCGTCGGACACAATGATACGGACACCATCAGTGAAAGTGGAGAATATACATCCTTTATCATGCAGAGCAATTCGACTGTGACAGTCACGGAAGATATCTCCCTTTATATTTCTGGTGAGTTTTCCATGGAAAGCAACACTCAGCTGGAGATAGCAGAAGGCGTGACGTTGACCATTTATCTGGGTGGGACCTTTACACAGAGAAGCAACTCTCAAATTAACAATCTCTCGCAGGACCCAGTCAAGCTCCAGATATACGGGACTGAAAACTTTACGCCAACCATGACTTGGAGGTCCAACTCCAGTTTTTACGGTGCCGTCTATGTCCCGGAAGCCACGGTCCACTTCCACAGCAATGCCGATTTTTTCGGTTCGGTCATTGCCGATTATGTTGAGATTGATTCCAATGCCGGACTTCACTACGATCTGGCACTGGGCAACTTGGCCTCGATCTTCAGTGAAGAGTCAAACTCGTACAGAGTCAAATCCTGGCAGGAAAAAAGACCTTTTTAGATTTTGGACCTGTCAAAATTCAAAATGTTCAAGAAGTTGGCCCGTCATTTCTCTTTTATAAGACGAAAGGAGGCGTGATTTTTCAATTCAATATGGTTTGAATCGACTAAGTTCTCAGATGATTAAAACATGAAAAAACTAGGTTTAAGATATGACGAAAAGGAGCGAGGATCTGTACTTGTCATCGCCCTTCTTGTCACTTTAATACTGCTCATCCTGACTATGCCATTCTTGACCAAACTTTCTGGGGCGTACAGGTTGACCGAAAAGTCGTATAGAACTCTCGCAGCCACGAATCTCGCTGAAGCGGGCATCGAACGTGCCATCTGGGAGTTGAACTACGGCAGCATATGGACTTGGGATGGAGAACCAAATAGTCGGACTTTAGAGCTCTCTGACCTGCAGGCATCAAGTGGAAGTGAGATTGGTGACGTTTCGGTCAGTATTCAGTCGCCGCTTGGACAACTGCCTTTCATCGAGTCAACAGGAAAGGTCATGCACATCATTCCCACCACCATTGATCGAACTGTCCGAGTGCTTTTGGAGAGATTAGACAGTCCCTCTGTATTTATGTATGGCATCTTCGGAGATGAGGGACTCGATGTTGTTGGTGCCGCATATATAGATAGTTATGATTCAAGGAAGGGCGCCTATGGTGGAGACAATGTTGGAGAAAAAGGACATTCAGGAACAAATGCGACCTATCAAGGATGCATCGGTCTCTGGAACAACGCCACCATCCATGGAAGTGCTTTTATCGGGCCGGGGGCGGATCCGGAGAATATGATTGTCATCCAAAACAACTCTGAAATCACAGGTGTACAAGAGGCCTTGCTTGAAGAGAAATCTCTTCCATCTGTTCCTCCTCCTGAGGGGCTGCCATTTCGCGGCGATTATATTCTTCCGGTAAACAGCGAGGACGCGATCCTTTCCAGTGGGGAATATTCTTTGTTTAAGCTCATGCCCAATTCCACGGTAACAATTTTGACAGATGTGATTCTCTATGTCTCCGGCGATTTTAGAATGGAAAGCAATTCAGATCTGGTCATCGCTTACGGGGCGAGTTTAACCCTTTATCTTGGAGGATCGTTTATCCAACGCAGTGAAAGTGCAATAAACAATTTGACGATGGATCCCACCAAACTGCTTATTTATGGGACGGATAGTTTCAACGGTCTAATGGAGTGGAATTCTAATACCAGTTTCTACGGGGCCGTCTATGTGCCTCGCGCGGAAATCCAATATGACAGCAATGCAGATTTTTACGGCTCTCTTATAGGAAAATACGTCGAACTTTTCTCAAACGCACGATTTCACTATGATCTCGCTCTCGGTGATGTGGATACCGTAGGAGAAGGCAAAAGCTGGACATATTCGGTCAAATCCTGGCATCAGGCCATCGGAAGTTGATCACAAAATCAATTTAGGGGATAAGATCCTTAAACTGGCTGAGATAGGCACGTATGATCTCTTCTCCCCAAATGAGAGCCACAGAGGCCGCTGGCGCCAGGAAGGTCCCGAATGGGAGGGCAAACTGGAGTTTTTCCTTTTTGATAAAAATGAAATAGATACCCACAAACGCTCCCACGAATGAACCGAGGATGAGAGTCAGGAAAGATCTCTGCCAGCCCAAAAAGGCGCCCACAAAAAGCATCAGCTTGATATCACCCATCCCAAGGCCTTCTTTTTTCCGAAAAAGGTAGTAGGCTCCGAAGACAAGTAGGAGGAAGCTTGTGCCGGACACGGCTCCGAAAAGAGCTTGGGTCAAGTTGAAATCGGTCCGGAAAAAGGAATAGACAACAGCCAGAACTAAACCCGTCAGAGTGATCTCATCCGGAAGGATTTGGTGGTAATAATCGATCACGGCAAGCGCAATCATGGCGCTGGCAAAGAGACAGGAGGCAAAGAAGAAAAAGCTGAAGGCATACTTTGAATAGAGGAGAAGAAAACTAACTGGTGTCAGGATTTCGACAAGAAAATAAGAGACAGGAATTTTTGCGCGGCAGTGGCGGCATGCCCCTTTGAGAAGAATAAACGACAGGATAGGGATGTTGTCGTAGAATTTGATCTTTGTTTCACATTCCGGGCAGCTGGAGGGAGGTTTGCTGAAATTCATATCCCGGGGGAGCCTGTAAATGACAACATTCAGAAAGCTACCCCAAGCGAGGCTAAAAAGTGTGATCAGTACTATCTTTTCGACCATACCGTTGCAGTCCTTACTTCTCCTGTCTGTGGATTATAGATATAGTCCTTCTCGTCCATATCTTTCGGCACACTGCTGAGAAAGCCTTCCCTCACAAGCTGTCCCAGGTTGAGGGGCTGGCGGTCGAATTTTTCTGAGTACAAATCAAGAGTTTTTTTGATGAGCTCGATATCTCGAGATGCCTTGACATTGTAGAGGTGATTTGCCGCGATTTTTTTGACCCTGTCGTCTGTGGCTGTCTGGTAGATTTCCCGCCAGCTTTGCCAGGCTGTTTCGTAGTCCATCATTTTGAAAGAGGCATTGGCTGCAAGTCTTTCTGTCTGGGAGGGTGCACCTTCAATCTTCATCGTCTTTTCGTAGTAGTCTCTGGCTATAATAAAATCTTTCAAAAACATCTGTGCGTAGTGTCCGGCCTGGAATGGGAAAATCCATTGGCCGGGATTTTTTTCCAAGCCCATATCGAGAATTTTGAACGCCAGTTCCACGTCTTTCGCTTCATAAACGGCGATGAGTGCGCCGATTTCGTAGGGATCGAGGTAACGAGGATCGAGATCAGAAATGATAGAAAAAATGTGTTCCAGATAGTCAAATCGGTCTTGGATGTAATAGTTGCTGTAGAACTGAATGGCCCAGAGGTAAATGAGGTCCGCCATCATTGCGGAGTTACCAAAGGAGGCAAACTTCAGGTACTTTCCAGTGGGCACGTAGATGATAGATGAGCCCGGAACTTTTGTGCGCGGGATCCCGTCGATTTTGAGTTTGAGGGCCATGAATACCGTGCAGCTTAGAATGACTATAACGAAAATAAAACTTTTTTTCATAGGATCAGATAAAGTCTCTTTTTCTAAAGACGAGGATGGCCAGGAAGAGGACAAAAACCGTATAGGAAATACCGTAAATGGTTGAATAAAAAAGAACTTGAGGAGGAATGGGAAGATGGTGTACGATTTCGGTCTTGAAATTAAAGTTTTCCAGGTCAGGAAGAAAAGTGTAGAGAATCTGGGCCGTCACTTTTCCCACTCCAGGTGTCATTTTTTTAAAAAGAGCTTCCAGGCCCCAGCTCAAATGACCGATGAGGTAGAAGGCCAGAGAGAAGATGGAGCTGAGGATTGGGGTTGAAAAACAGGAGAAAAAGAGGGCCACGGCTGTGATGAGACAGAGTTCAAGAAAAATATAAAAGAGTGCAATCAGCATAGACCACTCTATTTTAAGGGCATGGAGAAAGTAAATGACGAAAAAAATCGCTGTCATCAGAGACAGCATGACAAACAGAGTCAACACGAGGCCGAAATATTTTCCCAGCAAAAATTGGTGTCTATGGATGGGCTTAGACAGAAGAGTGTAGATGGTCTTTTTATCGATTTCCTTATAGACAAGACCCGTGCCCATGAGAATGGCCATTAAGGCTCCAAAGAGTGAAATAGAGGCCAATCCGACATCGGTGACGATTTTGATCCGGTCTCCGACAGTCAGGAGGGCTAAAAGGCGGGAAAACAAAAGACTGGCGAGGGCGAAAAAAAGGAGAAGATAGAGAACTCTGTCTCGGATAGCTTCCCTAAAGGTATTGAGCGCGATGGCTTTAATTTTCATTTTTTTTCACCATGCCTACAAACAGGTCTTCAAGAGTTTCTGTTCTGGGAGTCAGGGAGTGGATTTTCCCTCCTTTTTCTTGGATGAGCCGGAATACGGAATTTATCTTTTTTTCGTCGTGGATTTTCAGTAGGGTTTTTCCTCCAGGCGTCGACAAACTCTCGCCCCATTCATCTAAATCTCTTTTGTCGAGACCCGAGATAATAATTTCTGTGAAGAGTATCTTTTCTGATATGAGATCCTGTAAATATCCTTGGTTAACAATCTCTCCATCTACGAGTATGGCCACCCGGTCACATATCATCTCAATGTCCTGAAGAATATGTGAAGAGAGGAAGACGGTCTTTCCCTCTTCTCTAAGCCTGACGAGGATATCTCGAATCTCTTTTCGTCCCAACGGATCGAGGCCTCCAAGAGGTTCATCTAAAAGAACGAGATCAGGATTGTTGAGCAGAGCCTGGGCGAGCCCTATCCTCTGCAGCATTCCCCGTGAGAATTTGCGAAGCTGAAGGTTTTTTGCTTTTTTCATGTCGACCAGCTGAAGGAGCTCTTCAATTCTTTTCTCTTTGTCCAACTCGGGGATCACGAAGAGTTGGCTGTAGAAGCGGAGAAATTCGGATGCGGTCAAATAATCATAAAAATATGGATTTTCAGGAAGAAATCCGATGCGCTCCTTGGCTTTAAGGGAGAGATGTGATCGATCGAACAGTTTAATATCCCCCTCTTCAGGAAAAATCAATCCCAGGATGCATTTGAGAGTGGTGGTCTTTCCTGCACCATTCGGGCCGAGATACCCGAAGATTTCACCCTGCTCTACATGGAGAGAAATCCCTTTGAGAATTTTCTTTTTTTGGAGAAGGAAGCCGGTTTTAAATGATTTGTGAAGGTTATCGATCCGGAGTGCTGTGACCATTTTTTTGGCGTTTTAAATGTCTGACCCCAATTTTGGGAGGACATGTTGGAGGGATTCTGGGGCGATGGTTATATAGAGATCGCTGCCAAGGTAAAGGAGGGGATGAATCTTTGCCACGTCGAGGGCTCCATCCTGATTGAAACACCCTTCGTCTTCATGGACGGCAAGGACTTCTCCGACAAAGAGATCATGATCTCCAAAGGGCCGGATATCGAGCAGCTTGTTTTCGAGACAGACATATGAGCGGGCAAGGATGGGGGAGCGGATTTTTTTTGCGGGAGCCAGCTCGACTTGAAATTCTTTTATTTTATCCGTGTCGTGCCCAGAAATTCTTCCCATCTGAGCTGAGAGTTTCACCTGGTCAAAGCCGATAAAGTTGACGGTGAATTCACCTGCTTGAGAAATGACTTGATGTGTGAGCCTCTTTTTTGAGATGAGGACTCCAAAGAGTGGGGGATCAAAGGACAGGGCCGTATGCCATGCACAGGCCATGTAATTGATCTGCTCTTTAAATTGAGCGCCGACGATATTCACTGTGTAAGGGTAAAAATATTGAAATTTGTCCAGGTTTGTGGTGATTTTTTTCATGCTTTCTTTACTCGAATGTTGAAAATGTTATGTCAGCCCCTTGATTTTCCGGGCATTCTTGAGAAGCCATTCCTGGGTGAAGAGATGTTCCCGCTTGAGGGCAAGATGGCGTTTCAGCTGCTCTGTGATTTCCTCGTTTGAGATCAAGGGAATGAGTTTTTCGTACAACACGATCAGTTCTTCTTCTGTAGGGATGAGTGTCTCCAGAGCACTGAGCCTGTCTTCACCGGGATAAATGGAAGGCATCGGATTTGTACTTTTTTCCACTCCATCGGCATCTTTTTCTGCATTTTCTATTTGAATGACATCTCCTAATTTAATAAGAATCCCCGCATTTTTGTCCCAATGACGCATATGATTGATAGAATTCTTGAGCAATCTCTGGCTGAGGTCCTGATGTTCACTGAAATCGATGACATACTTCAGATAGCGGTGAAGAAGCTCATTTTCGAGCCTCATGATCTGATGGAGAGTTTGGACATCCTCTTTATTTGAGGCGTCCGGGTCGGATGGAAAACAAAGGGTTTCTTCTTTTCCCTCATCTTTCATAGAGGTGATCATGGCTGCGAACTGCTCGGCATGGCGGACTTCGTCGTAGGAGATGTTGAGAATCATATTTTGAATTTTCGGGAAGGTTCCGGCTTCAAATTCAGCGGTTTGATAGAGATGAGTGACGAGGTCTTCGGTCTTTTTGTCCCGATAAAAATTATCGATAACCTTGGGGAATCGCAGCACTTTGTCGGTTCTAAATGAGGGAGTGCCGCCCAATTGTTTTATGATGATACCGAGTTGAAGAGAATGATACATTTCATCAATGCTGATCTGAATGGTTTGTGCTCGTGCATCCATAGCTGTTTTGAGAATAGGATCGCGATAGAAGAGTTTTCCCTTGGGCATGGAATAGGCATGGATAATGTATTCGAAGCTCACGGCCCATTCATGTTCCAGCGCAATATTCAGAAGCCGAATAGTGTCTTCTTTTGTCTGGATCCTTCCTTGTTCTTGCATGCTTTTGCCTCCTTGAAATCGAAGACTGTATTATAGTCACTTAGGGGTGAAAAGAAAAGGTGAGAATATATCACCCCATATTTCATCGTGAGAGGTGATTGTGCCAAAAATTGAGGTATGGCACTATGTTATCGATTTATCAAGTCTTGGCGCAGGAAATGACTCCCATCCAAGGCAGCGCCGAGGTTTTGAAAAGGGAGAGGAAGGCTAATTCCTCTCCCGCCCTCCTTTCAGCCTGACCTTTCCCGAGATAAAAGTTCGAGGTCAGGCCTCTCTCTTCCTCCGTTTGCATTTAATAAGGATTCATTGTAAAACGTGTGCGTGAGCACTCCCAGATTTAGATCAGATCTTGATATAATCCCCACTCTTTATAAAGGAGAAAGGGTGTTTGTTGTCAAGGATTCCCTGGGCTTGATCACTCAACCTGTTCTCCTGCAGGAGGACGATATTCGGTTTCTCCAGCTTCTTGATGGGACAAGAACCGTTCAAGACATCCAGCTCTTCTTAATGCGTCAACAGGGTGGTCTATTGGTGAGTTCTGATTCAATCCAGAGAAGACTCGAGCAGTTTGATTCGCTGTTCTTGCTGGACAGCGATTTTTACCGGAATGCAAAAAATAAAATTCTCGAAAATTTTTCTCGGCAGGATGTCCGGAGGGCTTCTCTTGCAGGGCACGGCTATCCGGAAGCCGAAGAAGACCTTCGACACTATCTCGGTTCTCTCCTCAATGGGGACGTCCAGGGAGATGTTCATGTTGAGGCTAGGCCGCTTAAGGCTCTCATCTCGCCTCACATCGACTTGGAAATTGGAAAAAAAATATACACGGCGGCCTACCGGATGCTTCGTGGTTCCACCCCCAAAAAAATATTTCTTTTCGGGACCGGTCACAGCCTCCGTGACGCTTTCATCTCGCTGACTGAAAAAGACTATGAAACGCCTCTGGGATTAGCGAGAACGGACAAAGACATAGTCCGTGAGCTTAAGAGTGCTGCAGGCTCTGTGTCCGCTCCTACTGACTTTTCTCATCGCAGTGAGCATTCCATTGAATTCCAAGTCCTTTTTCTTCAGTATTTGTTTGGAGAAACATTTGAGATTGTGCCGATTCTTTATGGTTCTTTTCATGATGTTTTAGCCTCATACTCCCGCCCTTCTCAAATACCTGGTCTAAACGTTTTCCTGGAGGCTTTGAGAAAAATCCTCACGGAGCTTTCTTCCGACGTTCTCTGTGTGGCAGGTGTGGATTTTTCCCATATCGGTCCCAAATTTGGCCATACGGATTCTTCGAGCGTTCTCATCCATCTAGCCAGAGCGCATGATAAGAGGCTTATCGACTTAATATGTTCAGGGGATGTGGAAGGATTTTGGGGAGAAATGCAAAATGTAAAAGGATATTACAATGTTTGCGGTTTTTCAGCTCTCGCCTGTCTTTTAGAGGTCCAGCCTCAAGTTAAGGGCCAGCTTTTCGGATATGACTTTTGGGAGGAAGAGCCCACACAATCGGCAGTGAGCTATGCAGCCATCGGATTATCGTGAATTATCCAGGTTTAGGAGATTGAAATGACTGATTTTGGAGGAGCCATTCAGAAAGGTCCGGATTGTGATGTGGTCATCATTGGCATTCCCTATGATGATAAATCAAGCTATCTCAAAGGTCCGGCCAAAGGTCCTCAGGCCATCAGAGAGGCCTCAACCAGCAAAATGATCAATGCATGGACGGAGCTCGGAGTTGACCTTGAATCAGAGATCAGGATGACAGATTTAGGGGATCTGGACGTCTCTGGTCATTTTTTAGAAGTTTTTTCCAGGATAGAAGAAAAGATAGGAGATGTCCTCTCGAAGGATATGGTGCCGATTGTTCTCGGCGGAGATCATTCTGTCAGCTATCCTATAGTCAAAGCTTTCAGGAAAAAATATGGATACCTGGATATTCTTCATTTCGACGCCCATGCTGACCTTTATGAAGAACTCTATGGAGACCGGTATTCACATGCTTGCCCGTTTGCCCGCATTCTGGAAGATGGATTGGTGCAAAACATTGTTCAAGTCGGAATCCGAACCGCAACAGGTGAGCATAGAAAGCAGGTCAATAAATACAATATCCGGATGATTGAGATGAAAGATTTTGATAATTCTCTGGTTTTCGATTTTCCCAATCCATTGTACATTTCTTTTGATTTGGATGCTCTAGATCCCGCGTTTGCGCCCGGTGTTTCCCATCATGAAGCGGGGGGATTGTCAACAAGGCAGGCCGTCAATATCATTCATAAACTCAATGCGAAAATTGTAGGTCTGGACGTTGTCGAAGTCAATCCCGACCGTGATGAGAGTGGGATTACGGCGGCGGCCGCCGTGAAGGTGGTCAAGGAGGTTGTGGGCAAGATTGTATTTGACCGCAGGAAACAATATGAGGAGGAGACATGAGGCACCGACAGTATTTTTTACTTTTGATTTTAATATGTCCATTGGTTATCTGTGCTCAAACAGATATCCGATTTGATGAGTATTTTATCGATAAGACCATGCGTGTCGATTATTTTCATATCGGAAATGCCGAGGAGGAGTTGATCACAGTAGATCAGGTCTATCAGCAGGGCATCTGGGCGGGGAGTCAGCGCCATTTGATAGACGAATTCAATAATGGGCGATACTTCGTAAAGGTCTATGATGCAAATTCTGGAACACTCATCTACTCCAAGGGATTTGACAGCTATTTCGGAGAATACAAGACGACGGATAAGGCGATAAAGGAAGAAAGAAGAACGTTTCATGAATCGGCTATCATTCCCTATCCCAAGAGACATATCCGGTTTACACTCGAAGCCAGAGACAGGGAGAACCGTCTTCATTCCATCTTCAGTCAGAACATAAATCCCGCTTCCATAAGCATTCTCAAAGACATATTAAGTCAGGATGTGAAGGTTTTCGAAGTTCAAAAAACCGGCGATCCCCACAAAAGAGTGGATATTGTCTTTATTGGGGAAGG
>Ga0209991_10001574_pt1 | contig 10393 bp, 11 predicted proteins | sample ChitaG_FD_183167 | JGI IMG/M metagenome (GOLD analysis project Ga0209991, IMG submission 183167) | Deep subsurface microbial communities from South Pacific Ocean to uncover new lineages of life (NeLLi) - Chile_00310 metaG (SPAdes)... | ecosystem: Environmental > Aquatic > Marine > Oceanic >... | reverse complement strand
AGGCCAGTAAATAAGAAGTTGGCTGAAGGCAGTATGGGGCGTGGAGCAAGGGACATGGGGCATAGTGCAAAGCGAAGGAAACAGGCAGAACAGGCGGGACTTATTTTATGAATAAATGCTAAATAATTATGTCAATTCCATTACGAAGTAATATAACTACTAAGGGGCGGCGAATGGCAGGTGCAAGAAGTTTGTGGCGCGCTAATGGCATGAAAGAAAAGCAATTTGGGAAACCTGTAATAGCTATAGCAAATTCATTTTCTCAATTTGTACCGGGTCATGCTCATCTGCATGACGTTGGTCAGATAGTAAAAAAAATTATTGAAGAACAGGGATATTTTGCTGCTGAATTCAATACGATAGCCATCGATGACGGAATTGCCATGGGGCATGACGGAATGCTGTATTCGCTTCCATCCCGTGAAATTATAGCCGATAGCATTGAATATGTTTGCAATGCACATAAAGTTGATGCAATAATATGTATCTCAAATTGTGACAAAATTACACCGGGAATGCTTATGGCAATCATGCGTTTGAATGTTCCTGCAATTTTTATTTCCGGCGGACCTATGGAAGCAGGGATTATGGATGGCAAACATTATGATCTGGTCGATGTAATGGTTATGGCAGGAGATCCTTTTATATCAGATGAAAAGCTAAGAAAGATTGAAAATGCTGCCTGTCCTACATGCGGTTCATGTTCAGGTATGTTTACAGCAAATTCAATGAATTGCCTTACTGAGGCATTAGGTCTTGCTTTACCAGGTAATGGAACTATTGTAGCAACTCATAAAAACAGGATGAGGCTTTTTAAAAAAGCAGCCAGAAGGATTGTTGAGATAACAAAACTATATTACGAAAATGGAGATGATTCAATATTACCCCGGTCAATAGCAACAAAAGCAGCTTTTATGAATGCCATGATTTTGGATATTGCTATTGGTGGCTCTACAAATACAGTACTCCACCTTTTAGCAATTGCTCACGAAGCTAAAATTGATTTTACTATTAAGGATATCGATGAATTATCGCGAAAAACCCCAAATCTTTGCAAAGTCGCACCGAATTCTCATTATCATATACAGGATGTAAATCGCGCAGGTGGAATTATGTCTGTTTTAGGAGAATTAGACAGAGCCAATTTAATTGATACATCAGTAAAAAGAGTAGATTCACTTTCTCTCTCTGATACACTCAAAACTTATGATATAAGGCGAAATTCTGCAATAACTGAAGCATATGAAAATTCAAAAAGTGCACCAGGATCTCTGAAAAGAAATCTTAAAATGGATTCTCAGGAAGCAATATACGAAGAGTTGGATACAGATAGAGAAAAAGGGTGTATAAGGGATACAGAACATTGTTACAATAAGGATGGAGGACTAGCTGTTCTTTATGGCAATATTGCAAAGAATGGTTGTATCGTAAAAACAGCAGGCGTTGATCCATCTGTTTTTAAATTCAAAGGCCTGGCAAGAGTATTTTCTTCACAGGAAAAAGCCTGTTATGAAATACTATCCGGAAAAGTTAAAGAAGGAGATGTTGTAGTTATTCGATATGAAGGCCCAAAAGGAGGCCCGGGAATGCAGGAAATGCTTTACCCTACATCTTATATCAAATCGAGGCAACTGGATAAAAAGTGTGCTCTTATTACCGATGGTAGATTCTCCGGGGGAACTTCAGGTTTATCTATTGGGCATATTTCTCCCGAAGCCGCTGCCGGTGGTGAAATCGGGCTTGTTAATGATGGCGATTTAATTGAAATAAATATTCCTGAACGTATGATCAATGTCAAATTATCAGATAAAGAACTGTGTAAAAGACGTAAGGCTGAAAATGCTAAAGGGAAAAATGCTTTTATACCAACTGACCGAAATAGAAAAGTGTCAACAGCTTTAAATGCTTATGCTAAACTTGTTAGCTCTGCAGACAAAGGCGCAGTTAGAATACTATAAAAACATATGGTTTAACAAATCTATTTTTTCTATTAATAATTAAAATGATGGAAACTTTGACTTTGGAAAAAAAGAAAGTTGTTAGAAAACTTTCAAAAAGAGTAACTGGTGCTGAAGCAGTTATTCTTTCACTTCTTGCCGAAGGAGTAGATACAATTTTTGGATATCCGGGTGGGGCAATTATGCCAATATATGATAAATTATATAACATTCCCGGAAAATTAAGACACATTCTTGTAAGGCATGAACAAGGTGCTGCTCATTCTGCCCAAGCTTATGCCATGGTATCCGGGAAAGTTGGAGTATGCTTTGCTACTTCCGGACCGGGAGCTACAAATCTGGTGACAGGAATAGCTAATGCTAATATTGATTCTGTTCCTGTTGTGTTTATTACTGCACAGGTGATCTCTAATTTACTTGGAACTGATGCATTTCAGGAAATTGATATAGTTGGAATATCAATGCCTATAACTAAGTGGAATTATCAGGTTACCAAAGTTGAGGAAATTCCGGATGCTATAGCAAAAGCATTTTTCATTGCAAATTCAGGAAGACCAGGACCAGTACTTTTGGATATAACTAAAGATGTCCAGGTAGCAGAACTTGATTTCAAATATAAAAAATGTACCAGCTTAAGAAGCTATATCCCATATCCTGAAATAAAGTCAGGAACTATTGATGCTGCAGCGCAATTAATAAATAATGCTAAAAAACCATTTTTATTTATTGGACATGGCGTACGAATATCGAAGGCTCAGCAGGAAGTAAAAAATTTTGCTGAGAAAACAGGAATACCTGTTGCAAGTACACTGTTAGGTTTGTCAGCACTCCCTTCAAATCACCCGCTTTATGTTGGAATGCTTGGTATGCATGGTAATTATGGACCAAATATTAAAACTAATGAATGTGACCTGATTATCGCTGTCGGTATGCGTTTTGACGACAGAGTAACCGGCAATTTAAAAAAGTATGCGAAACAAGCAAAAATTATACATATAGAAATAGATGATTCTGAAATTAATAAGGTGGTTAAGGTAGATATTGAAATAAATGCTGATGCTAAGAAAACTCTGGTAGAATTAATTAATAAAGTAAAAGAAAAATCTCATAATGAGTGGGTTCGGGAATTTAAAGAATGTGAAAAAATGGAATATGATAAAGTAATAAATAAATGTTGTTCCCCTAAAACAGGTCATATAAAAATGGGCGAAATAGTCAGGAAAGTATCAGAGAAAACCAAAGGGGAAGCTATAGTTGTAACTGATGTAGGCCAACAGCAAATGGTTACTGCAAGATATTATAAGTTCACCAAATTTAATAGCTTTATCACCTCAGGGGGTATGGGAACAATGGGATTTGGACTGCCTGCCGCAATAGGAGCCAAAATTGGAACACCGGACAGAGAAGTAGTTTCCTTTAGCGGAGATGGAGGTTTCCAGATGACTATACAGGAAATGGGAACAATCATGCAATATAAATTGCCATTAAAAATGATCATTCTTAATAATAACTTTTTAGGAATGGTAAGACAATGGCAGGAATTATTTTTTAAAAAACGATATTCAGCAACCGAGATGATTACACCCAATTTTCCTGCTATAGCAAAAGGATATGGTATTCCGGGGAAAAAAATTACTCTGCGAAAAGAATTGGATGACGCACTGGATGAAATGTTTGCTTATAAAGGTGCATATCTTTTAGAAGTATTGATAGAAAAAGAAGAAAATATTTTTCCTATGATACTCCCTGGTACTTCTGTTTCTGAAATAATTCTGGAATAATTTCCAGTTAAAAGTGTTAAAATCATTTTTCTACATATAAATAGTAGAGTTAAAATCAAAAAACGATATAATGAAAGAAGAATTTACAATATCAGTGTTTTCAGAAAACCAGGTTGGTTTATTAAACCGGATAACTATAATATTTACCAGAAGACATATCAATATAGAAAGTCTGACAGTTTCAGAATCTGCAATAAAAGGTATATACAAGTTTACTATTGTTGTAAATACAACTCGTATAATGATTAAAAAAGTCGTTAAACACATAGAAAAACTGGTTGAAGTGTTAAAAGCATTTTACCATACTAAAGATGAAATATTTTACCAGGAAATTGCACTTTACAAAGTATCAACAAACGTTTTAACCACCAATAAGGAATTTGAACGATTAGTCAGAACCCATAATGCACGTATCATTGAAGTAACAAACGATTATACAATAATTGAAAAAACCGGTCATAAAAACGAAACCCAGGATCTTCTTGAAAAACTCGAGCAGTTTGGGGTTTTGCAATTTGTACGGTCTGGCAGGGTTGCAATTACAAAAATGAAAAAAGAAATATTAACTAAATATTTAAAAAAGCTGGAGATGGTTAATAGTTAATTTATATCTATATTGTAGGTCAGTAATTTTTAATGTAAAATATATACTTCCCCAACATAATATAATAAAACTGAAAGTAATACAAGGCCATAATAGAATTGAAGGTAGGGAACTGATGAGAGAGGACAGATGACAGAAAGGGGACAGGGAAACAAGGAAAAGAAGAGTAAGAAAATCCTGCCAGTGGTCTTGACCCTGGCAGTGGTTTATAAAGACTGAGGCTGAAAAATGGTAAGCTACAAGTAGTAGTAGCAGTATAGAGTGGTTCCGGTAAGTCCCGTAATGGGCTGGCCTAAAAAAAACAAATATTATATTAAAAAATCATAACTGATTATAAATCAATGTTCCGATAACTTATCCCGGCTAGTCGGAAAATCGGGGTTGAAATTAAAATACATATAATTATGGCAAAAATAAATTTTGGTGGAATAGAAGAAAATATAGTAACAAGAGAAGAATTTCCATTACAACAAACATTGGAAATATTAAAAGATGAAACAGTGGCAGTTATAGGTTATGGAGTACAGGGACCGGCTCAGGGACTTAATATGAGGGACAATGGTGTAAATGTGATTGTGGGACAAGCACCTGAGTTCAAGGAAGATTGGGAAAGAGCAATTAAAGATGGCTGGGAACCTGGTAAGACATTATTTTCAATAGAAGAAGCAGCAATAAAAGGAACTATAATTCAGTACCTGATATCAGATGCAGCACAAATGATAATATGGCCCAAACTTAAACCTTGTTTAAAAGAAGGTAATGCCCTTTACTTCTCTCACGGGTTCTCTATTATCTATAAAGATCAGACAGGAGTTATTCCACCCGGAAATATAGATGTAATCCTGGTGGCACCAAAGGGTTCAGGAACCAGTGTTCGAAGGAATTTCCTTGCCGGTACCGGTATCAACTCAAGCTATGCAATATTCCAGGATTATACCAGAAAGGCCGAGAAACGGGCAATTGCCTTAGGAATTGCTATTGGCTCCGGTTATCTTTTCCCTACAACTTTTGAAAAAGAAGTTTATAGCGACCTTACAGGAGAACGGGGAGTGCTAATGGGAGCACTAACAGGTATCATGGAGGCACAATTTCAGGTGCTCCGGAAAAACGGACATAGTCCCAGTGAAGCATTTAACGAAACTGTTGAAGAATTGACACAAAGCCTTATCCGATTAGTTGATGAGAACGGAATGGATTGGATGTATGCAAATTGTAGTACTACTGCTCAACGCGGAGCACTTGACTGGCGCCATAAATTCAGAGAGGCTGTACTTCCTGTGTTTGACAAGCTTTATAAAAGTGTTAAATCAGGTGAAGAAACCAGAATAGTTCTTGAAAAAACAGGTGTCCCTGATTATAAAAAACATTTAGAGGCTGAATTAAAAGAAATGCACGAATCAGAATTATGGCTTACCGGAGTACAGGTAAGAAAATTAAGGACAATAAAATAGAAAGCACAGATTAAAAACTGGGTTTCAGATGACAAAATATTGGATGCTGGATGACTGAATCATAATGCTGAATATTGGAGACTAGAACCCGGTTTCGGGTTTTTAGTTTGCTGTTTTACTGGTAATGATTTTTATTTTTCGATACACCTGCCAGCACTTTCGTAGAATATTTGCAATGGGTTTTATTTTGTGAAACCCATTTTTTATTATTATTTTACACAACATATTTATTACTATAATAGCATTCAAATTATTTTAAATTAATCAATTATGAATGAAAATAAATCGAATATTACACGACGTAGTTTTTTCAGTTGTGCTTCTTTATTAGCAATTGGTGGGAGCCTTGTAGGTTTTAAACACATTCCTGAATGGCCTAAACCAAAACTAAACAGCGAAATTTGGAAAGATTTCACAGAGGAAGAAAAAGAACTAATTGCACAATCAACAATGGCACAGGAAATTATTACTTATCCGCCATTAGGATATAATTGTGCAGAAAGTCTTCTTATAGTGTCATTGAAGCACCTCGGAAAATCCGAAGAAATAGCAAATATTGCTGCAGGCTTTGGCGGCGGAATAGGACATTATGACCTTTGCGGATTATTTACTGCCGGTTTTATGGCTATTGGAATTTCAGCAGGCATGATTTATACTGACCACAAAGAAATCTCTTCTTATGTGAAAAATCTATCGAGAGAATACTGGAATTGGTGGGAAGAAAGAGCACCAAGACATTGCCATGACTTAAAACCAAGATATTCATGGAAATCAGATAATTATCATAAAATGATACAGAGAGTGGCATTAAAAGTTGAAGAATTAATAAATCCAGCGTTAAATATGGAGCAGGGAGAAGGGGACAGTAAGGAAGAAGCAGGTAATAGGCAGTAGGGAGCAGGGAGCGTGGAGCAGAGTTTTGGAAGTACTTCCCGGAGGAAGGGGCAGGATCGGGGGGCAGAGTATGCTTACCTGCTGCAAACTTAAAATTTATTATAAAACTTGTAAATGAACATGAAATATTTAACAAAAACGATGACTAATATATTCTTTTTTTTAGTGGGTATTATTACCGTCATAGCCCAGAATAATCCTAATCAAGAAGAGTGGATACAACTATTCAACGGCAAGGATTTACATGGCTGGGATATCAAAATCACCGGCCATGATTTAAACGATAACTTCGGAAATACTTTCCGGGTACAAGACGGAGTACTGAAGGTAAAATATGATCAGTATGAAAATTTTGACCGGAAATTCGGGCATATGTTTTATGATAAGGCGTTCTCTTATTATATCATACGGGTGGAATACAGATTTACCGGTGATCAAGTTTCCGGCGGTCCGGAATGGGCTTTGCGAAATAGCGGGATTATGGTTCATTCGCAATCTGCTGAGAGCATGTCAAAGCAACAGGATTTTCCGATATCCATAGAGGTACAATTACTGGGCGGGACAGGTTCCGGAGAACGTCCCACAGCAAATTTATGTACCCCGGGGACCCATGTGGAGATGAATGGAAATCTTGTCACAAAGCATTGCATCAATTCCAGTTCTAAGACATATCATGGAGATCAATGGGTTACTGTTGAGGTGATTGTACTGGGAGATTCCCTTATACAGCACGTTGTGGAAGGAAATACAGTTCTGATTTACGAAAAACCGCAGATCGGGGGTGGAGCAGTTAATGATTATTACGATTGGGCAAAAAAAGATGGAACATTGCTGAAAGATGGTTATATTTCTCTCCAAAGTGAAAGCCATCCAATTGAATTCCGGAAGGTGGAAATTCTCAACTTGGAGGGGTGTACCGATCCGAAAGCTTCAAACTATAAATCTTATTACGTGAAGTCCGATAATTCCCAATGCAAATATGATCTCAAGCCGGATGCTCAATAACAGATCCATAACATATTGCAGATAAGCAAATTGGTAAAGAGGTATAAAAATACGCCTGTGCAACAACCGCTATATTTAATGGGGGAGAATAAAAAAAGATTGACACTAACTACTTCCTTGCTGAGTTTTCCTGGACAAACAAGCATGTCTTACAAAGGCTTGATAGAAGAATAAATCTTTAATATCTTTCTTAAAGTCAGCAGTTTAACTTTACAACAAAATCATATAATTTCCACAACCGTTATTTCAAATGCCAGGTCTTTTCCAGCCAGTGGATGATTTGCATTTATTATAACGCTATTTTCCCTGATTCCAATTTTTTACTATAATTTTACTTCCATCAGGACGCTTTGACACAAGCTCCATTCCCAACTTTCGGCTCTAAATCTTTAGGTAAATATGTTCTATTTACTTCTTGTATCAACTCTTCACGATTAGGACCATAAGCTTCCACGGAAGGGACTTTAATAGTTTTGGGTTCGTTTAATTTCATACCAATAACCGCTTGTTCAAATCCTGTTATTATTTTACCCTCACCAACTTTAAATTGAATTGGTTTACGATTAACTAATGAATCGAATATTTGCCCATCATCCAGTTTACCTGTATAATGAACCTTGATGGTATCATAAATTTTGATTTGTGGCATAATCTTATTCGAAAGAATTATCAATAATTGTTTCTTTCTCTTGGCGGTCTTGCTTTATTTACCTTAATAGCCCTGCTTTTTATTTCAGTACCGTCCAGTTCTTTAATTGCGGTTGTTGCTTCTTTTTCATTAAGCATTTCGACAAATCCAAAGCCTTTCCCTTTACCTGTATACTTGTCTGTTATAATTTTTACAGTAGTTACTTCTCCATATTCACTGAAGATTTGTTTTAATTCATCTTCTTGCAGAGCGTAATCAAGATTTCCAACATAGATATTCATATCAAAATAATTTAGTAATTAGTAAACAATATATTAAAGCTATCTTCTGTCCTGACCCAACAGGACTAACATTTTTTATAAAAATTAATAAATGGATTAGTGAAAAAGCAAAGGAACCATATAAAAAAATCCGTTCAGATAATTCAAAAATCGATTTCTTAATCTGATACAAATATAAGTTTATATTTATAATAATATGCATTTTAAAAAATAATTTCTAAAAAATCCACCTGCTAAATATAACAGAGACCATACGTCATGCCGCAATTTGGCATATTTTGATAAGTTAGTATTTTTATTTATTTTAGTATAAAATGATACGAAAACTTAAAAATGATGTGGCACGAGCCATATTTGCAGAATATTATTCGAAATTACCCTTTTTCTGCTAAAAAAAAAAATGAAACCGGAAAGTTAAGTGATGCCATCCCGATGTCCGGAATAGCATCCCTTTTTCATATGTTGCTTTACCTTCTTCTTTTCACGGAACTCCCCTAAACCTTTGGGGTGAATCTCCCGACTTATGCGGCTCTTGTCATTCAATTATTCCTCTTCTTTTTCATCCTTTTTCTTTTGTACATATTCATTAAAAACACTTTCACCTTCTTCCTTCCAAAATTTATCATAATACTTCCATTTGTACCAATGATTTTTGCTTGTTCGGTCACTTCTAAACTTTCTTCGCCATATACTGGCAAATTTTCCGTTATGTCTCTCATCATGTTTATGTTTAAAACCACCAAAAATTAATCTTGCCAAAAGGATAATGCCAACAGCCTGCCAGAAATTAATCATTACAAAACCGAATAATTTAGGCATAAGCCAATTCCAAAGTAACATTACAAAATACCCAAAAAGAAACGCAAATACTAATGCTCCAAGTACACCCAGTATAACAAAGCCAATGATTTTAAAAATATGGCTTAAATTTCTTTCATTTTTTTTATAAAGTGCATTATTTTCCATAATTACCTCCTGTTTAATAAAATTGTTCGTTAATCGTTATTTGTTATTCGTCATTCATTATTCTTTCTTATCTTATTTTCTTTGTTCTTTATTCTTCATTCATCACCTGTTACTTATCATTATTTATTTCATTTAAAAGCATTTTTTGCAATTTGTTCATAGCCCTGTGTTTCCTTGATAAAAGTGTTCCGACTGGAATATTCCACCTGTTAGATAATTCTTCAAATGTATGTCCCTCAAATTCCGTTTCAATAATAATGGCTTGCTGGTCGGGTTTTAGTTTTTCAATTGCCATCATCAGTTTTTTTTGAAGTTCTTCATTCCTGCCAAAATCTTCAGTTTCTATACTGTTATCCGGAACTGTTTTAAGTAATAAGTTTTCATCATTTTCGTCCTTAATATTTTCCAGAGAAACATTGAACCTGGGTTTGCGTTGATAATCAATGATTTTGTTTCGAAGGGCTCTGAAAAAATACCCGGCCAAATTTTCAATGGGAGCATTGATATCCAATTTACTGTAAATGTTCAATGCTACATCCTGTATAATATCTTCGGCATCAACATTGAAATACTTATCACTCAAATATATGTGGACATAATTAATTAACTTGTTATATTCCCTTGCAAAAAATTGCTCTAATGTTTTCTTATTTTCAGTTTTCATATGTTTATAGACGAGGCATTTTGAAATTATTGCACTTTTTTTTGAAAATTATAAAAATTTTTATGGATTTTATCAGAAAATAATCTGTCTTTTTAAGGTTTGATGAACAGCATAAACTATCACCAAAGGTAAACGTTCAT
>Ga0209991_10001573_pt1 | contig 10394 bp, 5 predicted proteins | sample ChitaG_FD_183167 | JGI IMG/M metagenome (GOLD analysis project Ga0209991, IMG submission 183167) | Deep subsurface microbial communities from South Pacific Ocean to uncover new lineages of life (NeLLi) - Chile_00310 metaG (SPAdes)... | ecosystem: Environmental > Aquatic > Marine > Oceanic >... | reverse complement strand
TGGAACCCTGAAAATTGATTCTCCTGGACTTGATGTAAAAAAGCCTTATAAATATGATGCAACAATCGAAGTGCAACCGGAAATTGATGAACTTGATTTTAAAGGGTTAAAACTCAAAAAGAATCTGTACAGTGTAGGTGATGAAGAAATATCTGTGCAACTCAAGATGCTGCAAAAGAACCTGGCTCAGCAAAAGACTCTCGAAGAGGCTCGGCCTGTTCAAAAAGGGGATTTTGCCCTCATAGATTATGAAGGTTTTAAAGACGGAAAACCGTTTGCCGAAACTCAAAAGACGGAAAACTTTACTTTAAAGGTCGGTAGTGGTCAAATTTTAAAGAAATTCGAGGAACAACTAATCGGCATGAATCCGGGGGAGAGCAAGGAAATAAATATACATTTTCCTGAAGACTATTTTAACAAAAACCTGGCTAATCTTGATATAATCTTTCATGTTAAACTCAATGAAATCAGAGAAGAGGTACTCCCGGAAATCAATGATGAATTTGCTAAGGATCTCGGTAAGTATGAAACATTAGATCAACTAAAAAATGCAATTTCTGATAACCTGCAGGAGGGTTATGAGAAAAGAACCGAGCAAGAGCTTAACGAACAAATCTTTACAGCATTGATAGCAAAAAAGGACTTTGAGGTGCCGGATATAATGGTTGAATATGAGCTAAACGGTATCATTGCAGACGTTGAAAAGTCTTTTGCTTACAGCAATACCTCGATGGAAGAAATGGGTCTTTCAAAAGAAAAGCTTTCAGAAAAATATCGGGATACGGCAACAAAACAGGTCAAACGTCATTTAATATTAAACAAGCTGATTGAGCAGGAAAAACTGACTCTTTCTGATGAAGAAATTGATAGTGGTTTCAAGGAGATGTCTAAAGTCTTTAATAAACCGCTTGAAGAAATAAGCAGCTTTTATAAACAGAACAAGGAGAATCTGGAATTATTTAAAAATACACTCCTTGAAAAAAAATCAATCAAGCTTATTATTGAAAATAGCATTATTGAAAATGTTGAACTCGAGGCTGAGCAGAAAAAGGATAAACCTCAAGATTGATGGTTTCGTAGAAAGTCGTCACTCCGGTGAAAACCGGAGTCCAGATGATTTGCAACTACTTGAAAAGATCCGCATCTTAACACTTAACACCTAACACTTAACACTTTTAGTATTTAAAAGGAGATTATTCGTGCCGTTAATACCGATGGTTATAGAACAGAGTGACAGAGGTGAACGGGCCTATGATATTTATTCAAGGCTTCTCAAGGACAGGATAATTTTCCTCGGCTCGCCCATGGTTGATGAAATTGCAAATCTTTTGATAGCCCAGCTACTGTTTCTTGAGTCTGAAGATCCTGACAAGGATATAAATTTTTATATTAACTCGCCGGGCGGAGTTGTAACAGCGGGTCTTGCTGTATATGACACAATGCAGTATATTAAATCTGATATTGCCACGGTATGTGTTGGCCAGGCCGCCAGCATGGGCGCACTTTTACTCGCCGCGGGCACAAAAGGGAAACGATATTCCCTTCCCCATTCAAGGATTTTAATTCACCAGCCAATGGGCGGATTCCAGGGACAGGCCTCTGATATTGCGATCCAGGCCAAGGAAATTCTTCGTATGAAAGAAACTCTAAATAACATATTGGTGCTTAACACAAACAAGGATATAGAGCAAATACGCGCTGATACGGACCGTGACTTTTTTATGTCCGGTGAAGAAGCAAAAGAATACGGAATTATAGATCACGTGATCACCGACAGGGATGATTTTGATCAAACAAAAAAGGCGGAGGCGTAACATGGCAAAAAAAAAGGGCTCAAACGACAATCTCTTCTGCTCATTTTGCGGTAAAAAACAGACTGAGGTTACAAAGTTGATCGCGGGGCCAGCTGTCTATATATGCGATGAATGCATACGATTGTGCGGCGAAATAATCGATGAAGAAACTGAAAAAAAGCCGACCGACATTGACCAAAACTTTACTCCAAAAGAGATTAAAGCAATCCTTGATGATTACGTGATTGAACAGGACACAGCAAAAAAAATTCTCGCCGTCGCTGTCTATAACCATTACAAAAGGCTTGACAGCGCGGTTGCCATGGAAGATGTCGAAATACAAAAAAGCAACATCCTGATTATTGGACCAACCGGCTGTGGCAAGACCCTGCTGGCTCAAACCCTTGCCAGATTTTTAAATGTCCCGTTTACAATAGCTGATGCCACCAGTCTGACAGAAGCCGGCTATGTTGGTGAAGATGTTGAAAACATCATACTTTCTTTGCTTCAGAATGCCGATTATGATGTGGAAAGGACTAAACGAGGCATTGTTTATATTGATGAGATCGATAAGATTGCGCTTAAATCAGACAACCCTTCCATTACACGGGATGTTTCAGGGGAAGGGGTGCAGCAGGCATTGTTAAAAATTATTGAAGGGACTACCGCCAGTGTGCCTCCCAAAGGAGGAAGAAAGCATCCTCAGCAGGATTTTGTCAAGGTTGACACCTCTGATATTCTTTTTATTTGCGGAGGAACCTTTACCGGTCTCGAAAAGATAATTCAGCGGCGTTTAGGATCCAAAATCATGGGCTTTGGCGCCAACATCATCAAACAAAAGGATAAAAAAATCGGTGAAACCCTGCGGCTGATTCAACCTGAAGACCTGATCAAGTATGGGTTGATTCCTGAATTTTTAGGTCGCCTGTCTGTTATAGCAACCCTTGACGAACTGAATGAATCTTCTTTGATTAAAATATTACTGGAGCCTAAAAACGCCGTAATCAAACAGTTTAAAAAGCTTTTTGAAATTGAGGGAATAACCCTGAGATTTACAGACAGCTCGCTTTCAGCCATTGCAAATGAGGCTTTAAAGCAAAAATCCGGAGCTCGAGGGCTTCGATCTGTTCTGGAAAATTGCCTGCTGGATATAATGTATAAAATTCCTTCCATCAAAGATGTCAAAGAATGTGTTGTTGGTGAAGATGTAATTTTAAACAAGGAAGATCCTATTCTTCTGTATGAACAAACAAAAAAACGGGCTTAAGCATAAAAATTTATGACTAATTTACAGAAAATATTCAAAAAAGATGAACCTGTATCATCAAGGTTGATTCTCCCCCTGTTGCCTCTGAGAGATATTGTGGTCTTTCCCCACATGGTTGCGCCCTTATTTGTAGGACGCGCAAAGTCTGTACAGGCCCTTTCCGATGCAATGAATCGTGATAAGAAAGTCTTTCTTGCCGCCCAAAAAAAGGTGGACATTGACAATCCTCGTCCTCAAGATATTTCTTCAATCGGTGCCATTGGAGATGTGCTTCAACTTCTTCGGCTGCCTGATGGCACGGTAAAAGCATTGGTTGAGGGACAAGCCAGAGCCCGTATTGTTCGTTTTATTAAAAATGAAGACTTTTTCCTTGTAGAAATAGAACCCATTATTGAACCTGAAATATCAACTACGGAGAGTGTTGCCCTAAACAGAGCCATTGTTCAAAGTTTTGACGAATACGCCAAACTAAACAAGAATATTTCAAAAAATCTGGTGGCCAATGCTGCTTCCATTTCAGACCCTTCACAGTTAGCCGATACCGTAGCAACCCATTTTTCTTTTAAGATAAAGGATAAACAGCGTTTGCTGGAAACAATATCGCCCTCAAAACGGCTTTCCCTTCTCCTGGGCCTTATAAAGATGGAAATAGATATCTTCAGGATGGATCAAAAGATAAAGAAACGGGTTAAGAAACAGATGGAAAAAACCCAGAAGAGCTATTATCTGAATGAACAGATACGTGCCATTAAAAAGGAGATGGGAGCTGACAAAGGCGGCGCTGATGATCTGCAGGAGCTTGAAAAACAGATTAAACGAAAAAGAATGTCAAAAGAGGCTGCGGGTAAAGCAAGACAGGAATTTAGAAAGCTCAAGATGATGACCCCGATGTCCGCCGAAGCATCAGTTGTTCGAAACTATATTGAATGGATAATCGACCTCCCCTGGTTCGAAAGGAGCAGAGTGCGTAATGACATCGAAGAGGCTGAAAAAATTCTAAACGAGGATCATTACGGGCTGAAAAAACCCAAGGAACGTATACTGGAATATTTAGCCGTTCAATTACTGGTTAAAAAGATAAGGGGGCCTATACTATGCTTTGTCGGGCCGCCCGGCGTTGGAAAGACTTCGCTGGCAAAATCTGTTGCAAGGGCTACAAGAAGAAAATTTATACGCCTTTCCCTTGGCGGTGTAAGGGATGAAGCTGAAATTCGCGGACACAGGCGTACCTATGTCGGCGCTATGCCAGGCAAAATAATTCAGTCATTAAAAAAGGCGGGTGTAAACAATCCGGTCTTTTGCCTCGACGAAGTTGATAAAATGAGTATGGACTTCAGGGGCGATCCTTCTGCCGCACTTCTCGAGGTGCTTGATCCTGAGCAAAATTTCAGTTTTAACGACCACTATCTTGATATGGATTACGATCTTTCAGACATCCTCTTTATAACCACAGCCAATACTTTGCCGGATATACCGCTTCCACTGCAGGACAGGATGGAAATAATACGCCTGCCAGGCTATACCGAATATGAAAAATATAGTATTGCCAGAGAATTCCTTATTAAAAAACAGTTAAAAATGAACGGGCTTGAAAATAAGGATGTTAAATTTTCCAAAAATTCGATACTTTCTATTGTGCAGCGATATACACGTGAAGCGGGTGTTAGAAATCTCGAGCGTGAGATATCTTCTATCTGCCGGAAGATTGCGCGTGAATTTGTAAAAAATAAAAACCGCAATACACATAATGTTACAACAAAGTCGGTTGAAAAATACTTAGGGCCACCCCCCTTTAAGCATGGCCAGCTCGAAGATAAGGATCAAATCGGCCTTGTTACAGGACTTGCCTGGACACAGGTCGGCGGTGAACTGCTTTGCATTGAAACCCTGATTATGCCTGGTAAGGGAGAACTGATTTTGACAGGCAAATTAGGCGATGTGATGAAAGAATCTGCCCAGGCAGCCGTAAGTTATGTCCGTTCACGAGCAAATCGTCTTATGATTGATAATAAGTTTTACAAAAAATTTGATATCCATATACATGTGCCAGAAGGCGCCATTCCAAAGGACGGACCTTCAGCAGGCATTTCAATATGCACATCCATTGTGTCGGCCATTATCAAGAAACCCGTATATCGTGATATTGCCATGACCGGTGAAATCACCCTGCGTGGCCGGATTCTTTCCATTGGAGGATTAAAGGAAAAAATTCTGGCTGCTCATAGAGGAGGTATTAAAAAGGTTATTATTCCAAAAGAGAACGAAAAAGATATCAAGGACATACCAAACTCTATATTAAAACAGATAGAAATTATATTAGTAGAACACATGGATGATGTGTTAGCCAATGCTTTGATACTGAATGAGGGTGATACCCTGTTTAAAGTGGATGATATATCTTATCAAATAATGCCCGAAAAACCGGATGGCAGACCGGCTTTAATTTAATGTCTCAGAATTTCTACCACGCCTTGGCGTGGAAATTCCTACGACTTTAGTCGAGTGGTTAAATAGTCGAGTTGTCGAGTCGTAAAGTCCTTCAACTACTCGACTAATCAACCACTTGACCACTCGACCAATTGCGGAGCGAAGCGGAGCTAAGTTTATCTTGACAATATGTTAGTATATTGTTAGCTGTTTTTTTCTCGACAAGGAAACCACATGTCGGGAATCTTTAAGGTCTCACCAGGGCGGGTAGCTCAGTTGGGAGAGCATCGGCCTTACAAGCCGAGGGTCACAGGTTCAAGCCCTGTTCCGCCTACCAGAAATGACCTATAGCCATTTACCTTTAGCCAATAGCTATTAGCTGTTAGCTAATGATAAAAGCAAAGCTTTTCTTGGGGGTGTAGCTCAGATTGGTTAGAGCGCCGGCCTGTCAAGCCGGAGGTCGCGAGTTCAAGTCTCGTCACTCCCGCCATTTTAAACCTGCCACTCATTTTATGCCATCAACTTTTTGTTAAGTATATAGCACACACGCCCTTTAATGTCCGCAACCACCGGCATGACCGCCACAAGCATTTTCTTCAGCACCAATGTCCCATAGACGCTAATGTGCTAACCAAGACGTGACACCAGAAGCATGTCATAATCCATAATATTTTACCTTACAAGAGTCGAGAGCAGACTTGACCCTAAGTCCTAAGTTTTTGCTGATTTATAAAAATCATTTGCAAGGTTAATTCTGACACAGTATATTGTCAACTGGCAAAGGTTCAGGGTTTTGATTTTCAAAAAAGCTGAGGCTGCCACAACCTTCTGTAAGTATTTCAGCCAGGCGAGACGAAAAGATTGCCGTTGATAACAGATTCAGATAGCTAAGCAATAAATTTATGAACTGCCGGGAGATGCTGAATGAAGCTTCGGAGCTTTAAAGATAAAGATAAGGCCATAAGGTTTGCAAAAACCTGGTATTTAATCGCCCTTGCAGCCATAGGTGTCTTTGCTGTGGGAACAGGTGCTTTTGATCTCAATTTCGCCGTAAGATCATGGTATATATTAATATTAGGCGCTTTTATAGTTGCCGCTGGTCTTTTGGACATCATATACCGCCTGAAAGGCAGCCTGCCGGATCATTTTCCTGCACAGATTCAAGGTCCGCTTCTCTGGACAGTAACGGCATGGATGCTGTTACGAATGTCCGGTCCTTATTCAAAACACGCAATTGTTATTCCAGCAGGGTTTATCGCCTGGCTTGTCACAACATATCCTCCTAAAGTTTTTCTTTTTCCCATCTTACTTGCTTTGATAATGGAAGCAGGCCTGACAATTACCGGCCGACAACCAGTAGTAGAATTGTCTCTCAATATGCTTCTTTACGGGCTGGCAGTCATCTTCTTAGCTCTATTTGCCCGAAGCGATGCGTACCGTAAAGAGCGGCTTAATTCAATTGACAGAGCAAAAAAGAAATCAGACGCGCAGGAATATGCCAAAGATCTTGGAATAACCTCATCAGGACCTTCCATGCTGGAAACCCTGTCGGAATTTGAGGCAATAGAAAGTAAGGAACAACCCGGTGTCTCAACCATAGAAACTATTACCGACTCCTTTGACCTGCAATTAGAGCTTATCAGACAGTCGCTTAATCTCACGACTGTTGCTGTGCTATGGCCGGATATACAGGGGCGTGAACTAAGGCTGCGAAACATTTCGACTATTCGCAAAGATATACAACCTGGCCCATACCCGATAGGATCCGGAATTACCGGCGCCCTTCTCAGAGATAGAAAAGAAATTACTCTGGCACCAGTTAAGGCTGACTTTTCCGGTCTTCCCTATTACATCAAAAAAGGAGGGGTCGGGAGCCTTTTAGCAGTTAACATCCCGGATAATTTACAAAGAAAATCAAGCCCGGTGGACAGAAAAATTTCTGGTATTCTCTGTGTAGATCGCACGGAAAAGTCAGATTGGAATGAGTCTGAACTCACGATTCTCAGACTGCTGGGTAAAAAACTCTCCCTGGATGTCAATATGGGAAGACAGCTTTACATTATGAACCGTGAGCGAAATGCTTTTCAGCGGGTCTGCATAGGGCTGCGTGAACTTAACAGCGTTCTGGGCATGGAACCTGTCTTCGATGCCAGTATCAAAGCTGTCAGAGCACTGGTACAAGCTGATTTTATTGCTATCAGCCTGCTTCAAGGCAAATACCACTCAATTGTCAGGGCTGAAGGACTGCATGCGAAAAATTTACTAGGGCTGGAATTTTTAAAAAACGAAGGAATAGTCGGCCAGGTCATAAAAAACAACCGCAGCCTTCCTGTAGGAGCCGAATACAGAGGGCCTGCACCGATATTCAGCAAAGAACAGCGGTTCCCGAATTTCGGCTCATTGCTTATTCTGCCTCTAAAGAAAGAGGAAGGCGACTCAATAGGAGCGCTAACTGTTGCGGCCAGAAAACCCGGAGTATTTACCAGACATCGCAGAGATATACTTGAACTGATTGCCGCTCAGGTAGCCATAAAAATCGACCTTGCCCAGGCTCATGAACAGATAAACAAAATGGCTACAATTGACGGGCTCACAAATCTTGCCAATCACAGGACGTTTCAGTATGCTTTTGACGTCATGCTTAACCGCGCACAGCGAAGATCAGGCCCCCTTTGTTTAATCTTATGCGACATAGACCATTTCAAACGAATTAATGATACCTATGGACACCCTTTCGGCGATCAGGCTTTAAAAATCATTGCAGATACTCTGGCCAGAACAGTCCGAAAGGTGGATCTGGTTGCTCGCTACGGAGGTGAAGAATTCGCCATAATCCTCGAAGACTCTGATGAATACGGAGGCCTGGAAATGGCGGAACGTATCCGCAATAAAGTCGAGGCACTGTCACTGCATAAGAACAATGATATAGTTAATATAACTATATCTCTCGGGCTTGCCGCATTTCCGGATGACGGAGACAAAAAATCCCTGCTCATAGATCGCGCGGATCAGGCGCTGTACAAAGCAAAGGCAGGCGGCAGAAACTGTATAAAAGCCTGGTCTGAAATAGCTTAAAACCCATTCATGGGGTTAAATCTGCTCTTGACTCTTACTTACCCTGTCGAAAATCGGTGTCAAATCTTGAATAGTGAATAAAGAAGAGTGTAATTCACAATTCAAGATTTGACACCATAGTCTCAAGATTTGACACCATAGTCTATTCTCCTTCTGACACCAAGTTTCATTCTACAAAACAACTTTATTCCTGCCACCTTTTTTTGCCTGGTACAGTTTTTCGTCAGCCTTATTAATAAATGCATGTAATTCATTATCAACATCTGATACTATCAGTCCCTGAGACAATCCAATGCTTATGGTTAATTTATTACCGTCCTTGTTTTTATATTCAACAGCTTGCCGAATTTTTTCACCAACACCATAAAGTGATTCAGGCTCAACAGAAGAAAGAAAGACTAGAAATTCTTCCCCGCCATATCTTCCAAGAATATCAGATGCTCTAATATTTGACTCAATTGTACTGGAAACACTTTTTAAGGTTTTATCGCCATATTGATGGCCAAATGTGTCGTTAATTTTTTTAAAGTGGTCAATATCAATCATCATAATACCGACATTATAGTTATTTCGCTGTGCCAAATATGAAAGTGGTGTAATAATATTGAAGAGTCCTCGCCGGTTAAGTGCACCTGTTAAAAAATCATAATTGGTTTTGATAGCCATTTCCCTGTTTTGTTTCCATAACCTGTGTATAGTTTCACCTAAAAGCTCAAGTTCAAGTGTTGCTAAATCATATTTGTTAAAAGCATCAAATAGTCTGTTGATTTTTACCATATAATGATTCTCAGGTGTTATTCCTCCAGACAATGTTTTTAAATATTGGAATAAGGTTTCAAATGCCGGATGTATTAAATAAAACTCAAGCTTAAATGCGATGAAAAAAGCCATTGAGATATCATAGCTCTGTTTATTTCGCTGAACTAATTCATTAATTTTAGAGTTAATAACATCTAATTCTTTTAAAACGTGATCTGGATTTTCGAAAACCTGAGAAAGCATACCGTTTTTTACCCAATCATGAAGCTGTTTCCAAAATTCGGCATGTAGTTTTTCTTCGGTATCAATGTCCTTCCAGAATGTTTTCAACTCATTTGTTTGAGCATTATCTGACAATTGATGATATATCTTCGAGGCTTTGCTGTTTATAGACAAACATTTATCAATAATTTGTATTAGTACATTGTCTTTCATATATGATTCTCCTTGAACTTATAAATAGATATAAGTTAAATATTAAAGATAAGCTTGGTTTTTAGCAAAGGTCAAACGATCCGACCGGGAAAATCGGAACATTCTATACTCCTTATGTCAAGAGATTTTTAATGAGCGAAATTACTTTAATATAAATACGTAAATAAAAATTTTCGTCAATTCCCTTTATTTGGCCAATTGAAGAAATTGCTGATCACAATCTTTTTCCCCTTAATATCCACTCGATCATCATATCCGCTTACATACGCGCCCCGCTCCATCTTAACTTGGCTTTTAAAACATCAAAATAGTTTTGATCTGGCATCATTATCATGTTTACAGGGTGAAGCCCTTTTTGAATTATTATGGTGTCATTATTAGTTATCTCCAGGCCTGCCTGCCCGTCAAAGCTTACAATGATATCTGATGACTTTTCTTCAAGCTCGATTTTCATGCATACGGAATCAGGAACTATCAGAGGACGAACGGTCAGTGTAAAAGGACAAATCGGGGTAATTATGATGCCAGGGACTTCGGGATGAACAATCGGGCCTCCTGCGGAAAGTGAATAGGCTGTCGAACCTGTAGGTGTTGAAATAATAAGGCCGTCGGCTCTGTAAGTAGTCAAATAGCAATCA
>Ga0209991_10001571_pt1 | contig 10395 bp, 4 predicted proteins | sample ChitaG_FD_183167 | JGI IMG/M metagenome (GOLD analysis project Ga0209991, IMG submission 183167) | Deep subsurface microbial communities from South Pacific Ocean to uncover new lineages of life (NeLLi) - Chile_00310 metaG (SPAdes)... | ecosystem: Environmental > Aquatic > Marine > Oceanic >... | reverse complement strand
TTTGAACTCATTCTGACAAAATTATCTTGTAAAAAAGCTGAAATTGTTAAGTTTTCTGATTTTGTCAGGAGGTCTTGTAAATCCCCTATATTAGTTGATGATGGATGTGGTTTTGCATATTTTGGTTGTTTAGGAAAATTTGAAACTAATCTTCTATAAATCCATTCTTTTCCAAAAGGATCAATAAATATTATAGTTATATGGGGATTCAATAGTGCAGTTTCTCTAATATATGTATCAACATAACCCCTAACATATTTTACATTTAAATAATTTAATTTGATATAAGTTCCGTGCATAAATTGACTATCGACTTCAGTTGGGCGAATTAGATATTTCTTTTCGTTCTTTGAAGTTGTAAAAAATTCTGAAACCGTGGCATAGATAGAATTTTTAGATTTTGATACTGCAATAATGGGTTTTCCGGTTGTATTTTGAGCGTCGCTGAATGCGCTTGGAGCACCAAATCCTTGACTTCCGCGAGTTTGTTTCAATTCAAGGCTTTTTGAAGAAGCAAGATATTTTCCAAACTTACGCAAATCTACTTTGTGCATACCTATACCATTATCAAACATTTCAAATGTATAACTCATAACATTCCTTTGTGATAACTCTGATGTTAAAAAGGATGCAGCTTCAGATTCTCTCAAACGAATTATAACAAGTGGTTCAATATCAACAATCGGTTCAACAGGTTTTAAAATTTCGTTCATATCTTCTATAATCCGTTTTACTTCCTCCTCAACCTCAATTTTCTCTTTATCAACAATTTCCCCAGATTCTTCTTCCTTATCTTTAGAAGTATCTAATTCTGGTTCAGACGGTTCTGTAGGCGCTAAGCCAATTTCTTGCATTAAAGTCAATTTTGCTTGATTATTTAAAGGTTTATCAACTTCATCTTTTCTTGCTTCCTGAAGGATGGATAAATTCTCTAAAGTCAATTCTTGATCGAGAGAAAATTGAATTCTTGAATCGCCTTCACTTAATTCTTTCCATTGAAATTCTTCTATCGCATCTAACGCATTATCTAAAAATTCTGAAGCATATTGTTGGTGTTTCCAATACCCAAACTCAAAACCCACTAATTGCGTACGTTTTCTCATAAACTGGGCGATCGTACCTTGCTTTATTCTGCCTTCTTCATCAGAGGTCATTTCATTTACACCTTTCTAATATTTTTATAATAAATTTGATATCCATCTAAATATACATTATTTTTTTATAGATATTACTATTAATATTGCACGAATAATCTAATTCTTACGCAATTCAATCAATTTTTCAAAATGTATTTGGTCAATCATTTTGAACAGAAATTGATTTACTATTTAAATCTTTTCTTTAATTGAAAAAATTTATTAAGGATTAGTAGACTAATTCTTAACTTCTCTATTTCTATAATTTTCTAAAGCCACATCAATAATTTTTGATGCTACATATCTTTTAGTATGTTTTTCAATATGTGTTATGTGCTTTTCTTTATTTATTATGTATACTTCATTATCCTTACTATTGAAACCGATATCTTCGCGTCCCACATCGTTAGCAACGATGATATCTGCCTCAGATTTTAAAAGTCGGTTGTAAGCACGATCGATTAATTCGGATCGAGAAACATTTATTTCTGCTTTGAATGCAATAATAAAAAGTTTATAATCTTTCCTTCGCGCTACATTCAATATTTTAGGGGTTAGCTTCATGTTTACCTTCAATTCTTCTACTTTATCAGAGGAGATTTTTCCCTCAACATATTCAGTAGGTTTATAATCAGAGATTGCTGCAGCAGAGATAAACATATCGTAGTTTGAATACGAGAGCTCATCTTTGATATTTTTAATAAAATCATCAGCTGATTCGACATGAATAGTATTTATATAGTCTGGTATCTTCACCATACATTCACCCGCAATTAATAGTACTTCAGCACCTCTCGCTGAAGCCTCTTTAGCAATTTCGATACCCATTCGTCCAGACGATTTATTTGATAAATACCTTATATCATCTATCGCTTCACGACTCGGCCCAGCTGTTATTAGTACTTTTTTGCCTTCTAGATCTTTTGTTGTGATTAATAAATCTAAAACTCTATCAATCACATCGTCCATCTTTGCAATCTTAGCCTTTCCTTCCGATATCCGTGGCCCTAATACATCCATGCCATATTCCTTCAAAAGAGAGATGTTTTTCTCAACTATAGGGTGATACATGCTTTCATGCATAGCAGGAACTATCACAATAGGTATACAAGAACCAAAAGCAGTCGAAACCATTGTAGTAACTGGAGTATCATCAATACCATTAGCAATTTTAGAAATCGTGTTTGCTGTCGCAGGACAAACTAGAATTAGATCTGCTTTCCCGCTCGCATTAGGCCTATTTCCCCCAAGAAAAATATGCTCAACTGCTCCAGTTAATCTGGTAATTGCAGGATTTCCTGTTGCCCAATGCATTAAGGAGGGATTAATTAATTCTGTAGCTGCCTTTGACATAACAGGAATTACTTCAGCCCCTAAGCGCATTAATTCTCTCGCAATTATAGGAGCATTGATTAATGCAACGGAACCCGTTAAGCACATACATATGGTTTTTCCTCTTAATATCGTCCCTTTACTTTCTATAATGTCCTTGGAAGGATGACGTAATGGATGTTTTACCATCGTTCTAATGTTATTTTTAATTAATATGTTTAATAAAAATATATGTTCAATTTAAAAATATTGCAATTCTTTAACTCTTTTTCCAATTTAGATGATAATTTTTTGACATATCTTATATAGTTAATACAGTTTAAATTCTTGAAATTTACTTTAAAACAAGTTATTTTCAAGAACATAGTAATTAATAAGATTTAGCATACGATTAGTGGAAATTAAATATTTTCATTCTAATCGATATTGGTTTATTCCGGGTCACGATGGTGTATATGGGGCGTTATAATTAAATTTTCTGTTCAAGCACATTTATCTTTAAGTTAAGTTTAGCGCTATAGTTAGATATTTTATTAAAGAAATCTTGATTGATAGGTTTGTTTAGATCTAAGTTTAAAATTTTGAAAAACTGGTTACCATAATAAGTATTTACCAATTCTGATATGTTATATGTCTTTGTATCTTGTTCAGTAAATTTATATACCCGCGAATGTTCAAATTCTTCTTTTCTGATTCTGAGTATCTCATTAGAATATTTTACATAGGGCGTGTGCCGCATCTTTTTAAGATCAAATATATTGGTACTTCCCACCACTCTTTCTTTGAGAAGTTTTTTTATGGTTGAATGAACTCTACTCGTTAATTTTATTCGAAATTCATCCAGACTACTAATTTCATATAGTAGGTCTTTAATTATTTCACCATATGGTAATTCTAATCCAGCTAATTCGGTAGATAAGTTTAATAGAATTATAAATTGATTTGTATTCTTTTCAGGATTGGTTTTGAGTGTTTCATAAATAAACTCTTTCTCCTTATTTATGAAATTGAACAAAAACTTTCTAAATGCTTTTAAAAACTTACCATAATTTGGGACAAATTGCTTTTTAGGATTGTCTAATGCTGTTTCATACGCTTCAAATGGGCTTATTTTTTTACTAAGAACAGACTTAATTAAACCTAAGGGGTAATATCCTTCGATGAATGCTATACCTTTCTCAATACTGCTAATAGCATCCTTGAATGAACATTTTGTGATAACACTAATTGTTTTGATAATATTTCCTTCGATTTTTACAGGTGTCTTTTGGCAATAACATAAATCAAATGGCTTTAAATCGTGATAGAGAGGCGTATTTTGATCTGGGATAACAATTTGTGCTCCGTAAGCATTAACTAAACTACCGTGTCTCGGTTTATTAGCTAAATCCCATTCAACGATCATAAGATCGTTAATACTTGAGTAATCCTGATCAATATCGTAGTTATATTCTATAGGTTTGCTTATAAGTGAGAAAACATCAATATAGTTAATTTCGTAATCATTATCTTCCCCCCAGAACTGTTTTTTGTAATAGAAAATATCTGGAAAGTTGTGTAAATCGTCTAAAAACAACTCTTTAATTATTAAGTAATTAACACCTATTTCTGAGGATTTAATAGTAGAATCATTCATACCATAAAATCCTATATGGTTTATAATATAATTATAAGCGGGATTTTCAAGATTTTCTTTATTGTGATTTACTATATATGTATTTCTTTTTTTTCGAAAGTCTATTTTAGATTGTTTAATATTATACTTTTCTTTCAGAAGTCTGAGAAATGCAAACTTCTTTAAATAAACTTTTTTTTCTAATTCTTTTATTTCGTTCTTATAAGACTTGTATTCTTCATAATACAAGGTTTTTGGAATTTGAAATACCTCGAATTGCTTCTTCATTAGCTTTAATTTATTAATAACACTGAAGTTCTCTATCTCATTTTTAAAATAGGAAGTAAGCTCGGCTTTAAAAGATTCAAAACTCTTTGAGGTGACAAATTCTTTAAAAAGTGGATTGAGCTTAACAAGCGTTTCATATTTCCTTTTTATAAAATACATAGAGAAATATCTCTCGTTAAAATCCATCGAATTAGCCATTTTTAATAATTCAGTAATTAAAGATTCAACAAATGATTCATTCTGAAATTCGTAGGAATCTAATAATTTATCAATGAATTCAATTATTCTTAAAATCTCAAAAAAAGAATATTTTGAAGCGGATTTCAAAAATAATCTTATTCCTTTTTCTATGTAATGATTGTACTTAAGAATGTGAGCACCTAATTCGTTAATATATACTGATTGTAAAAATTCAAAAAATTCAATAAATAGATTATGTTCAATTGATGTTTTTAAATACCTTTCAATTATCGGTTCACAATCTTGCTGATTGATAATGGCTTTGTTTAAATAACTTAAACCTTCAACGCAATTATTACTATTTATACAAATGTTAGCAAGTTTTAGAAAATTCGTGCTTTTCTTTTTTGAACCAAAATCTTCAGAAGTTAAATCAAATTTGTTAATATCGTCTATGACTTTTAAAGAAATTGATGGTTTAACCATAGTTAAAAGCTTTATAAGATGGATGCAAATTTTGTCCTCAGTTTCACTGTGTATTAAAAAAGTGGGGCAATCATGAAAAATTTCTTTTTTATTGTCGTTTATGATTAAATGATATTCGCGTTCATTATCTAAAATAATAGCTCTAATTTTTATTGGATCTTCTTTTAACGAGATTATATTAATTTTATTTTTTGGGAATTCAACTGATTTTTTATATAATCCTTTTCCATATCTTTCAATTACTATTTCTGAAAGCAATTTTTTAGTCATGTTATTAAAATCTCGATTTTATAATCTCTGACATTAATTTTGGAAATTCGTTCCAATCTTTAATTGTCAAAAGTTGTCCTCCAGCTATTTTTACCATTTTTTTTGCTTCTTTTAGATTCATGGAGGATTCTGGAGAGATTAAAATGAAATCTACATTTAAAGAACGAAATTTCCTTAATTCTTCATTAGCCTGTTGAATATCGTAAATTTCTGCATCAGTAAATAGAACATTTAATTTCTCACGAGAGCTAGAATTTTCTTTGAATTGTTTGTTTGCCCATTCTAAAGCACTTTGAAGCCGGGTACCTCCCCTAGCAGAAACCGAAAGTAAATCATCTGCTAATTTTTCCAAATCTATTTTTTCCGACATTTTCTTTAATACATGCGTATCTGACTCGAAAAAAGCAACGCCAATTTCGTCTTTTCTCATGCCATATACCAACATCGTCACACAAATAGCCATATATGCAAGTTTTTCACCTGTCATAGAGCCACTGATATCAAGTTCAAAACAAAACGAACGCAATCCCTTCGCTGTCTCGTAAACATAAAAATCGTCGTAATTGATATGATCTAATTTTTTCCCTTTTTCTAAAAGATTGAATATTGTTTCCTCTAAATCAATGTTTTCAAAATCGTCTCCTATGGTGTATGGTCTGACTACATTAATTGGTATAATTCCTGTTGTTGCGCTTCCTAAGCGAGCTCTTGAATAATATATACCTAAATCAATTAGCATTTTCTTTGCTAATTCTTTCACTTTTATTTTTACTTGTTCTGGTAAATTATTTCTATGTAAAAACCATTGTTTAAGGAGATTCTCGCCAGATCCAGCAGATAAACAAGAGATTACTTTATCCTGTCCTTCTTTTCCACCAATTTGCTGAGCTCCTTTTAAAGCTTCACTTAAATCAAAATGACCGATAGCTCCTAAAGCATCTCTATTGTCATTAGCTAAAGCACTGCTTAGAAGTTCTTTAATTCTCTCTTTATTTAACTGATCTTGTAATTGTTCTATCAAATTGCTAATTCGCTGAAAATCTGCAATATTATTTTCAACCATTTTTTTTAGCAATTGATAATTAGGTTCAATTAACTCGTAAATTTCATCCTCGGACATTTCTAAATTTTTCCCGATCCTTTTAATATCTTCCGAATCAGGATTCAAGCCAATTTTTCTTAGGAATTCTGTGGCATTTTTTAATTGGTCAGCAGTTTCACAAGCCTCTAATGTTTTTGAGACTAAATCAGGTAATTTTTGGGATATTTTTTGACCACAGTGCATATTAGGACAACTATTCATTAATTGTTGTATTTGATGAGATAACGATTTAAATGCTTCAAATTTTATATTTTGATTACTTGCTTCATTAATTGCATTCTCAAGAGCTTGATTAAATAGATCGTTCCAAGATTTATTAGCAAATGCATTTTTTGTTAAACTTTCTAACGATAGATTCATCTGAGAATTGGACAATTGCTGATCAAGTCTATTAAGCAATTCCTCTCTTAGGTTGGTACCAAAATATTGATCTAATGAATCTGCTAAACTGAAATTATGTTCAAAAGAAGATTGTTGTAAAGAGTTATTCAAAATATTCTCTAGATCAAAATTAGGAATTTCGCCTAAAGTTTTTGCAGCGTTAAATAACTGGTCTAGATTTTTAAGTTGATTCTGAAGTTGATTTTTTACATTTTGGATTTGGTCTTTTATGCTTTGATTATCCGAAGTTTCATCGATAAATTTAATAGATTTTAAAAGATCATCTAGTTTACCTGAATTAATCAAATTCGATAAATCTTCAGCAATATTTTGATTGTTTAGAGCTTTACTCGCTAGTTTTTCCCATTCTCTTAATGATTTTTGCTGAATTAAATCATTTAAACCTAAATTCGAACCCGCCTTTAAATCTTCGGGATTCAGAGAGTTAATTTTTTGTTCTAGCCTTCTCTGTGCTTCCTGAATCAAATCTTCTAATGAGGATATCTCTTCTTTGTATAATTCTGAATCGTCGTTAAAAAAATGTAAAGCAGACTTAAATGGATCTTCATTCCTTCTAGAGTTTAACTCTTCAAGAAATTCTTCTAATTTTTGGATTTTGTTCGTATCTATTGATTTAGCCATCTCAATTTCATCGATCATTTCTTGAAGTTTGTCCAATTCTGATTGAATATCGGTATCTAAAAGGTTTTCAGCAGATTCGCCTTCAATATAATCCTCGCTCTTAAAAAACGAGTCCATAATATTTTTTTTGTAATTTGGAAAGAGTATCTGGAAAGCAATATCTTTCGCTAGCTCTTGATTGTCAGGGAAAGAGGTCACGGAGCTGATTTCAATATAATCATTAGGTGTAACCAAACCTTTACGATAATATCGCGCTAAAATTAATTTAGGAATTGATAGGACCTGACGTGAAGAGGGAATTTGAACAATATCGCGATTTCTTCGCATTTTTCGAATAAAATCTACAGCAAACTCACAAGGATTTTCAGGAAAAACTCCCATAAAATTACTCTTTACCTCCTAAACACCTAACGTTTTATGGATAATATTATCAATTATGTTTTCAACTTTTGTTCCCGGTTTTGGTTTAATGCTTCCTAATAACACATTTTGGGTGATTTGTGAAAGATATTCGTGGATTGACATTTTATCTTTTATTTCTCCTTTTTTTTCTAAAGATTTTCTACGGGCTAATAGTTTAGCAAGGGCTATACCGGCTCTAATAGAAGCTGGTATTTCAATGTCTATTTTATTCTTTCTCGTTTCACTTATAATTGAATATATTAATTCTAATTCAGATTCTTCTATAACAAAATGTTCCGGTAAATTTATTCTTATTATATCAAGCTCAGTAGCTTTATCTGGATACGTTAGTTTTATCCAGACTTTTATTCTATCTTTTAAAGCCTCAGATAACCTATGAGTTCCTGAAAGTTCTTCTGGATTCATAGCAGAAATAAAAAAGAAATCCTTATCAGCTTTTATTCTACCCAAGTGAGGGATACTAATTGATGCTTCCTCTAAGGGTTCTAATAAAGTATTTTGCGAGTATTCTGTAGCTCGATTTATTTCATTTGCTAAAAATGTTCCACCTTCCAACATTGCTCTCAAAAGAGGCCCGGGATTAAACGCTTCTAATACAAAACCTTTTTTCAAAGTAATAGCCGGGTCGAAACTGCCTATAAAGTGGCTAGGTTTTATAGATTCGTCCATTGTTAACCAATTAAAGCTCTTATTTTTGTTTTCTTTAGCTCTTAACCTAGCAAAATACCGACAAAGAATTGTTTTTCCTACTCCTGGAGGTCCAACAAGAGCGGGAAACAACCCTGTTGCCTCTGCGTCTCTAAGCAATTCCAAGGCTTTACCATATTGTCCTGATAAAACAATATCAATTTGTTCCTCAGAGATATCTTTGATAAGTCGTTTGTTAAACAGTTCCTCAAATTTTTGTTTATCTATCATCTCAAATCTACTAGATTGATGGTTCTAAATATATTTTATTTATGATTATAGTAATTGTTAATTTTTAATCTATATTTTTATATATAGTATAAATAGTACAAAAAAATTTTTGATCTTTCTTAGAAATTTGACGCAAAATATTCGACCACATCCTTTTTTAAAGTGGGCTGGAGGCAGATAAATAAAGTTCAATTATAGCAACTTTTATTTAGTTTTATGATTATATTAAAATTTAATGCAAATTGTTTATTAGATGTTAAAAATTACGAATTTTGTTGATTATTAATGCAAGTAGAGCAAGTTTCTCCACATGATTATAAAGATCGCATTTTAAGATTGAAAAAACGAGTAGTTTCCCAACCACATGAACTCTGTATAGAAAGAGCTAAACTTTTCACTGAGTCGTATAAAATTACAAAGAATGAGCCCCCAAACATTAGATTTGCTAAAGCAATGTATCATTTATTTACGAATATGACGATAAAAATATGGGAAGATGAATTTGTTGTTGGGAATCGATGTACTAAATTTATTGGAACACCCTTATATCCTGAAGTACGTGTTGATACCATTGAACTAGATATTAACCTCTATAACAAGCGAGAAATTCAACGGCTATTACTTTCAGATAACGATAAACAAATTATAATCGAAGAAATTATACCATATTGGAAAAACGAAGAAGAGACTACCAAATCCAGATTTGACTCTTATTTAAGTCCCGAATTAACCGATCTCATACTAGATCTACTTTATGTCGTGGATACTAACATAACTAACGGGACGGGGCATTTCTTCCCAGGACATCAAAATGTTTTAAAAGTGGGATTTAACGGCTTAATTCAAAAAGCAAAAGAGAAGATGACAGAGTTTTCAAAAGATCAAAAAAAAATGAACTTTTTGGAGTCAGTTATTATTGTTTTAGAAGGTTCTAAAGAGTTTATTAAAAGATTCTCAATATTGGCAACTGAATTAGCAGAGAAAGAAGGTAATCGTAATAGAAAAAAAGAACTTTATGAAATTGCTGAAGTTTGTTCTAATATATCTGGTAACCCACCATCCTCATTTAAAGAAGCCTTTCAATTATTGTATTTCACTCACTTAATTGCTGGTCTCGAAGATGGAGGCTTTGCTATTAGTATAGGACGAATTGATCAAGTTCTCTATCCTTTTTATTTTGAGGATAAAAAAAAAGGGGTTATAACTGATGAAGAGGTAAAATTTTTAATTGAATGCTTTTACTTGAAACTTTCAACTCTATGGAATTATGTCCTCCATAAAGGAATTATAGTTGCAGAAGGACCGCCTCTTACTGCAAATTTGACTATAGGAGGTGTTGATGAAAGTGGAAATGACGCTACTAATCAATTGTCGTATCTATTCTTAGATTCGTACAAAAAACTAAAAACGGTTCAACCTACTTTTTCTGTTCGCATTCATAATAAATCTCCAAACGATTTACTTATAAAAACAGGAGAAGCAATTAAATCAGGAGCTAGTATTGCGTTGTTTAACGACATTGTTATGATTCCAGGTCTTAATAATCTTGGCTACACTTTAGAAGATGCGCGTGGATATGCGCCAATAGGGTGTGTAGAACCAACACATACTTATAAGTCATT
>Ga0209991_10001570_pt1 | contig 10396 bp, 7 predicted proteins | sample ChitaG_FD_183167 | JGI IMG/M metagenome (GOLD analysis project Ga0209991, IMG submission 183167) | Deep subsurface microbial communities from South Pacific Ocean to uncover new lineages of life (NeLLi) - Chile_00310 metaG (SPAdes)... | ecosystem: Environmental > Aquatic > Marine > Oceanic >... | reverse complement strand
ATCTTCAGATTGAGTGGGCCAAAGGGTACGGAGTCACAAGACTCGACGGCCAAGATCCTGTCACTATCACATCGATTTTTCAGGCCGCCTCTATCAGCCAAGCTGTCACCGCAGCGGGAGCCATGATCCTTGTCGCCCGGGGTGATATCGGACTGGATGTCAACATTAATGACTATCTTCAGTCCTGGACACTGCCCGAAAATCAGCTCACACAAAAAGACAAGGTCACTCTCCGCAGGCTGCTGAGCCGAAACTCGGGTCTCGTTCCTCTCGAATACGAAGGCATCGAATCCATTGAAAGCAAACCTTCTCTTTTACAGATTCTTAATGGGGATAAAACAGATAATCCTCCCGTCTATGTCTCTTCCACCCCAGGAACAGAGCTGGAGTATTCAGAAGCCGGTTTTGCCATTATTGAAAAACTCATAGAGGATGTGAGTGGACAGTTTTTCGCCGAATTTATGGCTCGGGTTGTTCTAACACCTCTCCAGATGGAACGGAGTTCATTTGCGGACATTTTGTCTGAGCAGATGTTTATCGATGCGGTTTTTGGGCACAGTAGAGAAGGATTTCCATTTGAAAGAAAAGGCCACATCTACCCGGTCACCGCGGCCAATGGGCTCTGGACCACGCCCTCTGACCTGGCAGTGTTCACCATCGAACTCATGTCGGCCGCTTTGGGGCATGCTCAGAGCTTTTTTGATCCGGAGCTAGCTCGCCGCATGCTTTCGGTTCACATCGGAAACCAGGGTTTGGGATTTTTTATCGGCGATGAAGGGGACAATCTCCATTTTTACATCCGAGGTAAAAACAAAGGTTTTTCCAGTTTCCTCGTGGGGTATCCAGTCAAAGGACAGGGTGTGGTGATTATGACCAACAGCGAAAACGGCGAATATCTCATCGATGAAATCCTTAGGGCTGTCTCCGAAGCCTATGATTGGCCCCATTTTCTACCTGAAATCAAAAAATACTTCAAGCTGGATCCCTCGGTTTATCGGCTCTATGAAGGATTATATGAAGTCAATCCGGATTATCAGCTGACTGTCGTTTATGAAGACTACTACCTTATCATCCAACCGACGGGTCAAAAAGCCACACGGTTCTTCGTGGAAAACCCAACCACATTTTTTTCAACAGATCCATACATCAGGATTCGTTTTGTCAGGGATGCCGGAGGAAAAGTCACAGGCCTTGTTTTGAGGCAGAGGGATTTCAGGCTGGAGGCAAAAAAAATCGAGTAAAGCTCACACTCAATAACCAAAGGCCAGATCAAAAAGAATGAGTTCGGCACGAACTGTACTGTCAAGTATACGATAGGCCAACCGCAGCCCCAGTTCCAATTCAACAGGAAGGTCAAGCACGTGAAAGTCCATTCTCAGTTCAATACCAAAGGATTGAAAAGTGTTTGTCTTATTGCCGACATGTCCAACTCCGTAGTCATAAAACAGATTGGTTCTGAGACGTTTAAGATAAAAAATGCCATCCACAGCCCAATCAGGATAAGCAAGGGGAAATGCGTAATTGAAGGAAATTTTAGAGAAAGAATCGTGAAAAATATAGTCATAGCCCCTTGGAAAAAGTAATTCGCTCGAAAATTGATAGTTTATTGGGTCTTGCCCTTCAACTCCCCCTTGGATAAAGAGGCTGTGATGTTTGAATAGACCGGGAAAATACAATCCGATTTTAGCTGCGGCTAAATTCCCGGTGTAGTCACCCTTCCATGGAGTGTGGCGGTAAAAAAGGGAAAAAGTCTGGCCCCATAAGGGTTGAAAATCACGGAATGAAGTTTTTTTCGACCGTGTGAAATGCAGTTCATGACTGAGAGGAAAAAAAAGGCCGTTATTATTTTCATAAGGATCAGCGAGTGTTTTTCCGGCAACTGACGTAAGAGATAAGCTCGAACCCAAAGATAACGACGTTTGGTTATTTCCTCTTGAGAAGTTAAGAGGAATATGGATTCCCAGGTGCGCCGAGGTTTCCTGCCAGCTAAAAGTTTCCCTTTCGCCTTCATCCTTTTCATAGACAGCCGATCTCCCGCCGTAATTCAAGCCAAAATCCAATAAGGGAAATAGACCTGAATAAAGACCGGAAACTCCAAATCCAATTTTTTTTTCATTCACATTGTATGTCAGTCTTCCCACAAGAGAGGCCATATTTAAGGTATCGTTTGAAAAGAGATAAAATCCAAGGTCCGGGGGGAGCGGCATGTATGTCCAACTGTGCACATTCAACAAATGGGTCATTGGTCTGTAATTTTGGACTTCGTATTCTTTTGTTGGAAGAGGTGTGTTATCTTCCATCCCATTTTCGGATCCGGAATAAACCGGCGGATCAAAAAAAGGAAGGCTTTGTTTTTCGATAGATTCGATAATTGTCCACTCTTGTGGATCCAAAAAAATCTCGGCCACATCATACCCGTCTATGGAATAATCATTGTAGAGAAGATTTTGGCAGTCAGGAGACACATCCGGGAAAAAAGCCCCAAACCGGCTGGAAGTAATCTGGTATCGGCGTCTACTGAAAGTATCGATGGCATAGATATTATCGATGCCGGAATATGGAGAATCGAAGAGAATAAAATCTCTATAAAAGACTGGATGAGTGATATTTTCCGAACAGGGCGGAATAATATCTATTATTTCATCTGATATTGGATAGATTGTTGATAGTGCTCTCCCAACTCTATTCTGCCGCATAACCACAATCTTTGATCCATCCTCTGACCACGAGGGATTCAGAAAAAAATCATTTTCAGGATTCGATAAACGGAAAATTTCCCGGCCGGTATCTACATCCAATATTAAAAGTGAGCATTGGCGCTGCGGAGTGAATTCTATGGCGACCACTTGCTGTCCATCAGGAGACAGCATGGGATCAAAAAGTTTGCTCTTTTTTGTGATTCTCCGCGTTCTACCGCTTCTTATGTCTAAAACAGAGATGACAGAATACTCTCGCTTTCCCCAACGGATATCGGGAACCGATTCGCTCCAACACACCCGGCCATTTTTGATGGAAAGTCTATTGAAAAAACCAGATAGAGGAGAAATTTGAGCGATATGTTCCTCCTCCCCATCAGGAGAAACTCGAACGAGAGATGCCGGATGCTCCATCCCTGATTTTTGCACATAAATCGAGCCGTCCTCATCGTATCGAGGAGACATATAGCTGGTCCAGACCTTGCGGTTTTTTGAGTTTATTTTACGGAAATTTGTTGTTCTAATATTCTTCTGCTGAAGTGTCCAGAAGGCCAGCAGTTCATCCATGACATTTTCGTAATACTTTGATACAGAGGCTCCCATCTCTTGCTTAACGGCATTATCGAAGGGAAAAAACAGATTTCCCCGTCTGGCAGTCCCGCGGAAGATGTTCTGGATGGTAGCAGGTCCAAACTCACGTTTGGCATAGGCCGCCAGAAGATAACCGAGGTGATAATAGTTGGGGTACCAATCCGCATAAGATCCAAGATAAGCTTTATGATAATTGTACCGAATCCCGGAGAGAAGAAGAGCACGAATCTCCATGTCAAATGCCGGACTTCTGCCCCGGCCTCCTGCCGTCATTTCTGTTTCCGTGACCACGGCATCTCCCTCAATAAGCCAGAGAGGCACCGAGCGCAGTGAAGCAGCCAGGCGTCCTATATCTCCAAACAGAATCCCGGCAATTTTCGTAAATCCTTCATTCATTTCCTCAAATTGAACGATGTGACGTCCCTCATGTACAGCCAACAGATCGTACCAATCCAGAACTCCTGTTGTGTGCAAAAAAGTGGGTCGGTGATACCATTCGGACATTCTTGGTGCCAGTCTAAAATACCCGTTGTCGATCACACCCTGATTTGATAGGACTAAGGTCAACCGCTTAGGTGTTCCTGGCGAAGTTTTAATAAGAGCGCTGTAAGTATACTCCGCTCTATTTGCCACATTCTGAGCTTCTTCCACAAGGTTTCCTGGAAATAGAATAGTAAAATGCGGCGTTTCGATTTTTTTCCAGTGAAGTCCTGGAGGTTCGTTAAATCCAATCTCAGCAAATTGCGCGGATAAGGTTAGTGAGAGAAAGATGATCTGAAGAAATATAACAACAATTTTTTTTACTATCTGCATCGCCCTCGAACAACTCCCCCATTATAGACATTTTTCTATCGAATTTAAAATCATCCCTGAGGAAGAATTAGGGCCCTAATTCTTCCTAACGGCCGAAACGGGGATTGACGACGTTGCTGTAGATAGAGCCAAAAGAATAACTGAAACCCAAGGACAGTGAATAGCGGTAGTCTGTCGCCAGTTCCCTGATACGCAGCAAAATGTCCTCAAGGCTCGCGTCTTCTTTGGGCAAGCTGATCTGGTCTTTTATGCTCGAATAACGTCCGTTAAAATTCAAAGAAAATCCTTTAAACAGCCGTAAAGAGATGTTTCCTGAAAGAACAAGCTTGTTCTTGCTGAAATCATGAAAATAATGAGACCCCTCCAGACGAGCTGAAACATTCCCCCACGGTTCTTTCTGCTCGAAGGAAATGCTCAGAGTTTCGCTCAGCAGCATTTCCTCGAATTTATCATAGATCGTTTCTTCTCTATAGTTGTAATAACTTATACCCACTCTATAGAGTACACGGAGCTGACGTCGCGTGGACTCCGCATAGGGAAAGATATTGTATTCGAGCGCTGGAGCGAGATAGGACCGGAATTTTGTGTTACTAAAGGTGTCAGAGCTGGCTCCGAACCACCCTCCAAGCGACCAGTGATCACTGAGAGTTTTAACCCATAGTCCGGAAAAATTCTGTTCATCAGATGGGCTCGTAATTGTCTCGTCGTCGAATTTGAAGATTCTTTCCCTAAATTCTCCCGAAATTCCCAAGCGCAGCTTCGATTCCGGAGTTATCCTGCTTGCAGAAACATTCCCGCTGATTTCAGAATTATTGTACGATTTTTGACCGCTCACCTGTCCTCGAAGACTGAGGTAAAACACCCAATAATCCCAGCGATCCTCGACAACAGCCGGCTCGGTTCTTTTTAAGTAGTCAAACTTGATTTGATTCAAAATCGGAGTTCTGGCCACATAAGGAATAAGGCCGGCCTTGAGCACATGGGCCATTTCCTTCCGCTCCTCATCGTCTGTAGCCGTCCGGCCTGAAGAATATTTTAGGGTGTTATTTATCCCCTCGTAGTCTTTAAGCCCCATAAAGTTCATTGTGTATTCCTGACCGCCGCTTCCCGTTCTCTGGGTTGTGACCAACACGTGCACATCGGCATCTTTTCGGTCTCTCACATAATTAACAAACGAAATTTCAGTCCGGATATAATTCCTGTCACACGCCCGCCCGCAGTCGAGAAAAACTTTGGGAGCACCATTCATATCTCGCTGAACAGCTTCCTGTTCGTCCTGGGCATAAGCCACTAAAGATAAGCTCAGGGTGAAACAGAGCATCAAAGCCACAGCTAGCATTTTCGACTTGTTCATTCAATTTTCCTTGTTGTACAAAAACGGATAAGAACTCCGCATTATAACCGATTTCGGATTAATTAAAGATTAAAAAAAGATTAAAAAATATTAATGTTCATGACTAGAATCCTTTATATCAAAAAAATAAGAATACATCTATTTAAATACAAAATAGGGCATGGTTTGATTTTTTCCCGGATATCTGTTTAAATCTTGGACATAAATAAATGGACAAAAAGAGTCAAAAGATCTTGGAAATCATCGCTGCCTTTCCAGGAAAAAAAATCATTGTCTGGGGAGATATCATTCTCGATGAATACCTTTACGGAACCACACGCCGGGTTTCAAGGGAGGCTCCCGTTCTGGTGCTCAGCTATAAAGATAAGGAATACGCTTTAGGTGGAGCTGGAAATTCTCTCTTCAACCTGCGTTCAATGGGAGCAAATCCAATACCAGTCGGCGTGATTGGGAGGGATTCGGCGGGAGATAGAGTCATCCAGATCCTCAAGGCCAATAACATTTCGACCAAATATTTAATTCAAATCAATAATTTTCAAACTCCGACCAAATCCCGAATCCTTGCAGGGGAAGAGACAGCCAGAAAACAGCAGATTTTACGCATAGATTATGAAGGAAAGGTTCCAGAAGACAATTCGGTCCAAAAACGGCTGTTGAAAAACCTCATAAAACTCAGAAATGAAACTCAGGCGCTGTTGATTTCAGACTATAACTATTTTATCGTCAAAGAGGACATCTACAAGAAAATCCTCCCCGGTTTTCGGAAGGCAAAGATTCCTGTCACTCTGGATTCACGTTTTCGCATTCTGAATTTTAAGGGGGTGACAGTCTCAACGCCTAATGAATCCGAAGTCGAGGATGCCTTTAAAATAGAATTCAATTCCGATGAAGAGCTGATCAAAAAAACAGGTCGGCACCTCTTAAATTTGACAGAAGCCGAAGCCATCCTCATCACCCGGGGATCGAAGGGAATGGTCCTGTTCGAAAGGAGAAAAACTCCGTGGGCCATCCCTATTCACGGCACGACTGATATTGTCGATGTGACAGGCGCCGGTGATACAGTCATCAGTGTTTTCACTTTGGCCTTGGCATGCGGCAGCGGCCACAGAGATGCCGCCGCCCTGGCCAATCACGCCGGTGGTTTGGTCGTCATGAAAAAAGGCACAGCGGTCATCACCATCGAAGAGTTAAAAAATTCGATCCAATCCGAAAATTGAAAAAACTGCACACGCTCGATCAACTGAAAAAGATCCTTCAAGTCAAAAGAGAGGAAGGGAAGCGTATTGTTCTGGCCAACGGAGGATTCGACCTCATCCATGTGGGGCATATAAGATATTTAAAGGAGGCCAAAAAAGAAGGAGATATTCTCATCGTCGCTCTCAACAGTGATTCTTCAGTCCGGAAGCTCAAGGGACCCAGGAGACCGATTCTCACCGAAGACGAACGTTTAGAAATTATTTCTTCCTTTTATTTTGTGGATTATATAATCATTTTTGATGAAGACACAGTCAACAACATCCTTCTAACACTTAAACCCGATATCCATGCCAAGGGGTCTGATTACACTAAGGACACCGTTCCTGAAAGAGACACCGTCCTCGGATACGGAGGTGAGATTGCCATAACCGGTGGACCGAAAGTGTGCTCGACTTCAGATCTTATCCGCTTAATCGCAACTAAAATCGACAGCCCTGAACATTTTTAAAACATAGTATGGATAAGTTTCTCATAATTCGGCTCAGCTCCCTGGGTGATATCATTCATACTCTCCCTGCCTTTGCGGCCTTGAGAAATTATTTCCCTGAGGCAAAGATTTCTTGGTTGGTCGAGAATAAGGGTAAGGACATCCTCGACTTTGTTCCCGGAATTGATAGAACGATCGTTTTGTCCTCAAAAAAAAGGCGTGTGGTATCTAGAAAATTCTGGGCGGAATTTCTGCGAGTCGTCAGAGAAATCCGCCAGAAAGACCAGGTCGTGCTTGATTTCCAGGGTCTGGTCAAATCGGGTTTATTCTCTTTTTTGTCCAAATCAAAAACACGGATCGGGTTTCATAAAAAAAATTTAAGAGAGCCCTATGCTTCGATTTTCTATACGGAAAATTTGGATCCTATTTCTGAAAAAATCCATGTGATTTGCAAAAACCTGAAACTCCTCACAAGAATTGGAATCCAGAATGATACATTTGAGTTTCCGCTTCAGATCCCGGAGGCCTTATCTACATCAGTTTTGGAGAAAATGAGAGAGCAAGGATATCGTGGAGATAACCGCCTGGTTGTTCTTAATGTCGGCGCGGCATGGGAGACAAAAAGATGGTTTGCCGAACGCTGGATCGAACTGATCAGAATACTGAACGAGAAGAACTTGGGTTTGTTTTTTCTTCTTCTCTGGGGAACGGACGTTGAGAGAGCACTGGCAGAAGACATTCGTGCCAAAACAGATTCGGCAATCGCCCCACAGTTATCTTTAAAAGAAGTCATGGCCCTCGTCAAAGAGGCCGATTTGCTCATTTCAGGAGACACGTTTGCTCTCCAGGTCGCATGCGCTTTGTCCCGTCCCGTTGTTGGTCTATTTGGCCCTACGACCCCAAAAAGAAACGGTCCATTTAACGAGCAGGATAGATTGGCCTTTCACGAAATGGAGTGCAGCCACTGTTACAAAAGAAAATGCTCAAGCCTGGAATGCTTGAAAAAGATCACACCGCAAGAAGTGGCCGTGCTGAGTCTTCAACGCCTGGAAAAACATGGCTGAATCAAAAATATTTTCAACCATATACACATGGAGAGTCCGTGTTGGTCTACTGGCGCTGATTTTAACGGTCCTCTTTGCCCGGCCCATTCTGCTCTCTCTTCTGGTTGGTCTGGCTATCACATCCGCGGGACTTTCCCTCCGTCTTTGGGCGTGCGGCCATCTCAAAAAGGAAAAAGAACTCACCACCTCCGGCCCCTATAGATACACAAGAAATCCCCTTTACTTAGGAAATGTTTTCATCGGGATCGGCGTTGTGATCGGTTCCTATTCCTGGTGGGTGATACTCATCTTTGCCATCTATTTTTTCGTATTCTATCCCGTCATTATTCTGGAGGAAAAAGGCAGGATGCAAAAATTCTTTCCTCTTCAATACAATCCATACAGCCAAAAAGTCCCGCTGTTTTTCCCGAATTTTCGACCTTCCTGGCCCAAAAGCCCGCGGAAATTCAGCTGGCAGCTGTTCAAAAAAAATAGGGAAACCAGAACTCTTTCTGGAGCTCTTATCTATTGGGCTATCCTGACCGTTTTAATGTTCCTTTTCTGAACTCACCGATTTTTGGAACGTTCTCAGCAGTTCCCGTCCAATAATTCTGCCGTAACCTTGCAGGTTTTCATAAAACTCCTTTAATTTGAAGCGTTCTTCATCAAGCTCCTCCTTTATACGTGAGCACTTAACCTCGAACTTCTCAAGCTCCGCGACACGCTTTTGTAAAGACTCTATTTCTTTGAGGAGCTGTTCCTTTGTCCTTACCCTTTTTTTCATTCCCATTCTCAATATTAGAAAATGTATTTACAATTTCTATCCCAATACTTCCTCAACTTTCTTAATCAAATCTAAGGGACTGAAGGGCTTGATAAAATATCCATCCGCCCCGGCACGGTACCCCGTTCTCTTGGGGCAATGCCTATTTCTAACACTAACATACTTATCTTGGAAATAGGGAAAACTCTGATTTTTTCATAAAAATGGCTGTATTTTTTGGAAATTATTCATGTCTACGGGATCGCCGCGTTTCTCTCGCGATGACACGAAGAGGTGGAGGGATTATGGCTGTATGCCTAGATACTTTACGATTGTTTTGAGAAATTGATCAAAATCTCCAAGGTTATTCCTTGCATAATCTAAGATTTTTTTATCCTGTGAAGATTTTCTTGTAATTCCTGCCGGATTTGGGAAAAAGAGTAAGGCGGCAAACAACCCTGGAATATCTGAAAGTCCTTGCAATTATTTCCAACTATGCATAAAAAGTCCTTGCAAATAATACCAATTATGTGTATTTTATCAACATGAAACGTACTATCATCAAAGAGCTGACTACCTGGAAAGACAGAAAGGATCGCAAACCTCTGGTTCTGCGCGGTGCCCGGCAGGTTGGAAAAACATATATCCTGCAAGAATTCGGAAAAATATATTTTCCCCGTTGTCATTATGTAAATTTTGAGAATGATGAACAACTGGGCACGCTGTTTGAAAAGGATCTTTCACCCGCCCGGATTATCAATGAGCTGCAGTTCTACCTTGATACCAGTATAGACACGGCGCATGACCTGGTCATTTTCGACGAGATCCAGCGCTGTCCACGAGCGCTGACCGCACTCAAGTACTTTCGAGAACAGATGCCTGAACTGGCTTTAGGCAGCGCCGGTTCATTGATCGGAATCAGTCTGGCCGACTCATCTTTCCCTGTAGGAAATGTTGCTTTTTTGGATTTGTATCCTATGAGCTATGATGAATTTCTGGAGGGTATTGGAAAACTACGTTTAGCCGAAACACTACGTACACAAGTTTTCAAAGAGCCACTACCAGAAATAGCACACGGCCAATTATGGGATCTATGGAAAAATTACCTTGTTACGGGCGGCCTGCCCGAAGCAGTAAACTGCTATCGTAAGCATCTCGGAAACCAGTACGAAGCAATCCAGGCTGTCCGGCGTATCCATCGTGACCTTCTGGACACCTACATGGCAGATATTGCCAAACACTCAGGCAAAACCAATGCCTTTCACATCGAACGACTCTGGCGCAATGTGCCGGCTCAGCTTGCACGCACTCAAGACGGGAGTGCATCGAAGTTTCGTTTCAAGGATGCTGTTTCTGGTTTGCGTGGCTATGATCGCTTATCCTCCCCGCTGGACTGGTTGGAAAACGCAAGGCTTATCATACGGACATCAATCGTGAATCGGGCTGAAACTC
>Ga0209991_10001569_pt1 | contig 10398 bp, 8 predicted proteins | sample ChitaG_FD_183167 | JGI IMG/M metagenome (GOLD analysis project Ga0209991, IMG submission 183167) | Deep subsurface microbial communities from South Pacific Ocean to uncover new lineages of life (NeLLi) - Chile_00310 metaG (SPAdes)... | ecosystem: Environmental > Aquatic > Marine > Oceanic >... | reverse complement strand
ATTCAGATTTTATGGTAAACAATACGGATATAATAGGGGAATATCGAGGAACAGTCAAAAACAGAGTGTTGACCGCGTTATTACAGTCCTATATGGATAACTTAGATTATGATGGGATGAAATCGATTTTAAAAGAAGCGGGATTGTTAGAGCTTAAAGATATACGAGAAGTAGATCCCGAAGGAGAAATTGATTTTTTTTCGTTTAAAAAGATAATTTCTGCTCAAAATTGTTTACTGTACGATTCAACGGATTTATTATCGGAAATTGGGAGAAAATTCTCATTTTATTTGTTCCCTTTTGGAAAAGTTTTTGAAGAGGTTGTCGAAGAGATAAATAATTTGATTGTTGCTGATTGGCAAGTTAAGATTGTGGAAAATAGAGCTGAAACCATCATCATTCGGGTTGATAAATGCATGTTTTGCTCTGAAATCGGAGTTTCTTGCGAGTTATTTAAGAGTTTTTTAATACATTCGTTAGAAAAAAGCTTACCCTCTGATTATCGTGTAGTTCCATACGAAACGAAAGAAAATATTAATAATCCAAATCACAATTCATTCGTATTGAAATTACGAATTGAGAAAACATTTATATCCTAAAATAACGAAAGCTTAAATATATCAAAAATCAAAATACTTTTTGTCAAATTAATTTCAATTCCAAAAATCACAAGTTTTTAATAGTAAAATTGCCAGTAGAAGGTATGTCCAGCGAAATTAAGGAATATGTTTTTAAGATCACAATTTTAGGACAGAGTGCAGTCGGTAAAACTTCACTCATTAATCAATTTACAGAAGGTTCGTTTCAAGAAGATTATAAACCTACATTAGGAGCAAATATAGTCCGGAAAGATGTGAACATAGATAAAGTTAATGCTAAGGTACGATTAATAATGTGGGATCTCGCAGGTCAAGAGAAATATAATGTTATTCGTAGCATGTATTTTCAAGGATGTGTTGGGAGTTTACTCGTGTACGATGTCACACGTCACGAAAGTTTTTCGTCGATTGAATCTAAATGGTTAAAAGATTTTAAAAATTTCGTAAAAAGAGAAGGAGCATATATTTTAATTGGCAATAAAATAGATCTAGACGAACAGCGAGTAGTCAGTAAAGAAGAGGGTGAGAATTTAGCTAAAAAAATTGGTGCAAGTGCTTTTATCGAGACAAGTGCTAAATTCGGAAAAAATGTTGAAGAAGCCTTTAAAAATCTAGTATACCAAATTTTACGAAATTATGGGGAAAAAATATAAGGAAGCTTATTAAATAAGAAATCTCCAGATTAATCTCTTTTAAATTACTAATCATTATTATATAAATTGTTTTTATTAAATGGTAAAAATGAAAGAACTATCAAATAAGATAAGAAACGCCCCAAAATCAAAGATACGTGAACTTTTTGACCTTGCTGCGGGAAAATCTGATGTTATAAGTTTAGGAATTGGGCAACCTGATTTCTCAACACCTCAACCCGCAATAGAAGGAAATATTAAAGCCTTAAAAGAGAAAATCACATATTATGCTCCTACGAAAGGTATTCCAGAATTATTACAGCAACTTGAAAGCAAATTAAAATCTGTCAATAACATTGAAATAGAATGGAAAAATAATGTTATGATTACAAACGGCGGCTCCCAAGCTCTTAGTCTTACTTTTGCCTCCATTTTTAATTCTGGAGATGAAATTATAATTTCCTCTCCAAATTTTATCTCTTATTTCTATTTAAGTGCTTTTTTTGACTTAAGAGTGATTGAAATCGAGAGGAAAAGCGACTTTAGTCCTGATATTGACAAAATAAAAAAATCAATTACTGATAAAACGAAAGCGATTTTAATTAACTCACCTAACAATCCAACTGGATACTCATTAGATACAAATGAATTAAATGAAATCGTTGAAATCGTTAAGACCCACGACTTGTATTTAATTTCCGATGAAGTATACGAAAATTACCTATATGACGATTCCAAGCATACGAGTCCAGCTTCGTTAAAAGATATGTTTGAACGGACTATTACTTTGAACGCTATGTCAAAACTGTATTCTGCTACGGGATTTAGATTAGGGTATGTAGCTGCTAATAAGGAGATAATTAATACAATGGAAAAGTATCACCAATATACCGTGGCAGGCACAAACCACGCTGCTCAATATGGTTTTTTAGAGGCTTTAAAGATGGATAATAGTTTTTTTGACGAAATACTAAAGAGTTTTGATGATAGACGTTTATTGGCTTACAATCGATTAAGCGAAATGGGTTTTGAAGTTGTTAAGCCAAAAGGAGCATTTTATGTCATGCCGAAAATCAACGAGTTTGGATTAACTGGTGCTGAATTTTCGAAAAGAATAATGAAAGATCAAGCAGTCGCAATTGTTCCTGGTAATATTTTTGGATCTTACTCAGAATATATGTTAAGAATGTCGTACGCAACGAAATTAGAAAAGCTCGAAGAAGCGATGGATAGGGTAGAGAAATTCATTAAAACACTTCAATAATTTTCTCTTAATTGCTCCTATTTGAGATATGTAAGTAGGAGAGCACTTATTAGGTGTTCTATTGCTTTAAAAATTTGTTCTATTTCTATATATTCATCTATTTTATGAATATTTTTTGGATCACCCGGACCATATATCACAAAGGGAATTGGATTTTTACTATTAATGAAATAAGCTGCGTCAGTAGCATAAGGCAACCCTACAATCTCGTTTTTAGAAATCTCTTTAATGTTCTGGATGAATAAATGTTTAGAATCTGTTACAAGCGCAGGTAGCTCTTTTATAATCTCTAAATTTATAGGTAACTCAGATTTTTGCAAGTTATTCAAATTTTTAATTAAAAGTTTTTGGTCTTGTTCGGGGATTAGTCTATAGTCAAGATCTAAAATAACTTGGTCTGGGACTATATTAATTGCGGTACCTCCGCTAATTTTACCGATGTTCAAAGTAGAATTTCCTAGTATATCGTTACTTCTATCTCCTAAAAAATCCTTTAATTGTGGTAGAATATCTATTGTTCTCTCAATCGCATTAATTCCTTCTTGTGGCATCGAACCATGAGCCGCTTTTCCAGTTATCTTCAATTTGGCCCACAATAATCCTTTTTGTCCAACTCCTATCTTTAAGTTTGTCGGTTCTGCGATAATTAATAAAATTGAATCTTTCATAACTTCTTGTTTTGAAAGCATAATAGAACCCGTCATTCCTTCTTCTTCGTCTGCAGTTCCTAAGAACATTAATTTGTATTTCTCTAGAAATTTAGGGATTTTAATTAAGATTTTGATTACCCCTATTAAAAACGCTATCCCCCCTTTCATGTCTGCCGAGCCACGACCGTATAACCTACCGTCTTTGATTTGCGCTGAAAAAGGAGGGATCTTCCATTGAGACGCATCTCCTATAGGTACCACGTCAAAATGTCCGGATAAAGTTATTGTCTCTTCTCCATTACCAATTGTAGAAATAAGATTATGAAGCTCTACTCCATTCTTTTTATTAACAACGATTTGGTTTCGAAAACCTTCTTCTTCATTAAAAACATTTGAAATTAGATATTTTACAATATTTTTACTTATACCCGGAGGGTTTTCTGAAGGTAATTGAACTAATTTTTTTAAAATTGATACGATTTCTTGCTTAAAATCTTCTTCAAGGTCCATTTTCTAATTTTCCGATTTAATTTTCATAGTATTCCAATAAAAATTGTATTCCAAGAAATAAAAAAAAGAAGTTAAACATAGTCTACTTCAAACGGAGTTTTTGGGAGAACTTCTGCACCATTTTTAGTTACCAATGTTGGAGATTCCAATCTTAAACCACCAAGCCCTGGGCGGTTGAAAACGACAGCTGCTATTTCAACCATGTTTTCTTCGAACACCATAGGACCCCATTCTTTACCTGGCACGACTACTGGCCAAGACTCGTTTCCTATGAGTCCAATTCCGTGTCCAAGACCAAAAAATAAATCGTTAGCGTATCCTTCTTTATCAGCTACCTTTCTAACAGCTTGATAACATTCCTCAAAGGTATTTCCAGGATACATGTTATCAATGAGAGTATAACATAATTGTTCATAGACATCGTTAAACTTTTTTAACTCAGAGGGGCAACTTCCAAGCACGTAATTATGGCTTAAATCTCCAAGATAACAACCGGATTCACTGTGTAAATCTACAAGTAATGACTCCCCTTCCATCACCTTTTTATTTGTAGCAGGCGTGCATCCATTAAAAGTCCAGCTTGCGCGATAACCAGAACCTATTTCTTGACTTCCAGTAAATGTCCATTCATAACTACTACCCGCTATTCTCATCGCAAGCGTTCCTATTCCTGCTATTTCGTTCTCGGTAAAAACTTTTCCCGCAGGTCGTTCGCTTAACGCATTTTTAACTGCTAGCTGACCTATATCCGTGATCGCGCTAGCTTTCCGTAACATAGCAATTTCTTCAGGTTCTTTAATAAACTGAATTCTTTCAGTTTTTTCGTTAAAATCAATTAATTCACATCCTGGAAAAATTTGTTTGAGCAATTGAGCTTCTGAATATGACAACATCTGTCCCGTAATACATATATCTAGCCCAAGTTCTACTCCAATTCTAGGCGCGGGTCCTTTTGAATTGTACAATCCCGCTTTTTTTGCCGCAGATTGAATCTTTTTTTCCCAGAAAAACCCTTTCATTGGACCCCACCCACTAACATTTTTTAAATGACCCTCTGCTTTAACTCGCTCTACATCCAAAAGCACTGTAAATAGAGAAGGTTCACCCATACCTTTTTTCGGTAAAAAAATCGCACTTTTCCAAGGGACAAAACATCCTGTTAAATATGTAATTGATTTTACCCGAGTAAGAACGCAAAAATCTAAATTAAGCTCTTCCATAGCCGTTTGATATTTGTCCACATGACCATCCCAATTTATCTTAATTTCATTCATTTTCATTTCCACAAAAATAGTATTTTCTTCTTTTGTTTACTATTTAATTTCATTATTTTATAATTGATATTATTTAGTAAAAATATGTTGTTATAGTTGTAAAAAAAGGATTGTTTGTAGCTTTTCAAAAAATTTAGGTATAATTAAAAATAGAAATTATAATGATTAATATATTGATATTGCTAGTAATTCTTTTAGTTTCTTATTGATACAAGTTGGATCCGCTATCTTTTCCTTTTTGGTCTTGAGTGATTTGTTTTGCTAATGCTTCGTACTTCTCAATAGTTTCTTTTTGTAAAGTTGAGCCTACTTTAGAAAGCGCATGCTCAAAATGCTTAAATTCAACATGCTCAAAATCTTCTAACTTCTCTCGTATTGCTTGCATGCCTGCTTCTCTACACACGTTCTCTATATCCGCTCCGCTATAACCTTCTGTCATCAAAGCTATATTTTTTAATGATATACCTTCTTTTAATGGCATTTTTTTAGTATGAACTTGCAGAATTTTGATTCTTCCTTCATAATCTGGAGCAACTACATATAGTAGTTTATCGATTCTTCCCGGGCGTAACAACGCGGGGTCAACTAAATCTGGACGATTTGTGCTTGCTACGATGACAATCCCACTGTTGCTTTCGATTCCATCCATTTCCGTTAAGAGTTGGGTTAAAACGGTATCATAAACTGCCGATCCTTTCCAACCCCCCCTATTAGCAGTTAGGGCTTCAATTTCATCAAAATAAATAATTGATGGTGCTAACTCTCGAGCTTTTGCAAAGATACCTCGAATATTTTTTTCAGATTCACCAACCCATTTCGACATTAGTTCAGGGCCTTTGATAGATATAAAATTAGACTGCGATTCGCTGGCTATTGCTTCTGCTAAAAGTGTTTTCCCACAACCTGGGGGTCCAAAGAGCAATACACCGCCAATGGGACGAATCCCTGCTTTTTTGAACAATTGGGGGTGTAATAGTGGCCATTCAACAGCTTCAATTAAATCTTGCTTTATATCTTCTAAACCTCCAATATCATCCCAAGAAACTTCGGGGATGTCTCTTAGGTATTCTCTTAAGGCAGAGGGTTTTATTTCTTTAAACGCTTTGAGGAAATTTTTATCCTTCACATACAATTTTTGGATGATTTCAATGGGAATTGTCTCGTCTATATTAATTTCGGGTAAAATATCTCTTATAGCGTCCATAGCCGCTTCTCTAACGAACGCCATAATATCTGCTCCAACAAATCCATGAGTAACTTCGGAATAATAATCAATATCTACATCAGCTTCCATCGGCATTCCTCGGGTATGAATTTTAAAGATCTCGTTTCTAGCGCTCTTATTTGGAACACTAAATCGTATTTCGGTATCAAATCGTCCCGGTCTTCTTAGAGCTTGATCAATTGCATCTATTCTATTAGTAGCACCAATAACTATTACGCCTTCCCTTCCTCTCATCCCATCCAGTAGTGTAAGAAGCTGAGAAACTACACGCCTTTCAACCTCTCCTGTAACTTCACTTCTTTTAGGAGCGATTGAGTCAAGCTCATCAATAAATATTATAGTAGGAGCGTGTTTTTCAGCTTCACTAAATATGTTTTTTAAATTTCTTTCACTATCTCCGTAAAACTTACTCATAATTTCAGGGCCATTAATAGTTATAAAATGAGTGTTTGCTTCTTGAGAGACTGCTTTAGCCATTAAGGTTTTTCCCGTACCAGGAGGACCATAAAAGAGGACTCCCTTTGGGGGTTGAATATTCAATCTCTGAAATAATTCGGGATGTCTGATAGGTAATTCCACCACTTCTCTAATTCTTTGAATTTCGTCAGTTAAACCTCCAACATCGTCATAAGTAATAATTTCACCGGAAATATTTAATAATGCAATTTTTTTATTTATTTTTATCCTTGTATCTCTTGTAAATCTAACCACTTCGTCATTGGGCTTTGTATTTAACACTATTAATCTTAATGGTCCTAGAGTTGGTCTTTTTGAACCACCTCCCATATTTAGCATTCTCATAAATCCATTCATAGGAGCATAGTTATCATCAGATTTAATGAAAGCGCCGGCAATATCAATTATATCTCCTGCCATAATGGGTTTATCAATTAACTTCCCTTTTATGACATCAGCTTGTTTTTTAATATTATAAATTGCCTTAGTTGGGGCGAGCTCTATTTCTCTCGCTGGAGATGCAAGCGTAGGTCGAATTGTAACGAACTCTCCAATGGTAGAGCCTAAATTCAATCTTTGAATTCCATCTATTCTAATAATCTCTTTTCCCTTATCAGAAAGACTTGCTACAACAATTCCCGCAGTTCTCTTCTTGCCAATGATCTCTATTATATCACCAGTAGCAATCCCCAAGCTTTCCATAATAGCTGGGTCTACATAACATAAACTTCTCCCACTGCGACTTGGTTCTAATCTTTCAATTCTAAGTTTTGCTGTTTTTGTCATTATCTTGTTATTCATTTTATCCAAAATTGTATTTCTATTTTTTCTATTTATAAAGAAATAATGATTATTTATTTCTTTTTGCTTTATTTATTATAACGAGTCAACTTAACTCGACATATATTTAATTTAAAATTGAATTTTTGAAGTGTAGTTTAATAAAAATATTGGCTTCCTTACTAACAACTGTAGTTGCTAATTCTAAGTGAACCTGGTAGAAAAATACGATTAAACTAAAGTTTAAAATTTTAATTGACGTTAAATTAGTTCAATATTAAGGTGTTTTGCCAGGTACAATTTAAATTTCTTCAAGATTTTGTTTTCTTCAATTAAATTATCAGATTGTATTTTAATAAATGACTTCCTATGTTCTAAAATTGCTTTTTTAGAATTATGGTATTTTGGATTTTTTAGTAGTTCTCCAACATATTTACGCGTGATTAAATCTATCTTTTCCCGAATTGAAGGAGATGGAATTTTTTTTAATGAATCTTTACATTTTATTTGTTCTTGAAGATTTAAAGCTATTTTACTGATTAATTTTTCTATAAATTGACCTGTGTCCCTCGTTTGAGTAATATCATAAGTTTCGTAAGGAGTATCCCATTTGTATTTATTAAAGTTATCGAATTTATTGTAAATATTCTTAATAACTTCATTAGGTATTGGTTTCCCTCTTTCTTCATTCCTTTTCACACAGAGTCTAAGCGGGGTTGAGATATGTATAATATAAAATTTGATGTTTAAACTATCAGCTATTAATTTTAAATCGTGTCGCATGCTTGAATAGTAATTTAAGTCGTCACTGATAACAATATAATCCTTATTAAGGTGTTTCCTTACTGATTGTATATTTTTTTCTCGTATTTGAGGTTCATTTTTAAAGTCAAAGCCGTTTGGAAAAACTTTGTCCCTTATTATGTCAGGATCGATAACTTTTACTTTATTTTGAAATTTTAATTCTAATTTATCCTTAAGTTTAAATGCAAAAGTAGACTTTCCCGATGCAGGTAATCCTACTAAAATAATTAGAAAGTTCGATTTATTGTTCAACTAGATCATCTTCATTAAAAGTTCTAATAAGTTGAATCTTTTGTTTTCTCGTAAAAGTTTTGATTTCTAACTCTCTTCTCATAGCCATTCTTCTTTCTCCAAAAGTTTCAATGTACTTAAGTCTTATACTCTTCTTCCCCCGACAATATTTAGCTCCTACTCCCTTTTTATGTTCCTCTAATCTTCTATACAGATTATTTGTGTATCCCGTATAGAAACTTTTTCTGTTATTTTTCGCGATTGTTTCTAAAATATAGACATAATAAAGGGACATACCAGAATCACTATTTATAAGATACATTTTCTACTATTTATTTTTTGTGGCAGTTCCCTAGCCCTTTATTGTTGTTAAATGAGAGTAAGTAAGTCCTCTATGTAGATATTATATTTGCTAATTTAACCAATTAAAAATTAAATTTATTAATAAAAACTTTTATAATCTTAAAAGGAAGTTGTAAGTTTTTTTGGTGAGTTACTTTTCCTCTAGGTATTTGTCTAATTAAGTGGGATGAGGTTCTTGGTGGAAACATATACATGAAGTTTCCGGAAAATTTAGTAATTCCGGATAATGTAGTGCAACAAATTCAAATTTCACATAATTTTGTGGAATCCTACATCACTATTGAGGAAAAGGATTGGAACTCAATTTCGTATTACAACGAAAACAAAGAAATAATTATCGTATTATCCTTAGATAAATACGACGATGCTTCAGATTATACTGTTATTTTAGATGAATTTAAGAAAGAACTTGAGTTAGAATTAAAAGAAGATAGTCTCAAAGAGCACTTAGAACGAATATATAACCTATCACTAAATGTATTTAGGACCAGAGACGAGGTAATAGGAAAATTAAGCAATGAAGTAGCTCACTTAAAAACCATGGAATACGATTTAAAAATAAGATTTGAGAAAATAGCAGAATCCAATCATCTCAAAGTTAAAAGCAAAATTCAATTCCTATTAGCCATCAATAATGAGTTGGAATATAAAGACTTAAAAAAATCTATAAATACCAGTAAAAATTGGCTAGATGCTGTTCTGAAGACTCTTTCAAAAAATAAAGTCGTTGGTTATAATAGTGAAAAAAACACTTATTTCCTTATTGTTTGATTATAATGAAACCCTCTATCATAAAGAATTAGATTATTAAAAAGGCTTTTATTTTAATTATTATACCTTAAAAATTTACTTTGAAAATATTCGTGTTAAAATTATGAACCTTTCAGAAGAGGAACAAAACGAAGTCCTAAAAGTTTTGAAATCTCAAATGCTAACGCTGCTACATGGTGAATTTGTTAAAAAGTTTGAAGAAGAATTCGCTCGCTACATAGGTGTAAAACATGCTATCGGCGTTAATACTGGGACCGCAGCACTCCATATCGCCATCGCAGCCTTAGATATTGGACCTGGAGACGAGGTAATAGTTCCACCATTTACGTTTATTGCTACTGCAAGCTCCGTCCTCCACAATAATGCAATCCCTATATTTGCTGATATTGATGATAAATCCTACACTTTAGATCCAGATTCCGTTAGGGATAAAATAACTAATAAAACTAAGGCAATAATTCCAGTTCACTTAGCGGGAATTGGTGCAGATATGAATGCTCTTATTGATGTAGCTAAAGATAATAAAATCCACATCATAGAAGACGCCGCTCAATCCATTGGAACAAAATGTTATGATAAAAAAGTCGGGGCTATAGGGCATCTCGGATGCTTTAGTTTTTATCCTTCTAAAAATATGACTACGGGAGAAGGAGGTATGATTACTACTAACGACGATGCGTTAGCTGAACAGTGTCGATTATTAAGACATCATGGCGAACCTGAGTGGTACGTATATAATAGATTAGGTTACAATTATAGAATGACCGAAATTCAAGGCGCAATTGGAAGAGTACAGTTAAAAAGAATAAATGGTTTTATTGAGAGTAGAAATAAGAATG
>Ga0209991_10001568_pt1 | contig 10399 bp, 7 predicted proteins | sample ChitaG_FD_183167 | JGI IMG/M metagenome (GOLD analysis project Ga0209991, IMG submission 183167) | Deep subsurface microbial communities from South Pacific Ocean to uncover new lineages of life (NeLLi) - Chile_00310 metaG (SPAdes)... | ecosystem: Environmental > Aquatic > Marine > Oceanic >... | reverse complement strand
GTGAGCGGTGGCCCTACCAATATTTAAGGCCATCTCTGCAGTCATGGGGTATTCATTGGCCACACCTCTTACCCCATCAGTGCCGAATAGTTCTCCCATTTTTCCCTCCTTTACAATAATGTTTTTGTTAGGATGCCATTACATTACTTTAGCATGGGGTTGTACGCCAAAGCAGGCGCTTATCTGTCTGTCTGGTAAAGGTGAATTTATATGCAAGCTTCATTTTATTGTCAAGTATCTCGACGCTGAATGTATGGCCTTTGCCATTAATCATTGTTTTGCAATTGGGACTGAAAATACTAAAATTATATCAAAACATTGCTAAGGCAGCCTAATTATATATAGCAAAAATTAATACATTTGGATTTAATTTATATATCGGCCAAGCTTTCTTGTTACTCATTGTTCTATGATATTATTTCCTGTATCAACAATGCCAACTTTTTCGAGTCATGCCGCACAATACTGCCAGCAATATCGAGCATATTGGATGCATAGATTGTGCGATTTCCCCACCAGCCATCACTCTCATCAATTTCAACAAATTCAGCTTTTTGTTCCATATATTGCTCTATGAGTTTCTTATCCGGTTTTTCCGCATTATAGATTATTCCATCAACCTGTCGCTCAATACATTCCTCAAGCTTTCTAACGAAATCAAGTCCAGTGAAATTATGGGTTTCACCGAACTTAGTCATGATATTGATAATATACAAGATTTTTGCGCTCGTTTCCTGGAGCGCCTCTTTAACGCCCGGAACAATAAGGTTTGGAATAATGCTTGTAAACAGGTCGCCTGGCCCGATAATGATATAGTTCGCGCCGTTGATCGCCTCAATTACTAAGGGATAAACAGAGATCGAATCACTATGGTGAGGAACAAGGAAGACATTCCGAATTTTTTCACGTTGTGTACCTCGGGGTATATCAATTGCTGTTTCTCCATAAATATGGCTTCCATCGGTCAGCTCAGCAACTAGCGTTGCCTTATCGATGGTAACCGGTAAAATTGTTCCCTTAGCGTCTAGAATTTCAGCAAGCGCCTGCACACCTGTAGGAAAGCTGCCCGTATACTGTGAAAGCATTGTAAGGAGCATGTTCCCTGCATTGTGCCCCTGTAAACGTCTATCTTTGATAAACCGTTTTAGAAAAATTATTCGTGCGATATCGTGATGTGGCGAAAGCGCAAGGATGCATTTCAGCACATCACCAGGCGGCAGGATTCCGAGTTCATCGCGTAACCTGCCAGTGCTCCCGCCGCTGTCAACCATTGAAACCACTGCAGTAATCTTAATTCCCTCTAGATCTCTCAAGCCGGAAAGGAGTGCGAATTGACCACTTCCCCCACCAATTGTTACAAGTTTTTGCTCTTCATTTTTCATGCTTAAACCCTTTTTTGTGTCTTAAAAGTTTAGCCAAGTGTTGCAAGTCTATTTTATCATGAGTCCATTGCTATCTATAGTCATAATTTTTGAAAGAAGGGATTCTTTTTAAGACTTCTCTGTTTATCTCATCTACGATACCTTGTAACCACGTGGTTCCCATAGCACTCGATTTTTCATCTAAACCCTGAATGACCTTAATGTAATCGCTTCCCTTTTCCTCTCTATCCTGAGCTACCTTTTCCAGAAAGGCATTTCTCTCGGATACCTCACCGATCTTTTTTCGAAAAAGAAAAAGAGTATCCTCTATCTCTTGCCAATTATCAAATAGTTCTTTTTTCTGATTCACTAAGATCTGGGGGTCTTTTCCTTTCACGATCTTTTGATATAGTTCAGCAGAGTGGGGCATCTTGTGGGCCAGGGCCTTGAGCCGATTTACTCTCTCATCAATCGCCATATCCAATTTCTCTAATGCTCCATCATACAATTTCTGGCTCATTAAGTTCTCTTGGAAGAATTGTAAGCGTACACCTATATACCACCGCCTAAGAGCTATAAGATTTGCAATATAGTTTATATTATTTAGTATCCTTCTTGTAATATTCCAATATACTCCTGGATAAAAAACCGAATTCGTCTTTTTCATCCCCACGTCAATCAGTAGCTTACCACCTTCAGGACAATCTCCCCTATAAATGACCCCAGCGGCTATAACGGTTCCATACCCCAATCGGGAGGGTCCCACCAGCCCGCCCTGACCTCCCAAAAAAATGGGGCTCTGATTAAGCATTACCCCTCTTGGCACATCACCGATCAGCGAGGCGGTTGCTTTATCCTGGTTTGGAGTGTAATTAAAGTGAATATAGGAGCTTCCTACCTCGCTGTGATTCCTACGGCTTGTGCCGCCTGCCATAAGGCAATCACAAAAGTTGATAAGGCTGCCTAAGGTAACAAAGGGGAAAAGGATGGTGTGCTTGAGTCCAACCACGTGAGCCCCGTTGGCCTCTTCTTCTAAGATACATGCACCCCGTACCTGGGCTCCATAAGCCATATTGGCCTTTTCAAGAAATACTGAGTTACAGAAAAAACCGCCCTTAAGTTCCACATTGGAACCTATTTGGCAATTTTCTATGGTCACAGGGCCTTCATAGCCCAGTTTTGTTCCGGGCATAATCAGAGTTTTTTTGCCATAGATTTTACATCCACCATAGATAACCACACCATCATCAGAAATCCTGTTTATATCCACTTCTTCTCCAATATCAACAGTCAAGGGACTAGGAATCTTAACCCCTTTCTCTATGAGGAGTTGAATTTTTTTACTATTTTGATAATTTATAGAAGCTCTCTCATCTTTAGTCTTTCTGTAATAGTGTTTTATGTCCACTGTCTTTTTGGCAGGCATTTTTATATCTTCAAGCATTTTCAGCAACTTATTCTAGTGATATAGAGGCTAAAAAGGTATAAACAAGACTCATTACAAAATTAGTATTTACAGCAAAAGACATGCCAGTAAGTCAAGTATTTAATTTTGTATAAATTTTAAATAGTTACTCAACATTAAATGGGAAAATTATTCTAAAGTAAGTAAATAATTACCCAATTATGGGAAATACCTTTCCACTTCTTGATAAAGCTTACATAAATAGATGCATTAGAGGCAATTAAGAGAGAATAAAAATGGCTCAGAAAGTGTGTATATCTGAACTTGATCAGAAGCGCAACCCTTTTGAAAAGAGCTTGCTTTGTTAAAATACAGTTCTTGGTTTACCAGGAACTCTTTGGCTTGTTTTTCCCTTGACTTTTCTTAACAGTCCTCTAAAAATCTGGTTGGTGAAAAAAGTTACACCAACAAAAAAATTATCGAAGATACTCTCACAAAACATTTTGGGTGAGACAAAACTATGGAAATGTTAAAATACCTCTACGTTCCCAAGGTAGCTGAAGGCTGTTTTGTGCGGATAGGGCAATGAACATTCTTTACGGAGCATATACTTTCCTTACAAGCAGCCTGTTTCTGTCTTGTCTTCCGCCGTTCTGGATCTATTCACGTCTGAGCGGACGTCACGGTGAAAATTTAAAAGAACGATTAGGGCATATATCCCCTAAAATTGTGCAAACACTTTCAGGATCACCCCGTGTCTGGATTCATGCCGTGTCCCTGGGGGAGGTCAAGGTGGCGGTTACCATTATTCAGGCTCTCAAGCGGATCATACCGGGCTGTTCAGTCATGATTTCAACGACCACCAAACATGGGCGCGAACTCGCGAGGGAGAGCTTCGGAGAAGATATTCCCGTTGCTTATGCGCCAATAGATTTTATTGGCTCAGTACGCAAAGCACTTTACCGTGTGCATCCGGATGTTTTGGTTTTTCTGGAGACTGAAATCTGGCCTGCGTGGCTTACCGAAGCACATCGGATGGGAATCAAAACAGTCCTGATTAATGGCCGAATCTCTGTGAGATCAATCGGGGGTTATCTCAAGTTCCGGTCCTTTTTCCGCGAAGTCTTAAGAAATGTGGATGCCTTTAGTATGATTTCAGAAGAAGACAGTGCTCGTATCAGGGCGATGGGAGCTGATCCGCACAAAATCGAGATAAATGGTAATGCAAAATATGATCTCCTTGTGAGCCTTGCAGACCCTGAAATGGAAACACAAATGCGGAAAATCTTGAATCTTGATACCTTGTGCCAGGTCTTTATTGCAGGAAGCACACGTGGAGGTGAGGAGGTTATGATCCTGAATGCCTATGAAAAAATTGTGAAAGAATTTCCAGACACGATTTTGATCATTGCGCCCAGACATATCGAACGTACAGACGAGATTGTATCCCTGCTTGAATGACGAGGCCTTAGATATCAGCTCTGGAGCGAACTCGATAATGGTGTGGTAAAGCGCACAGAGGCTGTCGTTATCATTAACACCTTTGGACAACTCTTTAAGCTTTATAGTATTGGAACTGTCGTGTTTTGTGGAGCAAGCCTTGTTCCACTAGGCGGACAGAATCCCATGGAAGCAGCGGTTTGGGGAAAGGTAGTCTTTTACGGCCCTTCCATGGAGGACTTCCTGGATGCAAAGGCTATGTTAGAGGAGGTAGGTGCGGGCGTGCCAGTTTCGAGCCCTGAAATGTTGGCCGAAAAGGCTATATGGTTTCTAAAACGTCCTGATGCCTTGAAAACTTATGGAGCCAGAGCACGGGAAGCCGTTATACGGAACCAAAACGCTGCGGAAAAGCATGCCAGGGTGATAGCGGGATTAGCCTGAGATGTGGACCACGCGATAATTTATAGACCTTAAGAAAAAGATTTTGGGATTAACGTCACTCGGTTGCGTTGACACTTATCCATAACCGCTGCACGAATCACGATACGAGACTTCGACGAGCTCAGTCGAGTCGCTGCACAACCGTAACCGTTTAACAGAAGACGGAATTCAAAAAGATTATAGAAAAATATACGTTTATTTACCCCAAAAACATTATCTTAAATGCTATAGAAGTGTGCATCAAAGGAGATTGCCTTATGTCAATTGATAGAAAAGTAATTGAAAATATGTTTATCAACCTTCCTTCAAGAGCTAAAACCAGGCTGAAGCGCGCTACAGAGTTGATTGTTAAGGCTAAGGAAAAAGGAGGCAAGGTGGTGGCCGTGGTGGGTAGCGGCCCGAATTTACATGAGGGTGTGACTACTCTTCTCGCAGAGCTTATGCACAAGGGGATAATTGATGGTGTCTCAACGAGTTCTGCAGTAATCAATCATGAGATGGCTGGCACTTTGGAAAAGGTAAAGAGATTCGATGGTGTGAGCTTTGGCTTTGAACGAGAAAAACTCCCTTCAGACAGCTTTTTTGAGGTTAGTATCCTTTCTAAAGCAAGGCTGGAGGAATTTCAGCGCGAGATGCCTATCGATATGGACCTTTACCAGCGAATGCGCCGGGCCAGAGGAGACGTTATTATCAAGGTCGCTGGAAACATGGCTTACCCCACGGGCCTCCGCGCTGAAAGGCTGGCCCGAGATGTACTTGCTATGGCAAAGCGTTGCGGCATTCCTTTTGAACAGATGGCTGGTTACGGCGCTGACCGCCTCACCATGATTGGTGCTGGAGCCGAGCACAATATCCCTGTACTGGTTACTGTACCCCAGTTAGTGGGAGGCGGGGAGGTAGGTCTTGCTATCGGGGACTCTTTATCTATTTCAGAACGTTGCTACCGTATCGCAAGGCTTCTTGACAGTGCAGATGTGATTATTGAGTCTGCCCTTGCCCTGTCGCAGGAAGTCCATGACGGCCCCTTTGAAGGATTCACTGGCCACGGGATATGGGCCGACTGGGAAGGGGGATGGACCTATTCCCTTGCTGATAAGAAGATTGTGCGCATTGACCTGGATCCCAATCTGGAGCGGGCATGGATGCAGGAACGCAAATCAAAAATGGTTACAGAAGCGGTTCATAAAGGTCTTCCCAAGACAAAGCTTATGCAGATCCCTTTCCGGATGGAAATGTCGGGATTTGCAAGGATTCCTGGCAGCCTGCCCATTGTAGGGGATATTGGCGAGATCTGGCCCCTGCTGGCAACTATGGTTGCAGATGCACTCGATGTGAGACTTGACTTTATGAGCTACAAGCAGTCTCTGCCGGCAGGAGAAAAAATTCGTGAGTGGATCGTAAAATATGTGCAGCCTGTAAACAAGGAGCGGATTTTTGAAGCAGCTAAAGAACTCACCCCTGATAACCGTCGATAAGGGTATATCTTTAATCCAGTGAGGTAAATTTTTTCTGCCTATTCTCTTCTACCTTCCATAAACAGAAATTTTTGAGGATGGTCAAGCCTGGAGGTCCACTCTTTTCTGGATGAAATTGTACAGCAAAAAGGTTTTTTTCACCCAGTACACTGGTAAAGGTGATACCATGGTTAGTTGTCCCGATGATTGTCTCTATGTCTCTTGGGGCTGGAAAACAACTGTGAACAAAATAAAACTCACTTTCTGGGGGAACACCGTCAAAAACTGGATGTAGTCTTTTAAGTTTTACCTGGTTCCAGCCCATATGGGGCACCTTGAGCTTTTTGCCATCATCTGAGAGGAGCGGTATAGGGAAATATTTTACCTTGCCGGGGAGCAGCCCGAGACAGGTAGTCTGATTTTCCTCGCTCTCTTCCAGAATTATCTGCGTTCCCAGGCAGATCCCTAAAAAGGGTTTACCAGATCTAAAGAGATCATATATTGCATGGTCAAGCCCCATTCTTTTTAAATCCTGCATGGCCTGTCCTGCAGACCCAACGCCCGGGAAGATAACCCTATCAGCATCTAATATCTCCTTTACATTATGGGTAATCCGGCATTCAAATCCGAGATAGTTTATGGCTCTAGCAACACTGGCAAGATTTCCGGCCTTATAATCAATAATGGCAATCATTATTCCCCATTACTCCCACTCTATTGTGCTTGGCGGCTTTGAGCTGATATCATAGACTACCCTATTGACACCCCTGACCTCATTTATAATCCGGTTTGAAATCCTGACCAGCAGCGTATGGGGAAGCCTGGCCCAATCTGCAGTCATAGCATCGAGGCTGTTTACAGCCCTGATGACCACAATATGTTCATATGTCCGTTTATCCCCCATGATCCCCACGCTTTTCAGGGGTAAAAGGATGGCAAAGGCCTGCCATAGCCTTTTGTAATGATTGCTTTTTTTAATTTCTGTTATCAAGATATTGTCTGCTTCTCGCAAGATAGACAGACGTCTTGACGTCACCTCGCCAATAATCCTTACTGCCAGCCCAGGTCCTGGGAAGGGGTGGCGAGATATAATATCATCAGGAAGACCAAGTTCTTTACCCAGAAGCCGAACCTCATCCTTAAAGAGATGTTTTAATGGCTCAATAAGTTTGAGGCGCATCTTTTTAGGAAGGCCCCCAACATTATGGTGGGATTTGATAATCGCTGATGGCCCTCCAAAAGCAGACCTTGATTCGATCAGGTCTGGATAGAGGGTTCCCTGGACCAAAAAACCAACTCCCTTAATCTTTAAGGCCTCGTGCTCAAATACCCTTATGAAGGTTCTCCCTATTATCCGCCTTTTCCTTTCAGGCTCTACAATACCCCTCAGTGGTTCAAGGAACCTTTTTCTGGCATTGATGAATATCAGATTAATCCTAATATGGCGTTTGAATAGACTTTTAACCCTATCCTCTTCACCTTTTCTCAAAAGGCCGTTGTCCACAAAGATACAGGTCAATTGTTTACCAATAGCCCTGTTGACAAGAACAGCCGCTACTGAGGAATCTACACCACCACTTAAGCCCAAAATGACCTTTTTTTCTCCAACTTCCCTTTTTATCTCATCTATTGCTTTTTTAATAAATGATTTTATAGCCCAAGTCTTTTTACAACCGCATATCCTGAAGAGGAAGTTTTTTAGCATCTTTTTCCCCTCAGGTGTATGGACGACTTCAGGGTGGAATTGCAGGCCATAAAACCTCTTTTTACCGTTTTCAACCGCTGCAATCTTTGTATTTTCCGTTGAGGCCGTTATCTTAAAGCCCTCTGGTAGACGGGAAGTAGAATCCCCATGACTCATCCAGCAAGGGGTTTCCATATTGATCCCATAAAAAATACCTTTTTGATCAAATATATTTAGCTCAGCAAGGCCATATTCTCTTCTTCGTGTGCTTTCGATCTTACCACCTAAACTATCAATCATATGCTGCATACCGTAACATATACCAAGTATGGGAATATTTAGATTGAAGATCTGCGAGCTGACTTTAGGACTGTTTTTCTCATATATACTTGCCGGCCCTCCTGAGAGTATTATTCCTTCAGGGACTAAGGATTTAATCCGGGATAATTCAATGTCCGGAGGCTCTATCTGGCAGTAAACATGCTGCTCTCTCACCCTCCTGGCAATGAGCTGGTTGTACTGGGAACCGAAGTCAATAATCAAGATCATCCTTTAAACCGTTTTTTAAGTGAAGCGTTCTCTAAGAAAATTTGCATAATACATATATTGATTTATTATTCAATATAAAGATACACAGTATGGAAATTTATTTTTTTAATTTTTCTGTAAAAAAATCTATGAATCATTAAACTCGGGGCAGAATACGATTGGAGCTAGCAGGTTATCAATTTGTTACATGCTGCAAACTACACTGTCCCAATATCTCTTGGCTTTGTAATAGCACGAGATAATTAGACAACTTCTTTCCCGTTGACGTTACTTTCGTCATTGTTAACGTTTTGCCATGGGACGAACCTCAAGCTTTCGGATAGCTATAAGAGATTCATGGAAGAAAAGATATCTTATCAACCACGAACCAATTATTGTCTTTGCAGTAAGTGTTTTGTTGCTACTGCCTTGTGTCTGGTGTGAGATGAGCATTACCGGCCAGGACGAATACTGGCTTTCTCTGCGTACACCAATGGAAACTCTTGAACGTGAAAGCTGGTAAACACCATGGGTTAATGGCGAGCCCGTCTTAGGAAACCACCGCTACTCTATTGGGCAATTATGTGAAGCTACAAGTTTTTGGAATTAGTCTTTTTGTCGCGCGGATTTGGGGAGCGCTCTTAGGTGGGGCCAATCAGTACGCGTGGGTTGGGTTTTACTCTCGGCTTTTTTCTAGGGCTCTCATTTCTGGTCAAAGGTCCAGTTAGATTTGTTTTTTTGGCGAAGCTGTGCGCGGATTATTTGTGTTCGGGGAATGGCATTTCGCGTTTTGGTATTAGTCACACCTATTCTGGCCACTTATTTTGCTATTGGCTGTATGTTTTCCCTGGCCACTGATAGTGAATTACATGTGACCAAACTTCTTCGATGCCAAAAAAAGATACCCATACCTTGAGCTTTGCCGTTGCCGTCTATAAAACCGAAACCTCCATTGACATTGGACTATTTTTCATTTATTTTTCCGTGATGTTCCTCCTTTGTGTTATTATTATCCTCCATTGAAGCTCAGTGAACTGTGAAATTAGATACAGGACTTACAATGAAGAAGTTGTGGTCAGCGTTTTTGGTGCTGGGTATGTTGGTTTTCCCCTCGGGCACTATGGCAAACAAAGAAATTACAGGAGAAATAAGTGAAATAAAGTATACTGTGTATAGAGATTATAGATGTTTTTATTCTAAAGATAATTTAAGAAGTTTAGCAATAGGTATAGGGTTAGCAGGGGTTCTGGCCAATACCTCGATAGATGGGGAAATCCAGGACTGTGTTCAAGAGTATCTGAGGAACGATGATACCGACAACCTTTCCGAATCGGTAAAGCTGTTCGGAGAAGGAGCGATAACTATTCCACTTTATGTAGGGGCTGCTCTTTTTGGGGAGCTCACCAAAGATATAAGATTGGGTTCCGCAACAGGTGAATGGGGAGAAAGGTCATTAAGGGCAATTTTGGTTGGAGCCCCGCCAATGCTTTTTTTGCAAAATGCCATTGGAGCCTCTAGGCCAAAAGAAGATGATTCTCATTGGAGGCCCTTCAATGACAATAATGGAGTGAGTGGACACAGTTTTATGGGGGCTGTTCCTTTTATTACTGCTGCTAAGATGGCAGATAATACATACTTAAAGTATTTCCTCTATCTGGGATCAATGCTCTGTGGGTGGTCGAGGATCAACGATGACTGTCATTATTTCTCCCAAGCAGCACTGGGCTGGTGGGTGGCATATTTAGCAGCTTCATGCACAGAGAGGACTGAGAAAGAGAGAAAAAGAGTTGTTATTGCCCCCGCCCCTGTAGCAGATGGGATGGGGATTATAGCAGTGTTCCGCTTTTGATATAGTACTATTTTATCTACTAACTCCAGGCCCAGGACTTTTATCAGTAACTTTTTGCAGGCTGATATGGAGATCCGAGGATGAAAAAAATTATCAATATATATATCTTTAAGGAGATGGTTCCTATTTTTACGACCAGCCTTATTTTATTTACCTTTCTTGTGCTTGCAGGCAGGATATTAAAACTAACCGAATGGATGGTGAATCATGGAACAGAACTATCACAGGTTCTGCTGA
>Ga0209991_10001567_pt1 | contig 10400 bp, 9 predicted proteins | sample ChitaG_FD_183167 | JGI IMG/M metagenome (GOLD analysis project Ga0209991, IMG submission 183167) | Deep subsurface microbial communities from South Pacific Ocean to uncover new lineages of life (NeLLi) - Chile_00310 metaG (SPAdes)... | ecosystem: Environmental > Aquatic > Marine > Oceanic >... | reverse complement strand
TACCAGGGAGGGCAATGGGCTTTCGCTTTACTGAAGAGGAGGAAGCCTTCCGAAAGAAGGCGACCTCGCAATGACAAGGAAGGAAGTTATGTGTCACCAATGTATTGAACGAGTACACTGCATTGACAATCGCAGAATCGTGATGTAAAATCCTTGAGCTGGTGAACCAAAGGACTCCGATAAGAACCTGTATATCACAGAGGCAGCCTGGTGGGTGGGGTCAAGTGCCAGCTCAAATGAGTCCTACAACTGCTGCAAAATTGTCGCTAAGGGCCTGGGGCTGGGCAAGCCGAGGGAGGAGCCGGGGAAAGAAGAGCCTGACTCCTTATATCGTCAAATGCGAAGCATAATAAAGAGGATGCCAGAGTCAGCCAAGGCGAAGGCACAATATAGGAGGTGCACCTCGAAGGTGCACCTCCACTATACCTGAATGAAAAAGTAACCTATCACGGAAAGGGAATTGCAGATATCAAATTTCTTAAAAGGAGGTAGTGATGCCAGATGAAACGTTTGATGCGGTGATAATTGGAGGGGGGACTACGGCTCTATACACTGCCATGTATCTGATGAAGTATGGCGGCATGAGCGTTGGTATCTTTGAGAGGAGGCATGAGATCGGCGGCTGCCTTTCCACCGAGGAGGCCGCAGCCCCGGGTTTTCGCGGCAATCAACATGCTACAATGATGTTTAACTGGTACCATCTGCCATTCTATCGCGACTTCCCTGAATTCTGGGACTACGGGGCACAGCACGACCAGTATCTCTGCGCCGATGGCGCCATCTTCAGAAAAGAGCAGACTTGCCTTGCCATCTACAGTGAGAAAGATGACCCTAACCAGGAGCGTACCGCGAAGGAGATCGCCCGCTTCTCGGAGAGGGATGCCGAGAAGTGGCTTAAAATGTGGAAGGCATGGGGGAGTGATGAAGGATTGGCGGTGCGGCTGGACCAGCTGTTCCTCCCCGCGGAGTGGCGCGTGCGGCCAGAGGTGCTGGAGAGGCAAGTGGCTATATATCCAAAACTTGTGGAAGCTGGTTTCGAGCCGGATTCGCTGGTCCTTAACATCAGCCATCTGCGGGCGGTAAAGGAGTGGTGGGAAAGCAAGGAACTGCAGTACTGCATTGTGAGGCTTGTTCTTACGGGGGCATTTGATGTTAACCAGACGGCGGTTGAAGCCCCAGGTTTTGCTGCCCAGCTGCCAATTCTGGGTTTTAACCGAGGAGGAACTCACCAGATAGCTCATGCTGCCCACCATATCCTGGTGGCCGGTGGATGCAAGTTCTTCACCCATTGTGAGGTAGATAAGGTCATCATAGAGAATGGAGCCGCCAAAGGCATCCGCCTCACCGATGGCACTGAAATCGGGGCAAGGAAGCTGGTGCTGAGCACCTTGAACCCGCGGCAGCTTTGCTTCGACCTGATAGGCAGGGAGCATCTGGATGAGAAGACGGCACGTCGTGTGGAGCTTTGGGAAGACACTTTCGGTTGCCTGATGTGGTACAGCTTTGCCATTCACGAGGCGCCCAAATACGAGGCGGCGGCGTTTAACCCCGATATCAACAAGACCTTCTGGCTCGGGCTGGCAGAAGATGCCGACCCCGAACATATCGCCAGGGAGACCTACTACATGAAGCTGGGGATATGGCCTCCTCCGGAGGACTGGTGCCCCACCGTCTGGTGTCACAGCATGTATGATCCCTCCTATGCGCCCCCCGGGAAACACGTTGCCAATAACGAGAATGTGGGGCCGGCGGCCAGTGCCCATACGGAGAAGGAGTGGCTGAAGATAAAGAGGTGGTTTGCTGAGGAGCTGATCAAACTGTGGTCGAAGCACGCCCCTAATATGAACTGGGACAACATCATCGGCTGCGACTATAACACTCCTTACGATAACCTGCGGATGAAGAACCTGGCACCCCACGGGGCCATGTCAGGGGGCGACCGTACACCGTACCAATCCTTCGAGTGCAGGCCTACCCCCGAGCTGGCAAACCACAGGACCCCGATAAAGGACCTCTATTGCACGGGGGGACAATGGTGGGTAGGGACCAATGCGGGCGGAACTGAGTCCTACAGCTGCTACAGGATCATCGCTACGGACCTGGGGCTGGGCAAGCCGTGGGAGGAGCCGGGGAAAGAGGAGCCGCATTCCCTAGTTCAGCAGTATAGACTCACACTTAAGAAGATGCAGGAAACGTTCAAGAGGGACGATCTCCAATAGATAAGGCACACCTTCGCTATACCTAAATGAAAAAGTAACCTATCACGGAAAGGGAAATGGCAGATCTACAAATTTCCAAAAAAGGAGGTGGTGATGCCCGATGAAACGTTTGATGCGGTAATAATTGGCGGTGGGAACCAAGCCCTTTACGTGGCCATGTACCTGGTCAAGTATGCCGGCATGAGCGTTGGCGTCTTTGAGCGAAGGCACGAAATCGGCGGTGGCTTGACCACCGAGGAGATCGCTGCTCCGGGTTTTCGCGGCAACACCCACGCTGTGATACAGTTGCCCTGGTATCACCTTCCGCTCTGGCGCGATTTTCCTGAGTATTGGGACTATGGAGCCCAGATCGATCAACACCTTTGCAGCGACGGCGCCATCTTCAGAAATAATCAGACCTGCCTTACCATCTACAGTGAGAAACATGACCCTAACCAGGAGCGTACCGCTAAGGAGATTGCCCGCTTCTCAGAAAGGGATGCCGAGAAGTGGCTTAAACTGCGGAAAAATTGGGGTGAGGAATCAATGCAAAGGGTGGAGATGGATATGCTATTCAATCCCGCGGAGCTTCGCGGGACGCCCGAGATGTTTGAGAGGCAACTGGCTGTATATCCACTACTGGTGGAAGCCGGGGTTGAACCGGATTCGCTGGTCCTGGCATCCAGCTTTATGCGCGTAGCACGTGAATTCTGGGAAAGCCCGGAGTTGCAGTACTGTGCCGTCAGATTCGCTCTTTCTTCGGCATTCGATGTTAATCAACCTGGGTTGGGAATGGTAGCACTGGGCGAGGCTTCAACATTGCCTACTATAAGTTTCGTCAGAGGGGGAACCCACCAGATAGCTCACGCTGCCCATAAGATACTGGTCCGCGACGGGTGCAAGTTCTTCACCCATTGCCATGTGGACAAGATCATCATCGAGAATGGCGAAGCCAAGGGCATCCGCCTCGCCGATGGCTCTGAGATCAAGGCGAGAAGGTTGGTGGTGAGCACCTTAAGCCCGCAGCAACTCGCCTTCGAATTGATCGGTAGAGAGCATTTTGACTATAAAGCCCTGCGCCGCGTGGAGCTTCTTGAGTCTAAGTTCGCCTGCCTAATGTGGTACAGCTTCGCTATCCATGAGGCGCCACAGTATGAAGCGGCAGCGTTCAACCCAGATATAAATGAGTGCATGTGGCTAGGGCTGGCAGAGGATGCCGATCCCGAGCATATAGCCCGGGAGTGCTACTATACCAGGCTGGGCAAGTGGCCTCCCATTGAGGACTATTGTCCCGTCGTCTGGTGCCACAGCCTGGCTGACCCCTCTTACGCGCCTACAGGGTATCATATCGCCGGTCACGAGCAAATTGCGCCTCCCGCCACTGCTTATACCGAGAGGGAATGGCTAGAAATAAAGAAGCGGTACGCTGAAGAACTGATTAGCATCTGGAAGAGACATGCCCCCAACATGAACTGGGACAACATCATCGGCTGCGACTATAACAGCCCCTATGACGCTTGCCAGTTGCTGAACATGGCTCCCAACGGTAACATGATCGTTATCGATCATGTCGCATATCAGTTTTTCGAGAACAGGCCTACCCCAGAGCTGGCAAACCACAGGACCCCAATAAAGAACATTTATGCCACCGGCGTCGCCTGGCACCTGGCCGCTTCGGGGGCAAGCCCGGCTTACAACTGCTACAAAATTATCGCCAACGATATGGGGCTGGGCAAGCCGTGGGAGGAGCCGGGGAAAGAGGAGCCGGATTCCCTGGTTGAGCAGCTGAAAATCACCAAAAATAAGATGCGGGATGAGTTCCCGAGGACATAATGGAGAAGGTGCACCTTCGCTGCACCTGAATGAAAACGTAACCTATAAAGGAGGAGAAATGGCAGAAAATTACGATGTAATAATTATCGGGGGTGGCCCTAACGGGCTGACAACTGCCTGCTATCTGAGCAAGGCGGGGCAGAAGGTAATGCTGCTGGAGAAGAGGTATGAGCTGGGTGGCGGGCTGGCCACGGAGGAGATAACGCTGCCGGACTACTTCCACAATACCCACGCCGTCTATCACATAATGGTGGATTACGCTCCCCCGATCAAGGATTTCGAGCTGGAGACGACGTACGGCCTAGAGTGGATCCACCCCGAGCTCGAGTGGGCCATGCCATTGAGCGACGGCAAGAGCCTGTGCATCTACCGGGACCTGGAGAAGACCTGCCAGTCGATAGCCAAATTCTCGCAGAAGGACGCGCAAAGCTACCGCGAGGTGAGCCAGCGGTTCTACAACATCGTGAATGACTTCGTCGGCCCCGCCACCTACTGCGCCGCGATGCCGCCCCTGGATCAGGTGATAGAGCTGGACAAGACCGAGGTTGGAAAGGATATAAACGAGCTGACCGAGAAGACCCCAGAGGAGATCGTGAATGAGCTCTTCGAGAACGACGTCGTCAGAACGCTGATGCTCTACATAGCCTGCCACTGGGGTCTCCCGTACGACGCCTCCGGGGCAAGCTACATGGTACCACTGCTAATCAACCGGGCAACGAACTACCGCCTCCTCAGGGGAGGGTCCCACCGCCTCTCCAACGCCATGACCAAGTTCATGCTGGAGAACGGTGGGGAGGTGCGCACTAATGTCCAGATCAAGCGGATTATCGTGGAGGGTGGGACGGCCAAGGGCGTGGAGCTGGTCAACGGCACCAAGTACATGGCAAATAAGGCGGTGGTCAGCACCATCGATACCCACCAGACGTTTCTCCAGCTCGTCGGCGAGGAGAACCTGGATTCGATGCTGGTTGAGAAGATCAAGGCATGGGAGTGGGAGCACTGGAGCCTGTGCCACCTGCACCTGGCGATGGAGGAGCCCCCGCAATTCGCCGCGGCGGCCAATAACCCGGATATAAATAATGCCTTCGTCTATGTGCTGGGCTTCGAGAACAGCGAGGATCTGAAAAAGCACTGGGACGCCATGATAAATGACAATGCAATGGTGGAGCCGGAGGGCTTCAACTGCTGCTTCCCCAGCGTCCACGATCCCTACCAGGCGCCACCGGGAAGGTGCTCCGGCCTCATCTCCCAGATGGCTCCGTTTAAACTCAACGGGGACAAGGAAAAGTGGCTGCGCATGAAGTTCAAGGAGGAGCGGGCCGAGAAATTACTGGCGGTTCTTCAGAAATATGCCCCCAATATAACCAAGGACAAGGTGTTGTGGTGGAACATGACCACCCCGGCCGATATCGAGAACAAGTTCGTCAACATGGTCGAGGGCTCCATAAAGCAGGGAGCCTACGACTCAACGCAGATGGGTTACTGGCGCCCCAACGATGACTGCCCCAACCACAGGACGCCGATAAATAACCTGTACCTGGGTGGGGCAAGTAGCTATCCCGGCGGCCTGGTCACCTTCGGTGCTGGGTACGGCACGGCCAACGTGGTGGCCGAGGACATCGGTGCGGAGAAATGGTGGCCGGAGCCTGAAAGCGTGACCGCTGCCCGCGCAAAGGGGATGCCACTATAATATAAAAAGGCAAGGAGCGCTTAATATGGGTCTAGAATTCTATGAAGAGCTGAAGGCAATGGTTGGGCAGGAGGGGGCGCGGCTGGTGGCTGTTGATGAGGTGTGCAAGCCGATGATCAGGCACTGGTGCGAAGCGATGCAAGATGGCAATCCCTTGTATACCGACGAAGAGTATGCCAGAAAAAGCAAGTATGGTGGTATTATCGCCCCACCTACTATGGTGCTGACATGGACTATGCCCCCACTATGGCCTCCGACGGATCGGCCACCGCATCCCTTTGAGCAGTTTTTGGAGAAGCTCGATAAAGCTGGCTTCTATGGGATACTCATCAGCAATGTGGCCCAGAAATATTTGCGGCCGCTATTTCCTGGGGACCATATAACCTTCACGTATAAGGTTACTGATGTGTCACCGGAGAAAAAGACGAGCCTGGGAAGTGGTCACTTCGTGACCACGACTTTCATCTTCACTAATCAAAAAGGGGAGACGGTTGCCACCCAAAGTCTTACCGTCTTGAAGTATCGCATCGGACCCTAAGGCGCTAGAACTAATAGAATAGAGAGGTAAAGATGGCTTGGAAATCCCTTTGCTGGGAGGATGTTGAGGAAGGACAAGAGCTTCCCACAGTAACTAAGGATATTACCTGTACCACGGTAATCGCTGGGGCTATAGCTAGCAGGGACTTTACCCCCGTGCATCACGACCGTGACTTTGCCCAAAAAGCGGGCCTGAAGGACTTCTTTCTGAACAACGCGACTATCTGCGGATTCTCGGGTAAGTACTTGACCGACTGGACAGGACCTGAGGGAGAGCTAAAAGAGATATCATTTCGCATTGCGACACCCTGCTTCCCCGGTGATACCATGACAATGACCGGTAAGGTGGTCAAAAAATACACCGAGGGAGACCAGCACCTGGTGGATGTGGAATATGAGTTCGCTGTTCCACAGGGGCGCAACTGCAGTGGAACAGGAACCATTGCTCTGCTTACCCGAGGACACTAACTGACTTGACAACCTGATGATCAGGGAAGTTAGGCTGGATTTGGGGCTCAGCTGAATAGAGTGAGAAGGAGACGCACATGGCTGAAAGAGTGGCGATTGTGGCAGCAGCCCAGACCAAATACCACCCCAACAGGGCTGATGTAAGTGAGGAGGAACTGGCGTATGAGGCAATAAAGCAAGTGCTGGAGGAGACGGGACTCACCCTGTCCGACATGGAGTCAGCCATAACTTGCTGCCAGGATGCCTACGATGGCAGGACGATAGCGAGCTTGAGTCTCCAGCGCGTTGTGGGAGCGCATTTCGGGCATGAATTGACCGTAGCTGAAGATGGAATCAACGCCGCCTACGTTGCCGTGTCAGAGGTCCTCTCCGGCCACTTTGAGACCGTCCTGCTTGTGTCTCATATGAAGGAATCTCAAGTTGAAAAGAGCGTGATTGAAAATTGTGTCTTCGATGCCATTCTCATGAGGCAGCTGGGTTTGGACTTTACCTCAGCCGCTGCCCTGCAGGCCAGGCGCTACATGGACAGGTACGGTATTACACCTGAGCAGTGCGCTAAAGCGGTGGTCAGGAACCGCCGCAATGCCAGGAACAATCCCTTTGCCCAGGAGCCCATGGATGTTACGGTGGACGATGTCATCGGATCGAGGATACTGGCATCCCCCATCAGGCTCCTCGATACCAAACCGATATCGGATGGCGCATGTGCCATGATTATGACTACAGAGGAAAAGGCTAAAAAGCTTACCAAGAAGCCGGTCTGGATAGCGGGGGTGTCGAACTGCTATGAGACACACTACCTGGGAGACCGGGAACTGGCCGATTGTGATGCTCTGGTGAAGGCTGCCAAGAAGGCCTACAGCATGGCGGGCATCAATGATCCTTTGAGCCAGATAGATGTGGCTGAGATATCCACGGAGTATTCCTACCAGGAACCTCTATGGCTTGAGGGGCTTGGTTTCTGCGGCCGCGGCGAGGGAGGCAAGCTGGTTGATTCCAGAACGCTTGAGATGGGCGGCCAGCTTCCGGTGAACCCCTCGGGAGGGGTGCTTCCCGGCAACCCGAATGGTGTAGCGGGTATGGCACGCGTCGCTGAGGCAGTATTGCAGCTCCGCGGCGAAGCGGGTGCTGGACAGGTGGAGGGAGCCAAGGTAGCCCTTGCACATGGCTATACCGGGATCTGCGGGCAGCATCAAGCGGTGATGATTCTAGCTAACATGTAGCGGGAGGTAGATATGGCTGGTAGAGTAGCAATAGTAGGAGTCGGACAGACCCGCCACACTAGTAGACGGGACGATGTTAATCTGCCGGAGATGGTCGGTGAAGCAGTGAGGGCAGCCCTGGCCGATGCCCAATTGAGCATAAAGGATATTGAGTCTTTCATCTTCAGTAATATGGAGTCCTTTGAGGGACTCCTTCTGCCCGATCATGGGATGATTACTGAAGTCGGTGCAGCAGGAAAGCCCGGTCTGAAAGTCACTGGTGGCGGCACGACCGGATCCGAGGCCGTTGGCGAGGCCTGCAATCTGGTCTCCGCGGGCCTATTTGATATAACCATGGTAGTAAGCTGGCAAAAGCACGATTGCGGTGATGCTACTGCTGGCATTTCGGCCGCCGCCGTCCCAATAGCGGCTAAAGGGTTGGTAGTAGGCGCCGTAAGTGAGTTCGCCAAGCAGGCATTGAGCTACATAAATCAGTCCGGTGCCACGGAGGAGCATGCTGCTATGGTCCGGCTTAAAGCAGACCGGTGCGCCTGCAGGAATCCCTATGCCCATCTGAGGCTTGGCCTGAAGGGCTTGGAAGACTATCTCAAGTCTGGATACCTGGTGTGGCCTATCAGGATGCTGGATTTTTGTCCTCAATCCTGCGGTGCATGTGTCGTTGTACTGGCTTCGGAAGAGAGAGCGAAGAAGATCCACAAGAAGCCGGTGTGGGTGGTCGATTTCGAGGTAGCACACCAGGAACCGTTCAGCGCCGGCAGCTTTGGCGACCCCACCGGCACAGAAACGTACTCTCAGGACGTGGCTGCCGAAAGGCTTTATAAGAGGAATGGCATAACTGACGTTAGAAAGCAGGTCGATCTGGCGGAGATCTACGAGCCATCCACCTGGGAAGAAATGAGTCTCTACGAGCATTTCCACTTCTGTGAAAAGAACGAGGGCTGGAAGCTGATCGAAAAGGGGGTAACCGAGATAGAAGGGGAGTTCCCGGTAAACCCATCAGGAGGCGTGATAGCTAGCAATCCCATCGGCGCTACGCCTGTCATTCGCATTGCCGAAGCTGCTCTCCAGATCCGTGGGGACGCCGGTGAGCATCAGGCTACTAGGGACGTTAAGACAGCTATTGCCACCGCCCTCGGCGGGCCCAACTGGACGGCGATGTTCTTGCTCAAGAGGTCCTTATAGGAGGCGATGAAATGGCAAAAGGGTCCCCGATCAAAAAGGCGGAGGGGCCGGAGTATATCCGTATAGAGTTCGATCTGCCCCGGCGTTACAACTGGTCTACGGGCAGGTACCTGGGTAAGGTTTACGCCGAGGCGAAGGAGAACAAGAAGATGGTGGCCCCCCGCTGCCCCAAGTGCAAGCAGCTCTGGGCGCGCCCACCGGCGCCGGTCTGCCCCAAGTGCAAGGTGGATATGGGCTGGGACTGGGTGGAACTGCCCCTGACGGGCACGATATTCCAGTATACCTATCAGGTCTACCCCCTGTGGGACCCACACGAAGGGGAGAGGTGGTCTAATCCCCACCCTCCTGCCATCATCCTTCTGGATAATGGCATTTATTTCAGACACTGTCTCGAGGAGACAGACACGAAGAAGCTGAAAGAGGGGATGCGGGTGCAGGCTGTGTGGGAAGAGGATTACGAGAAGCGCGGCCTGGGCTTCCTGGACATCCTGTACTTCAGGACGATCGAGGAGTAGGAGGTTAACACATGGCAAAAGTAACCGAGAAGCTGGAGGGGATGGACGTCTGGGTTTACCACGGGAAGATAGATATCCCAAATACGTATTCCGCCGGAGCTGTGGGGAGCCAGTTTCTCATTGAACTGAGAGACAATAAGAAAATCATGGGTACGAGATGCCCTACCTGTAACCGTGTTTATGTCCCTGCCAGATCTGTATGTAAGGATTGCTTTGGCGAGCTCAGTGAGTGGGTTGAGGTGAGTCAAAAGGGAACCCTGCTCACCTATACCGTTGCCTACCAGTCGAATCCTATCCAGCCAGTGTCCACCCCCATCGTATACGGGATAGTTCAGCTGGACGGGGCTGACACCGGCTTTGTCCATATGCTGGGGGAGGTCGATCCCGAGAAACTTAAGGTCGGAACGAAGGTTAAAGCGGTATTCAAGGTCAAGAAAGAGCGCGCGGCCAGCATCCTGGCCATCAAGTACTTCAAACCGCTAAAAAGGTAAAGTGAGCAAGAAGGGGTGGTTAGAGACGCCTCCTTTCGTCTCGGCTATAGCAAACGTGGCATGGTCGGCAGTGATCCGGATATCTGTGCCAAGAATCATTTCAGTACGGCCTGCAAGGCAATAACCGTTAACAGCGGCAACAATTGGCTTGTATTCATTTTTTGAGGCTTTGGTTTTTGATATCAGTAACCCTCATCAGCTTCGCAGCTATTTTCCAACCTTCACTTCCAGCCCATGAGATTCCAGAACCACCCTGCACTTTT
>Ga0209991_10001566_pt1 | contig 10400 bp, 10 predicted proteins | sample ChitaG_FD_183167 | JGI IMG/M metagenome (GOLD analysis project Ga0209991, IMG submission 183167) | Deep subsurface microbial communities from South Pacific Ocean to uncover new lineages of life (NeLLi) - Chile_00310 metaG (SPAdes)... | ecosystem: Environmental > Aquatic > Marine > Oceanic >... | reverse complement strand
TCCCACCTGGCAAGCAATCACGACCACCTCCACGCCGCAGTGGTCCCGCAGCTCGCGTAACAAATTCGATGTCGGCGCTTGGTGGAGCGAGTAATCGGGGACCTTGACGATGGGGATATCGTCCAAGGGAATCTCAAAGACCTCTCCCAGGGAACGGCCGGCGTCCACTGCATCGATCACCACGATCAAAGAAGGACGCTGTTCGGAAAGTGCGATGTCGAAAAGGAACTCCCGCACCGATGTGCCGGCATCGATGACTGTAGCCCACGCCGGCACAACGTCGGAAGCGTGCAGTTTTTCTGCAACAGCAGGGCCAAAGCCATCATCGCCGAGCAGGATATTCCCGCAGCCGAAAGCTACGACAGGCTTTGTACAATACTCAGGAACCACGTCAAGACTCATCGCACTCGTTTTCGTCACAGGGTCCGATCCTTCCTTTTCTTTGGCTGCTGCTACTTAAGTGTTCGTCAGGGTAGCGATCCGCTCTTTCTTGTTGTTGACGATGTCAATCCGCACCGGCAACGTCCCATCCAGCTTGTGGGTCGCACAGGATAGGCACGGGTCGTAGGCGCGGATCGCCATCTCCACCTTGTTTAAGATAGTCTCGTCGTAATTTCCGTCTTTGATCAGGCTCTTTGCTGCTTGTTTGACCGACATGTTGATCGGCGCGTTGTTGTGGGTCGTGCCCACGATCAGGTTGACGTTGGTCACCATCCCGTCCTCGTCTGTCTCGTAGTCGTGAATGAGCGTTCCTCGCGGGGCCTCGACGCACCCCACACCGCGGGCCGCACGTGGCGTCACCGGCACGCGCGTCTGTTTTCCGGTGATCTGCGGATCGTTCAGTAGTTCTACGACGTGCTCGGCGTTGTAGACCAACTCGATCAGCCGTGCGTAGTGGTAGAGCAGTGTCTGTTGCGCCGGCCGACCGAACTTCTCGCGGAACTCCTCAAGCTCTTTCTGCGCTAGAGGTGTTGCGATCTTGTCGCACACGTTAATCCGGGCAAGGGTATTGGTGCGATAGATCCCCACCGGACTGTCGAGGTCCATGCTGAAATCGCCCCACTTCTTGGCGTAGGGAAATTTTAGATAGCTCCACGGCTCGATGTGCTCGCTGATGTAATCGGTGTACTGATCGTAGGCGAACTCATCGAAAGTGCCGTCGGGCTTCATCAGCCGTAGCACCCCGTCGTAAACATTGAGGATTCCATCCTCGGTGACCGTTCCCAAAAAGCCGGTTTCGATGACGCCGAGGGTGTTGATCTCCTCCTGATACTTGGGGAAGATGTTCTCCTTGGCAAAGGAGATCGCGAATTTAGCGAATTCCAGCATCTCTTGCGCCATCGGCATCAGCCGGTCGCGCTCTTTCTCAGTCAGGGGTTTGCTGAAGCCGCCCGGAACGGCCGTAACCGGATGGATCGATTTTCCCGATGTGATCCCAAGCATTTGGGTTCCCAGGTATCTTGCCCGGACCACCTTGCGGCCGATCTCGGGATTTGTCTGGACGATGCCGAACACGTTTCGCACTGTGTAGTCGGCATCCGGGCCCATGACGAAGTCCGGCCCGGCGAGGAAGAAAAAGTGGAGGATCTTGTCCGAGCAGTAGGCGATGCTCTGACACAGATCCCGAAGCTTCGTACCGGTCGGCGGGGGCGTCACCCCAAAGATCGCATCGTTGGCCTTGGCCGAAGCCAGATGGTGATGCCAGGGGCACACCCCGCAGATGCTCGTTACGATGCGGGGCAACTCCTCCACTGGGCGGCCGATGCAGAACTTCTCGAACCCCCTCAATTCCACCACGTTCACATAGGTCTCGGCCACGTTCCCGGCATCATCGAGCTCAATCGTCACCTTGGCGTGCCCCTCGATTCGCGTTACTGGTGCAATAGTGATTGTCTTGGTCATGTTTGTTCCTCCTTACCGACCCGGCCGTTGCGGGAGGGGCCGCAGCCGTTTTTGGCCACCGATATAGCGGTTCAGCAGTGCCCGCCGGTCTACTACCTGCTTAGCATCCAACCCGATTGACGACAGGGCGCCCATCATGTCGACCAAGGGGTTCGCCCCTTTTCGAATCGGCCCAAAGCATCCACGACAGGGCATGTAGCCTTGGACGCATCGCGGGACCTTCGGACCTCCCTCTTCATAAACAGTGGCACAGCCCGAGCGAGTGACCGGTCCGAGGCAGAGAATACCCTGCTCCATCAGACAGCGGGTGTTCTCCCACGGTCCGCCTTGATCGAACTGGGCGTCCTCCAGCGGGCGCTTTATTTCGCCCTCACCGGCCTTCTTCTCACGCTTGACCGGGCAGTCGTCACAGACGCTCCGCTCGGAAAGTTCGAACGGCTTACCCTCCAGGAGCGCGGTGAGCGCGTCAGCAATCATGTCCGGGTTCGGGGGACACCCAGGGATATACGCATCGACTGTCACAACTTCGTCCAGCGCGTAAACCCTATCCAGAAGCGGCGGCAGGTTCTCCGCCGGTGTGTCCGCCAAATCGGTCGTCACCGAGTCGCGGTAAACCTTGTCGTACAGCGCATCCAGGGTGTACATGTTGGCCATGGCGGGAATGCCGCCAAAACTCGCACAAGAACCCAGGGAGATCAGGGTCTTGGCCTTCTTCCGCATCTCCTCGAGCACATGTTTTTCCTTCTCATTTCGCACCCCGCCACTGACGATCCCAATATCTGCCTCGGGGATGGTCAGCTCTGTCCCCTCGCCCCTCTGGCCGAAGTACTTGTGGTCCATGAGCACGGGCATGTGAACAAACTCCAGCTTCGGCAGGATATCGAGCAGCGGCTCGCCAATGTCCAGGATCGAGACTTCACATCCGCCGCAGATGTTCAGCCATTCTTCCGCAACCTTCACACCCATCAGTAACCTCCTTGCATCGATACAGTTTTCATGCCTCGCTTATCTAAAGAGGCGCCTCACCCTCAAGCACAATCTCGGTCACAACCCGTCGGGTGTAGACCAAGAACTTATCTTCTTCCTCGACGATCTGCGTTTCGAAGCCATCGGTCTTATAAGCGCCGGCCTTGACCTCTGCCTCGGCGCGTAAAGCATACTCCGCGCCGTCCCACATGTACTTGTCCCCTTCTATCCACAGCGCCTCGGGAACCGCCATCACCGTTCACCCCCTCACGTTGCGTAGGGGCTGGGCCCTAGCTCTCTCACCGTCTCCACCATCTCGGTCATCACCTGAGCGAAGCGTGGCCCCTCGGAGGCGGAGACCCACTCCAGCCGGAAGCGCTCGGGCTCCAGGCCGAAGTCCTCAAGCAAAAGCTCGATGGCCTCGGCCCGTTTCTCGGCCTTCAGGTTTCCCTCCAAGTAGTGGCAGTCGCCAGGGTGGCAGCCGCAGATCATCACCCCGTCGGCCCCTTTGGTCAGCGCTTCGATGACCATATTCGGGTGGACCATCCCCGAGCACATCACCCGGATGATCCGCACGTTAGGAGGGTACTGCAGACGGGAGGTTCCCGCTAAGTCAGCCCCGGCGTAGGCGCACCAGTTGCAGCAGAACGTCAGGATCTTCGGTTCGAATTCGTTCGTTTCATCCATTATCTACTCCACTTCCAGCGCTGCATCCACCATGGCGTTGATCTGCTCCGGTTTGAAGTGCCATACGAAGATTCCCTGCTTGGGACAGGTGGCCATGCAGACTCCGCAGCCCTTGCACAGGGCGGGATTGTTCTGCACCGTCTTTTTGATCTGGTCACCGCGGACGTACTCGATGAGGGTCAACGCGTTGTACGGACACGGATCGATACAGTAGGCGCAGCCATCGCAATTGGCATCGACCACCTCGCTGATCGAGGCCTCAAGTTCCAGCTCGTCCTTGGAGAGGAGCGTCGCCGCCCGTGCTGCCGCGCCCATGGCCTGAGTAACACTCTCCTCGACCAACTTGGGGGAATGAGCCATGCCGCACAGATACACCCCATCAGTGGCAAAGTCGATCGGCCGAAGCTTCATGTGCGCTTCGAGGAAGAAACCATCGGAGTTGAGCGGGACTTTCAGCATCTTGGCGAGCTCCTCGGCGTCTTCGGCGGGGAGCAGTAGCGGTGCGAGGACGAGGGCGTCGGCCTCGATCCGAAGCGGCTGCCCCAGTACCGGGTCGTTCACGGTGACGTACAACGTCCCGTCCTCAACCGCAACCTCGGGCTTTGCCTCCGGTTCGTAGCGGACGAAGCGAACCCTCTTCTCGCGCGCCTCGGTGTACATCGCCTCGTGATGACCATAGGTGCGGATGTCTCGGTAGATGATGGTGGCCTCGCCACGTGGATGCGTCTCTTTAAACTGCAGCGCGTTTTTGATCGCCTGCGTACAGCATACTCGGCTGCAGTACGGGTGCTCCTCATCCCGACTTCCCACGCATTGGATCATGATGATCCGCTCGCCAATCTCCTCGCCGGCGGCGAGTCTCTGCTCAAATTCTAGCTGGGTCATCACGCGCGGATCTTTCCTGTAAAGGTACTCGGTCGGGGTTCCTGGGACAGCGCCGATCGCCACGATCACCGCCCCGTGCTCGACGGTCTCCTCCGTGCCGTTTTTGGCGATCACCGAGGAAAAGTTACCCACCGAGCCTTCCACGGACTTTAACTCGGAGCCTAGGTGGACGTTGATCTTTGGGTGGTCCACGGTGCGGTTGACCGTCTCTTTAAGCCACTGCGCTGGCGAGTAGCCATTTTGAAGAAACCGAATGTCCCGCATCACTCCGCCCAGGGCCTCCTCCTTCTCCACGAGGTGGACTTGAAACCCCTGGTCGGCCAGATTGAGGGCCGCGGTCATGCCACTCATCCCCCCTCCGATCACCAACGCATCGTTGTTGATCGAGATCTTCCCTTTCTGCAGGGGTTCGAGCAGCCGCGCCTTGGCGACCGCCATGCGCACCAGATCTTTTGCCTTCACCGTAGCCGCTTCAGGCTCGTGCATGTGCACCCAGGAGCACTGGTCGCGGATGTTGGCCATCTCGAACAGATAGGGATTGAGTCCGGCCTCTCGCACCGTATCTCGGAACAGCGGCTCGTGGGTGCGGGGAGTGCACGAGGCGACAATCATACGGTTTAAGGCGTGTTCCTCAATGAGCCCTCGAATCCTAGCCTGCGTGTCCGAGGAGCAGGTGTAGAGGTTGTCCTCCGCGTAGGCGACATCGGGCAACGTTTTAACGTATTCCACAACCGCTGGAACATCTACGACTCCTCCGATGTTCTTGCCGCAGTGGCAAACGAACACCCCGATGCGAGGAGGCTGCCCGCTGACGTCTTTTTCGGGCGGGTATTCACGCTCGACGATCTCCGTGCCACGACTCTCTGACAACAGTGCCATTACGTTTGCTGCTGCAGCACCGGCCTCCATCACAGTCTCCGGGATGTCCTTGGGTTCGGCAAATGGACCGCATACGTAAACTCCGTCCCGCGAGGTCGATACGGGCGATGTTGGGGCGGTACGGGCAAACCCATTTTCATCTAGCGCAATCCCGAAACGATCTGCCAGCTCTTGAGCATCTTTTGGAGGCTGCAACCCCACGGAGAGGACGACCATGTCGAACTCTTCGGTCTGATGCGTGCCATCCTCGGCTTCATAGTGAATCTTTAAGTTCTGGGTGTCGGGCACCTCCTCCACGTGCGAAGGCCGACAGCGGACATACTGAACCCCAAGCTCCTTGGCCCGCTCGTAGTAGGCGTCGAATCCCTTGCCGTAGGCGCGCATGTCCATGTAAAAGATCGTGCATTCCAAGTCGGGTTCGTGTTCCTTGGCAATGATCGCCTCTTTGGTGGCGTACATGCAACAGACCGAAGAGCAGTAGTTGTGCTCGTAGTCCCTGGAGCCCACGCATTGGATGAAGGCGATGCGGTGTGGATGCTCGCCGTCTGATACCCGCAGAATCTGCCCTTCGTAAGGGCCGCTGGCCGACTGGAGGCGTTCAAATTGAAGACTTATCAGAACATTCGGAGCCCAGGAATAGCCTAACTCGAGCTTCTGATTAGCGTCGAACAAACAGGAACCGGGGGAGAGGATCGCTGCCCCCACGTCGAGCTCGACGATCTCATCTTCTTGGGTGTAGTCGATGGCTTTCGCCGAACACGCACTCTCGCAGGCGCGGCAGGCGTCGAGGGACGCATCCTTGAGGAAGTGCATGCAGGTAGTCCGGTCAATCACGGGAACTTTAGGTATGGCTTGCTGATACGGAATGTAAATGGAGGACCGCTGGACCAATCCGGCGTCGTAAGCGGAGGTTAAAGGTCGGGGGGGACGGGAGGAGACCTCGCTGAGATCCATCGCACCGGTTGGACAGACGATGACGCACGCTCCGCAGGCCATACAGATCGGGGAGTGTTTGTCGTAGGCCGGTGCAACCTCGCGGGTGTTGCCGCGACCGCGGAAATCAACTGCCCCGGACTTCATCAGCTCAGAACAGACCCTGGTACACAGGCCACAGAGAATACAGTCCTCATCCTTCTTCGGAAAACGCGTTTCGGTGACGCCAAGCTCGGCGGCGACCTCTTTGACCTTGTCCACGTTGGGACAGCGGGCAAGGAGAAGTTCGGCCATAATGCGGCGGGTCCTTAGCACCCGCTCGGTGTCCGTGCGGACGATCAGGCCCTCCTGTACCGGATAGACGCACGATGCCTGGATATCCGTGCGACCGTTCTGCTCCACCTCGACCAGGCAGAGGCGACAGGCGCCGTAGCCTCCCAGGGCCTTATGGTAGCAAAGCGTGGGGATCTTGATTCCCAGCTCTTGGCAGGCTTCCAACACAGTACTCCCGGATTCCAGACTTACCGGCTGGTCGTCAATAGTTAGCGTAATCTCACTCATAGCTTCATAACTTCTCGTGTATCAAGCCGTGTGACTTCTAACCCCTTTCTGTACTCATAGATGAAACTGACCTTGGGATTCCCTGCGATCAGCGTCTCCAAGGTGACACGAATGTCGCCCAAAGGCTTTCGATCCGGATGGCTGTAGCAAAAGGTTGCCTTGATCCTCGTGCCACCCCCAGGCATGGAGGATATCTCAAGCTCCCCGTTTGCTTCTTTTGTGGCTTGGGCCAATAACGCTAGGCCCATCCCGATCCTGCGTCCTGGTTTGGTGGTGAAGAAGGGCTGGGCCACGCGGCTTGCCATCTCTTGTTCCATTCCTTTTCCGTTGTCCTTGATCACCAACTCGAGCACATCCCTTTGTTCATCCTCCACCACCGAAATCTCGACCCGGGTTGCCTGCGCGCGGATCGAATTTTCCACAATATCTAAAATATGAAGCGACAGATCTTTCATTGGTGCGTCAGGATCCTTCTTCCATCGATCTGCGTTAAGGCCATCCTTATCTCCGATACTGTTGGGGCTTCGATGAGAAAGCACGTGTATTCCGTACCGATCTCCGCGGGGCGGTGGGCATCCGAGGAACAGATCACCGGCCATTCCCCCCGAAGCGGCAGCGCATTCCATGAACTTACTTCCACCCCATCGAGGCCAAGCTCCTGTGGGATAAATCCAAGCTGACTGACCACGCTGAAGCTCGGACGATCCACGTGGGAGGCGATTGCGATGCCTCCGAACTCGTGAATGGTTCGCACGACCTCCTCAAGCGTTAGGTCGGTGGCGCCGATCAACAGCCTCCGGTTTTGGCCGATTACCTTGTCCTGTTTGTCCATCACCAGCTGCTCACCGAACGTGTCCGGGTCGTTCTCCCCGGCGAGATGTGCATAGACGAGGTTCTGAGCCGCGACAAGGCCACTGTCCGCCGGGAAGAGTCCCAGTACATGTGCCTCCTCGCGGGAGGTGATCTCCATCCCCCCGATCACAGCGAGTCCGACCTTCGCTGCAGCACCCCTGACCGCCACGACGTTCTCCGCGGAGTTGTGGTCACAGATCGCAATCACGTCCAATCCTCTCTCTTTCGCCTCCCTGACCACTCTAGAAGGGGCCATCTCCCTTTCGGCACAGGGTGACAAGCAAGTATGAATATGAAGATCCGCATACAGTACCCTCACGCCCTGATTCCAGACAATCCCAGTTTGTGCAATCGCCCGATCAGCTCAAAGGCCGGAAGTGGACTAACCAGAAGCGGCACATTCTCCTCTTTTGCCTTCTCGAGCGTGTTCACCTCGGGCTCACGTGCGTTAACCAGAACGATCCCCGCTAGCTCCTTCATACTCGCCACGGCAATGATATTCTGATGGGTCTGCAGGGTCACCCATAGGTCCCCTTCCTGAGCGTTCGCGATCACATCACTCAACAGATCGCTTGCGTAGCCTCCATTTACTTCGTGCGAAAGCGATCCACCGCCTGCTCTCACCTCAAGCTGTAACCGTTGCATGATCTCGGATAACTTCACGTTTGCCCCCCCACGAGGATCTCGACTTCAAGGCGCGTTCCCACTCCAACCGTTGAATCAAGGCGCATTCGATCAGCACACGTTTTGATATTGTGCAGACCCATTCCAGCGCCGAACCCAAGCTCCCTCACCCAATCCGGGGCCGTGGAGAAGCCCGGACGCATGGCCTGGTCGACGTTTTCGATGCCAGGACCATCGTCTGTCACCTCGAGCCGGATTGAGTTAGATTCAATTATCGCTGTAATCAGGCCACCGTTTGTGAAAAACATGAGATTCATCTCCGCCTCATACGTGGCAATGGCGGCCCGACGGACCGTCTGAGGGTTGATTCCCAGTCGCATGAGGGAGGTTTTCAGCCCACTGGCACTGGCACCTGCTCGTTCGACGTCACCACCACCGGCCACGTCGTACTCAAAGATCAGTGAACTTCGGTCAGCAACGATGTCCTCGAAGATATGGCTTGACCTGGCGTGTCGTGTCTCCGCTTGGCGGTAGTCGACGTCCAACTTTTTGAGCAACCCTGCGATAGAGTCCCCCCTGGTAAGAATGCCGACTACCTCTTCCGTCCCACGTTTGAGGACCGGCAGACGGCCAAACCCGAGCCGCTCAAGCTTGCTGACGGCCTGGATGAGCGGCTCGTCGGCGCAGACGGCGATGACGTTTCTAGTCATCCGATCGGCGACGGCACAGCCTGGGCTACCCTCGCCTAACCACTTGATAAAATCCTCCACGCTGATGATGCCCACCAAGCGGCCGTTCTCGACCACAGGGGTGCCTGAGATGCGATTATCGCGCAGGATCTCGCGGAGCTTGCTCACCGGAGTCGAGGGCATTACGGTGACGACGTCCTTATGCATCACATCGCCTACCCGAAGTTCATAGATGAGTTCCTGAATCTTGGTGATCTCTAGCTCAGGCAATCGGCGATGCCTCCTTTTTTGTCCCAGCGGGAAGCCTCGCTGCGTACAGCCGACCGCAGGCCTCGTACATCAAAAGGGAAGTGGCGAACAAGGGTATGTCTTTGTCTTCTGCCAGTTTAACCGCTTCAGGTTCCGGTCGTTTGCCCCGAACAAAGCAGATAGCGACGAAGTCAAGCAACTCTGCTACCCGGATCACTTGGACGTTGGTCAGCCCAGTTAAAAGCAATGAATCAGGACCGCGAAAGGACAAGATATCGCTGATGAGGTCGCTTGCCTGGCATGAAGTGACCTCGCGAGTGGCGGAGGGGGTCCAATCGGCCTCCCAGGCTGACTCTGCCTCGAGAATCTTACAAACGTCCTTTAGTTTCATCGCACTGTAACTGCCTCGAACTTGCAAACCTCGCGACAGGCGCCACACTTGCTGCACTTCTCCTGATCGATGGTCTGTGGTTGGCCCTTTTCCCCAGAAATCGCGCCTTGCGGACAATTCTTCACACAAAGCATGCACCCCTTGCATTTTTCCGGATCGATAGAGTAGGCGATGAGCGCTTTGCAAACCCCGGCCGGACAACGTTGTTCTTTAATGTGCGCCTCATACTCGTCTCTGAAGTATCGGAGTGTCGTCAGGACGGGATTGGGAGCCGTTCGTCCTAAGGCACACAACGAACCGTCCTTTACTGCCGGCGCAAGTTCCTCGAGAAGCTCGATGTCATCGTCTTTGCCTTGTCCAGCGCAGATATTCGTAAGGATCTGGTACATGGCCTGAAGCCCTTCGCGACATGCGTTACACCGCCCACAGGACTCGGAGGTGGTGAACTCGAGGAAATACTTGGCCATGTCCACCATGCAAGTTTCTTCGTCGACCACGATCATCCCGCCCGAGCCCATGATCGCCCCCGCTTCCTGCAAGCGATCGTAGTCTACCGAAAGGTCGAGCAGGTCGCTTGGGATGAATCCCCCAGATGGGCCTCCAGTTTGAACAGCCTTGAAGCTCTTCCTGTTCGGGATTCCCCCACCAATGTCGTACACGATCTGTCGCAGGGTAATCCCCATCGGCACTTCCACTAAACCGGCATTATTGATGTTGCCGGCCAGGGAGAACACCTTTGTCCCTTTGCTGGTGTCCGTTCCTATTTGCGAAAACCACTCCGC
>Ga0209991_10001565_pt1 | contig 10401 bp, 6 predicted proteins | sample ChitaG_FD_183167 | JGI IMG/M metagenome (GOLD analysis project Ga0209991, IMG submission 183167) | Deep subsurface microbial communities from South Pacific Ocean to uncover new lineages of life (NeLLi) - Chile_00310 metaG (SPAdes)... | ecosystem: Environmental > Aquatic > Marine > Oceanic >... | reverse complement strand
ATGTGATAGCCCCTTTTCCGGGGGGAATTGCACGATCTGGTTCTAAAGTAGGGTCACAATATAGTTTTTTAAACGCATCAACTAACGATCCTCTCTGTCCCACTCTCCGGAATAAAATTGAAGGGTCGTTGCTAGGAGAGAAGGATAATTGCGTGTATGAAGTAATTTTTGATGGCGCTACCGAAGATATTATCAAAAAAGCAATGAAGTTAGGAATTCGAGCAGCTGTTCAAATCCCCGGCGTTAATAAAATCAGTGCAGGTAACTATGGGGGCAAACTAGGAAAGTTTCAATATCGATTACACGATTTGTTTACATAATCAAAAAAAAGATAGTATTATTTATTCGTAAAAACGGAAAAATAAGTTTTATTTTAATTTTCTTTTTATCTTTCTCTGCGGTTCTTTAGTAACTTCATCGGTTTCTTCAGCTTCAACTTTTTCAGCTTCTTCTTTTACTACTTTCTTTTTCGAGGGAGCAGATTTTGGTGCTTTCGATGGTTTCTTTGGTTTCTTTGAGGGTATTTCTTTTATTTCGACGAATTTAGTCTTAAATTTCTTATATAATATACCCACACCCGCTAAAACGCCAATCAGAAGTCCAATAGAAAATGCAATCCATGGAAGAACAGGTGTTAACAAATCAGGGATTATATTGATTTCTTGAGGGGCTAAACCGTAGTCTGAATTGAGGTAAGTTGTTGCGCCATCAACATCAGTCACAGAAACATAGGCGTACCAAACTCCCGTTATTAATTCTTCTGTCCTGATTGTAATTTTCATACCAGAGATATAGATTCTTGATATATTATACCAATTATTTTGTTCATCTAAAAGAGATATTGTTATGTAATCAACTGTACCTTCAACATCACTCACATCAAAAGTAAAGACTAAATCTTCTCCATAATTTACTGATACGCTCTGATTCATAGTAAGTCCATTAACAAAGTAGCCTTGAATTTCAGGAGGGTTATTTTCGACAAAAATAACAACAGTAGCGTTGTCTTTTCCACCATACTGGTCTTCTACACCTATATGGACTTGATATATTCCTACTGGTTTAGTTATATCTATTGAAAATGTAGTTGTAAAAGTCCAATTATTGTTGTTTATTAATTCAATAGGGGCCTCTAATTCGCCAATGGAAGTTTGAATAGTCATAAAAACTGTCAGATTTTCCGGTAAAGTGTATGTGTCATCATCGGTAACATTCAAGTTAAGAGTGCAATCTTCTGCTCTTTTTATTGGATCTTTTGAAAAACTTATCGAAGGAACTACGATTTCTGGTAAAGAGTTTAACACTTTAAAGGGAAAATAAGCTGGTGCGTTAGTATTTCTAGATGCATCTGTTATATTAATCTTGACATAATATAAATCATTAGTATAATTAAATCTATCATCAAGTTCAAAAGAGAATTGCATCAGATTATTACCCACATCAAATAAATTGTTTTGAAGAGTTTCATTATCGCTATCAACTATAGTTACATTCCAATCAAAGTCGTAAGGTTGAGGTTCATCGTTAACAATTAATTCAGCATAGAGAGTTTCACCTCGACTGTATTCGGTGCTGTTAAGTAATAATAGATAGTTTGTAGTTATCGTAAAATTAGTGATTGGAACTGTAGAACTAAGGAGAGAATCAGATATATTATATATTGAGAAACTTACATTTTGAAATCCTAAAGGGTCATAATATCTCGGAGTATAAATATATGTGAAATTTGTGCCAGACACATAATCCATGTTAAAATCTTCAACTTCATTATTCGAATAATGAATTTGCATAACAGTATAATTCGGGTTAGCAAATTTTGAAGCGTTAATGTCAAATTGAATAGATTCAAATAATCTATAAACTGTCGTTGCGTTTTGATACACAGACGAATAATCTAAAGAAGGATTTCCATTATCAGAACTTTTCAGAGCAGAAATATCCTGAAAATCAATAAGTGCGCTTTCTCTTTCATTATTTAAAACAAAATCATTGTTAATATTTATTGAAATCGCCAAAGTGTTTAAAAATATTGTCGAAAAAATAAATATTATCAAAAATAAACTAATTGATGTATTTTTTTTATTCATATTTCAATCATCTTCTTAATAATTTTTGTTTAATATCTTTATTTTTATAAATCAAAACAATACAGATTGGAATTAGTACAGGAAGAATATAAAATACAATTAAATTAAATGAAGATAGTTCCAATTGTACTTCATAGTAATATTTTGCAATGGGATTATTGGAACTGTCTCTCAATTCAAATGTATAAGATTTTTTTCCAAAATCATAAGGATTTATGCTTGGAATCACTTCAAACACAATAATATTTATCCCCGATCCAAGTCCATTGAGGTTTGTTTTTACTTCTTCACCATTTACATATAGTGAAAATGATTCAGATATATCTTGATTGTTCTGAATTGTTAAAGTAAATTGAGCCGTTGTACCTTGTTCTACCGTTTCGGGAAAAGATATACTTAGTATTTCATACTTCGGCATTATTTCAACATTGAATTGCCTAGTGTAGAAAATTGTCTCATTTTTGGAAATCTTCATCGTTACATTAATATTATGAGTTTCAGTTTCAGAATAGTTCAAAATGAAGTATGCAGTTTTGATCTCTTTTTCAAGTAAAAATATTTCTTCTTTATTAATTACGGTGTCATCTTGGTAGTAACTAATATTAAAGGTTTGCGTACTATTGGGCAGAAAATTAGTTAGAATCATAGATACAGAAGCACTCTCTCCATTAACTACACTGTTTTCATAGATAAAACTGGAGTAATCAAAGGAATGCCCAATATCTATAACTTTAATTATTTCTAAGTAAGTAATGTTACCTTCTTTGAATTTAAAGCTAATAGTATTAGGGCCAATTGCAGCTCCCAGAGTTGTCGTTAGATTAAACGACACATTAGTTAACACATTAGTAATAAAGGTAATATTTTGAATTTCAGAAACAATATCAGCTCCTTCTATAGAAACCGTTAAATTAACATCTTTAGAACGAGTATTATTGATTGGGATTGTAACATTAACTACAGGCCCTTGATATAATATTTGTGGTAACCCCTGAATAGACGAATTAATTAAACCAGAAATCACATTGAATTGCTTTAATATATGAGATGAACCAAAATTAGTAGAGTTAGCAAAGATTTGAAGATAGTACCCACTTCCTATTTCCAAGGCGTCGGTAATATTATATAAAAGCGTTGTAGAGGTATCTGTAATTGGTTGTGTTATGGTGTTCATTATTTCTTGCTCAGGGTTTTTGAATATGTAACTAATAGAAGCGTCATCAATCTTATATTCAACTGTAAATGGTTCATAGTTTTTAGTTGAGGTGTTATAAAAGTTATCTGTTTTTATGTACGAATAAACACTCGTTATATTTAGGGTATCCTGATTAAAGATAAAATCGGGTATTTCATTGGTTACATTATAAAACGAATTTAATCTTGTGTCGTTATAAATATTATACGCTTCTAAATAAGCTTCGCATAATTTAAGATTGGCGTGGAAATCTTTATCATTATCAACGGGGTCGATTGACTTTTTATAGGAATTAACAGAAGAATCATAAAAGGAACTTTCAAAAGTGTTATACAATTGCCATGCCCTATCGTAATAAGTAAGATTTCCGGTATATTCAAAAAGCTTTAAACAAGCCGACATCATCATAGAATTCGCTTCTAAGTTTATGTAGGTAGCGTTTACTATTGGAATACCAATCCAAGATGAATCACGGAATTGTTCATAAGCATTGAATCCTGAATCCCATAATGCCTCCATTTTGTTAAATAGTAACGTTGCGTTTTTAATGTAAGTAGAGTCGTTTTGCATTCCAGAATCAATCCAATATTCTAAAAGTGTTATAATACCTAATGCGTTAGTTTGTAAGTATTTATAGGTGCTTCCTGGTTCTGAAGACCAATCGTTTAGCCCATAATACTCAAAACCTCCGTCAGTATTATCCCATAACTCGTTTAAAAGTTTATCTATAGTGATATTGGCTAATTCATAAGCCCTATTCTTAATTGTAATATCTAGATTGAGCTCATCGTAAATTCGGCGAATTTCAAGAGCAGCTAATGTAGCATACATATTACTTTCCGCGTATTTATTGGTTGTTGAGTTATGATCAAAGAATCCTTCATAAGTATCGTCCCAAAATTGAGATGAATTTATTAAATAAAACACTTCTTCAATTGAGTCCTTAGGGTAGATACTATTAATGCTAAAACTGTTGATTTCAGTTCCAATATTATCAATTAACAGAAATATAGGCATTAAATTATCGATTAAATATCGATTATCGTCAAATATTTGCCCTGTAGTGTTATCAACTGCCCTCACGAATCCATATTCGTTCTGATCAATACTATTTTGATACCATAAAGGTGAGTCTCTTAACTTCAAATAGGAATCAAAAGTCTCAAATGCATCTGTTTCATCTTTCAATAAGGTTTTATATAACAATAAATTATCAACGGAGTAGACTTTATCGTAAGTTACAACGCCTAGATTATTACCTATTCGATAATACGTTTCTATATCCATATCTAAATCGGATTTATAATTTGATTTGAAAAAATTCCAAATTTTTTCAAAGTTAATTTTAAAAGGATCTTCAAAAATTTCTGGACCTGCTGCCAGATCGAGGTCAGTTATATCAAAATTGTCGTTATCACGAGAGAAAATCTCGTTCTGATTATTGAAATCTTGAATAATATTATCGTTAAAATAAAAAACATTAAAAACAAACAGAAAAAGAAAGAATAGACAAATAACATATTTAGTATTTCTATTTTTCCTTTTTCCTTTCAATCTTGAGGCAAAAATGTTAATAAATTTCATAATAAATCTATGCGATTTAAATTATTTTTTAATATTTAATATATTTTTTAGAAAAATGTTCTTCTCTTTAAAATTTTTTTCTGAAAATCTCTGTTGTTCAAGGATATTTTGACTTTTATTTTTATTATTTGTTATCAATGTAGCTTAAAATTTCTGAAATTAATACTCTCTTTTGTTCCATTGTGTCTCTATATCTAATAGTTACTGTATTATCATCTAAAGAATCATAATCTATCGTAATGCAATAAGGTGTTCCTAACTCGTCTTGCCTTCTATACCTCTTACCTATTGATCCCGCAGAGTCAAAAAAGGAAGGTATTCTATGTTCTAATAATAGTTTATGTACTTTTTTCGCTAGTTTTAAGATATTTTCTTTATTTTTCACTAAAGGAAATACCGCAACGAGGTTAGGGGCAAGTTGGGGGGGTAAGTTTAAAACTATTCGTTCATCCACCACATTAAAAGTAGTTTCTAGAAGGGTATAGATGATTCTATCGGGACCAAATGCAATTTCAAGTATTTGGGGGACTTCTTTTAAGTTTAAATCAGTTCCCATTGGAATCTCAAAAGTTTGATTTGAAAATTCTCCGTGTCGTTTTAAATCGTAGTCTGTCCTATCGTGAATCCCGCAAATTTCAACCCACCCAAACTGTTTAGTGTTTATTTCTAAATCCCATGCATCGTCAGCATAATGAGCCATTTCTTGAGGAGAATGTTGTCTTAATCTAATTGTTTCTTCAGGAAATCCCAATTTTGACGTCAAATGATATCCTAGAAATACGCAATACGCAAAAGCTGGTTTTTTAAGAATCCCTTTATTTACTGCTTCTTTTAGAGAAATTTTATTAGGGACTACAATTTGATTTTCTTGAGATTTCCAATCCAATAATGGTAGTTTATTGGAACTAATTTCATCAAATTCGTCGAAGTTCAATTCTTGCTCCTTTCCAATAAATAATTGAATTTCAAATTGATCGAAGGCTCTCATTCGAAGAACTAATTGTCTAGGTGATATCTCATTACGGAAAGCTTTTCCATATTGAAAAACTTTTATTGGATATTGTCTCCGGGCATCTTGATTTAAGCGATTAAACAAGAGGTATGTTGTGGTAGCCGTTTCTGGGCGTAAATAAGCGGTTACACCATTCCCAACAGAAGTTTTAAGCATTAAATTGTATTCTTCAATCTTTTCAAAAGGAATATCGCATTTTGGACATTTAAATCGATGTTTCTGCAGTAATTTATCCATTTCGTCGAACGATAATCCATCAATTGATTCATTTGGTAATTTTTCTTGAAGAAATCTATCTGCTCTTACCATTGTTTCGCATTTTTTACATCGAAAAACGGGATCGATAAATCGTTCCAAATGTCCTGAAGCTTCCCAAACTATTTTAGGTAAAATTTCGGGACATTCAACTTCACTAAACCCATAAGCTCTAAGCTCACGCCTGTATATCGAGAGGATATTGTTTTTTAAAGCTTTTCCCGAGGGACCGTACGAATAAAAACCCGCTAAACCCCCATAGATTTCTGGAGAAGGGCCCCATATAAATCCACGACGTCGGAGCAATGAATTAAAAGTCTCAATTTTATCCTCTATCTTCATTTTTATCAAATCCTTACTAAATTAGTTATTAGAATCATTGTTAATATTTGTATTTTAAGATTATTCATTAGAATAAAGGTCGTAATCGGTAAAGAGATTCAAATTTTATAAAATAAATTTATATAACTAAAATATATAATATATTTAAGTTTTAAATTCAAATTAATTAGGATAATAAAATTAATCTCTGATCTATTATGATTTTTCAAGACATTTTTCAATTTTTTACCATATGGGATGCTATTGAGTCAGGTCTTTATTACGCAATAGTAGGTTTTTATTTTCTAATATTTGCATACTTCCTTTTAATGAGATTCAGAGTTTCTAAAAAATACTATTGGCTTTACTTTTCAATATTATTTTTATTTCTAGCCGTTGGGAGAGGTTTTTTTATTGTTTACTACTTTTATGCCCCCGAACTAATAGTCACGATGAACCCGTTAGAGTTGGTTGGGTTAATGATGCTATTGTATCGATTAGCTACCTTTTCTACCTGGATGGGAATTGCATGTTTAATGGGTGTTTTTGGCACTCTAATTTTTCCTCCTATGTCTGACATCTCAGAGAAGAGTGAGAACAAGGCAAAAATCTTAAAAAACAATAATGTTAGATTATTCCTTAAAATCTGTTTGATTGTAATCCCTATAATTGTTAGTATTCTCGTTTTATTATTACCAGATGCGCTTCTTATGGATCCTGATTTAAAGGATGATTACGGTCTATCCATTCAATTAATAACTATTTTTGATTACCCCGCAGGCAGATTTTTCCTTAACCTTATTCTATTCCCTTTAATGGTTCTAGTCATTCCATTTTTGTTCGTTTATTTAGCGCTGAAAACATTTGGTGTTTTAAGACGTTCTTACGCCTTAAACGCGATAGGATTTTTTATCTATTTTGCTGGAAGAGCAGCTCAAGGTTTGCTTGAAACTTTTGGATTTCTTCATGTAAGAGCTATTTTACCCCCTCTTTTAATCTTGTTATCCTTGTTAATCATAGTAATTGCTAACAATTACGAACAACTTAGATAAATTTCTAATTTTTCTTTTAATCATTATTTTAAAAAATAATTTTAAATAAAATTTATAGTAATAATTAATTAGATATCTTTAAACAGTATTAATTAAATAAATTTAAATCAGAAGAGCTCGTTTTATGTCAATCCATGGCAATCAATATATATTACCCCTATTTAACACACCTCAAAATTTACCTCAAATTAATGAATTTGATGAATTAGCGTTAGCATTTTATTTATTAACAAAAAATGTAAACCCAGGTGAGAAAGTTTTATCATTTTCTAAACTGTTATGGCCGTTTCTTTGTGTTCAAGGTGTTATTAGCACACATATAATCTTAGATGGGTTAAATGTTTTTTCGAAAAAAGGTAAGCTTTCTAATCCACCTAGACAACCTGTAATCGGGCACCTTTTAAGAAATGTAGAGAATCGAACACAGCTTGAACAGCTACAGAAAATGATTGAAGTTTTGAACTATGTAGATAGTGAAGCAGAATCCTTAGGGGAAAATGAAGAATCTGAATTTCAGAAGCTGAAAATAAAGTCCTTAGTTAATCCAGAATTTCTTCAAACTCTAGTAAAGTTATTACCCTTTACTGAATATAAACCCGTCGCGGATTACATGCCTTTAGAAACTAATTTTACAACTGAGCAGGCTTTAAATATTGCAGATAAATATCGAAATTCAATTGATTATATGAAAGGTAATTCTTTAAGGTGGAACACTCAGATTGAATTAATTAGTAAAGAAGTAGATAAATGGCTAATTGAAGTTAATGTTCAATTAAAAGATTTAAATTCCCGTTTCTCGTCTCAAATTACGAAAACATCCCAGTTAATTGACTCAAGTCAAATTAAAGATAAAATAGCTTTAGAAAGTGATAAAATTGACCAATGGAAAGTTGCTGAGAAAAGAAGAATAATTGAAAATATTTCTGTCTTATTTAAAACAGCAGAAATACAGTTAGAAGATATAATAAAAAAAAATAAAAGTTTTACACAAACAGAGATATTGAAAGGTAAGGTTTTTAACGATCTCACTAATCCTTTTGAAAACCACTTTAAATATTTAATAGACGAAGGCAACAAATTTATTAGTTCAATCACCTCTTTAACTCAAAAATATATGGAATTGAAAGAACGGGCTTTTGAAGTTGATGTCGAAGAGGAGAAAAAGTTGGAAGAATTCAAATCCTCATTAGATATGAAACTTCAAGATAGAGATAAAAATTTATCTGCTTTTAAAGAAGAAAAACAGGTAAAGGTTTCAGAAATTAGAGCATTACAAAACAAGATTGAAGATTTATATTCGCAGATAAAAGATATTGTTCAAACTAAACATGGAATTTGTTTGCAAGAAGCTCAAGATTTAATATCTTGGTCGTTAGCTGATAATCAATCTGAATTGTTTTCTCGACCAATTGTATGGATTTATATGCCACTATATGTTATGTTTGTTGAAAACGAGAAAAAAATGGAAGAAAAAATGTTTTCAATTTTCCCAGGATTTATTACTAACGATCCGAACAACCTATATCAAGAAATTTCTGGAGCCATGCTCAACTTAAAACAGGCTGTTACCGAAAGAATTGAAGAAGATATGGCACTGAGATCGAACTTCGAATTTTCATGCGAAAATAGAAATATTCTAGATGATTCGAGTTTAAACAAGAAAATTCAGCAAGGCATTTCCATTTTAAGAAAAAATTCCATTATAAACGATAATATGGAAAAAGAAATAAGAAACAAGTTAGATTCGATACTGACTCGCTAGTATTTCTTAAGAAGATGTGTGCAAAAAATTAGGCTTAAATAAGTCCTAGAAAAAACTTATAAAAGGAATCGAGTCTCTTAAAAGATTGGATTGAAAATTTCTGATTTTTTTATAAACAATATTTATTTCTGTCTAACTCTTTATATATTTAGTAAATTAGTAATTTTTGTGGTTTGTTAGATTTAAATCATGAAGAGTAAATTAAAATTAAAAAAAGCGCAAATTCGTAGCTTTTTTCTATCATTTGAGAAGAAAGGTATAACGAAAAAGGAGATAGAGAACGATCTACTTTTAACGGGATTGGAATACGTTCAAATGAAACTTCCTGTTTCTAATATAACGCCTGAAGTTGAGGAGAAACTTAAGAAAAAAGTAGAACATAATATTCTCCGAGCGAAAATAAGGGAAGCTAAATTGGAGGATTTAGATAGTGTTATGTATATATACAACAGAAGTTGGCTAGTTTCAAGTACTCCATTTAGGCCTATAAAGAAAGAAACTTTAAAAATCATTTATGAGTATTCAGAAACGAAAATTCTGATTGCTAGAGCATACGGATCTGATGCTGCTTTTGTAATACTTGATTATGAGGGTCCAAACAATGAGTACGGAATAATCGCGGGACTTGGTGTCATACCTCGTTTCCAAAGAAAAGGGCTTGGAACGGTAATTGGAATGGCCGCGTGGAATTATTTTAAAAAAAAGGGTGTAAAAGAACTCAGGTGTGAAGTTTTTAAAGATAATAAAGTGTCATTTAATTTCATTAAATCAATAGGATTTGAAGAATTTGCAAGAAAAACATATAAAAGTGAAGATTTTTATACCAACTCGTAGAACTTTCTATTTATGCCTATTGTAATAAAATCAATAATCTATGAATAAGATTGGTGATTTGTTAACGGTTAAGCTCAAAAGTATTGAAATCGTAAAAGGATTCTCAATATTAATAATTCTTTTTTCAAATTCTATAAATTATTGGTTAGTATTCGGAGACGAGTTAAAAGAGATTTACGGTTTTATTATCACTATTTTGGAAGTCATAGGTCCATTATTATATATTTTTGTAGGGTCTTTCTCAATTTCCTTCACTCTGAATAAAAAAATGGGAACCTATCATGAAAAAAAGAATCGAA
>Ga0209991_10001562_pt1 | contig 10412 bp, 8 predicted proteins | sample ChitaG_FD_183167 | JGI IMG/M metagenome (GOLD analysis project Ga0209991, IMG submission 183167) | Deep subsurface microbial communities from South Pacific Ocean to uncover new lineages of life (NeLLi) - Chile_00310 metaG (SPAdes)... | ecosystem: Environmental > Aquatic > Marine > Oceanic >... | reverse complement strand
ATAATAAGAGCATTTATATTTTATGTCCTATTTAATATAATCAAAAATTTTTTTAAGGGCCAAAAGTATTGGAAAAAATGCGAAAAAAATTATTACATTTGACATAACTTTTTTCTTGAATTGATATTTTGAGTTTTTATTTTTGGTAAAAAGAAGGACTTTTATAGCTTATGTCGTATAATTGATATAATACGTAAAATATTTCACTTAAATAATTTTTTTATATTTCTATAATTTTGAATAAATTTAATATTGTAACCTGTATGAAGGTAACAGGAGAGATCTTTTCTTTCCATTATAAAAGAAAAAGAGCCGAAGAGGCAAGATACTAAAAGTATCCAAACTTTCAGGCAAAAGGACTGTTACCGGACAGAACTCTGGAGAGCTTTATACAAAAAAGCACCGAAGGGGCAACTCCTAATCATTAGGAAAACCCTTACAGAGTTTACTAAAAGAGCTATTTCCTAATTACATAGGAAGAATCTCTCAGGTAAAAGGACAGAGTAAGAGGGTAATTATATTATTTTCTTATTCTGTCTTTTTTATTATCTAGAAAAATTTAATCTTTAGAATTAGTTATGTCAAACGCTGAGACCTGGCTCTTAAGATATTTGAGCGGGCTGAACTCTGTAGTTTAAAGAGAAGGAGGAATATCATGGGACGTAGGAAAGGTAGTAATTCAAAAGGGCGAAATTTCAACCAGGAGATGATAGATAAAGTTTGGGATAAAGGGCCAAAAATTCTTGGTAAGGATCCCAACCTCTATAGGCGAGATTCTGCTGGTAACGAAATCTATAAGCCCTCTTACGGAAAAGATTCTAATAAAGGCTGGCAGATTGACCATAAGAAGCCGGTGTCAAAGGGTGGTTCAGACAATCTACGCAATCTCCAACCCCTTCAGACTGAGGAAAATAAAGAAAAGGGAGATACTTATCCTTGATAAAAAAAGAAATTGAAATGCAAATGGAGATTGGAGATATTAATCGCTTCCCTTCTAAAAAACAGTTGGCTATCTACTGTGGAATAGCCTGCGTAAATAATGACTCGGAAAAAGTAACTAAAGCCAAATCGGTTTACAATGCCAATAAAATATAGTAAATTAGGGACACATCCCATTTTCTTAGATACTTAATATTTTACTTTTAAATTAGATAAATAGGAAGGTGCACTAGCTCAATAATTCGGTAGCTTTTAGCGAAAAACCTCTAGGATCTGAGGAGTTTTTTAACCGGATGGATGAAGGTTTAGGCATTACTATAAGTAGACGCCCTAAAGGAAGACCTCGTAAAATGGAAAGCTAAACCATAGAAAAAATAGGATGTGTTGTCCCTATTTTAAAAACGGGGAGTTTAAATATCTACAGAAGGAAAGGTGTACTTTTATTTTCCACATTAGGTGCATTTTAGTAAGAATAGGGGGTCAGTCCTTGACATTGGACATATTTTTATTTAAAAGCCTTTTACGAATTATGTCCGATGTCAAGGACTGACCCAAGAAGCTTTATTTGTGGAATTAATAAAATAAGTTTATGATAAGTATAAGAATCTATAAAGATATATCGCAATCACGTTAGCCAGCGGGATATCGGACGGATTAAAAGCCCTTTGGATTTTAAAAGAAAATCAAAATGATAAAAAATCGCAACTTAAGGCTTATCTAAAACAGTGTATAAACGAAGTACTTCGAAAATATGCTAATTTAGGAGCATAAACTAAGTAGTTCGGTTATTTTAAGATAAAATAGCGGTTGAAAAGAAAAAGAATATGGACAAGCAAAATATTTTAAGAAAAAAAATCATAAGCGTTTTAGAAGAGCAGGGTTTCAAGATTAACCCTCATGTTAAACCTTCTGGAAGTAGTAAGGGAGTATTGAGACAGATACAACAAAAGGCAAGGCTTGAGCAGATTTCTTATCACAAGAAATTTTTAAAGGAATATTTTAGTTTGGCTAAGACCTCCTGTAGAGATGGAAAAGATATAACTCCTGAAGATATTGAATTGCAATTGCGGGAAGTCAAATCAGATTCCGTTGAAGAAATTTTATTTCGCTGGTGGAATTTTATTTGGTGGAGTATTCCTTACCAACGCTCATATGGGCGACAAATGAGATTTGTGTTGTGGGACAAAACCCACGATGCATCTTTTGGACTAATTTCCCTGCAAAGCCCAGTACTAAAAATGTCTGTTCGTGACAATTCACTTGGAATTCCTAAGGATGAATTAGATACATGGGTTAATAGGTCAATGAGTGCCCAGCGAGTTGGGGCGTTACCACCTTATAATGAATTATTAGGAGGAAAAATGGTTGCTCTCGCCTTGACTTCCAACGAGGTAAAAGAAGCATACAGGGAAAAATATAAAGACTATATATCAATCATTAAAGGCAGAAAACTGAAATCAGACCTCTTGTTTATTACGACAACAAGTGCATTTGGAAAAAGCAGTTTATATAATAGATTAAAATATAATGATGAAACTGTTGCGGAATGTTTAGGTTATACAAAAGGGTCAGGGACATTTCATATTCCAGAAGAGTTGTATATGGAGCTTTTGGATTTTTTGAAGGATAAGGGTGTTGATGTTAATAGGGGTTACGGTTACGGTCCTTCAAGAAAACTAAAACTTATAAGCGTTAGTTTAAAATATCTAGGATTATCTAAATTTGAATATCATGGAATTAAACGAGAGTTTTATTTGTTCCCTCTTGTAAAAAATTTAAGAGATATTATTCAGAAAAAACGGAAACCTATCTCGTTTGACCGCCCTTTCAACAGATTAGCTGATTATTGGAAGGAAAGATGGGCTGTACCGAGGGCAAAAAGGATGCTTGAATGGAAGGATTTTAGAAGAGATACGTTTTTCAAAAAGGCCGAAAGAATGTTGGAGGAATTATAAATGGAAAAAGGTGAACAAACTCCTTTTGCAGAACTACCAGAAGCCCTAGTAGAAGAAATGCTTTCTAAAAGTGAGGGGGTCGGCGATAGACTTTATGATTCTTTTAAGGAAATTCAGAATAATAGAGCTAAGATGCGGAAACAGTTACAAGATCAGAATATGCTGAAACATGACACTGAAGTTGGGTATCCAGGGATACCTACAACTTGTGGCGTAGATGGCTCTTATGCAGTCGAGAAGCTTTTAGCAACTGATTTTGCCGCTTGTGCAGCGGTTGCAATAGAGGGATTAACGCCACCTTCAGAAAAAAGACATTGGGAGAAACCTCATCATAGAGTTTTTATTCATCCGGAAAAGCATGATCTAGATACAGGCACAGTTATTAGAGGCTTAATGATGGAAATGGAGATTGAACTTGAGCAAAGGCACCTCACGAAATAGTTTTTTTTGGACGGTTCTTTTACAACACCTTTAATATATATGAATCAATCTGTAAACAAAATATTGGAATCGAGTAATACAGTTATTGGAAAGAATCTTGTGGAGGATTTTGAAGTTTTTCTTGGTTCGTATCAAACCGTTTTAGAATCTGCTAGAACCGATAAATTATGGGTAAGCATGCCCAAATACACCACAAGAAGAGAATTAGGCAAAAAACTTAACTGGCCCCCATACTATGACGATAGAGCAATTCTGACAACTATTTTATCCCCAGGTGAATTCACTGCACCAATTCCATTGGATCAACCTCAACAACCCTGGCATTTAAGAGTCCCTTGCAATAATGCCAAGAAACTCGAGACATTAAAAAATGAGGTACTATCAGGCATAAATAGATTATATGTTATGCACTATAAGCCACATAATTGGACCCCTACTCTTAGGGTTGAAATAGCATCCTCCATTGCCACAAATAATTCTCGGATAGCATTATTACTTCAAGGTATTAAATACCAATGTGGCACACCCGGTATAATGGAACCATATCCTCTTTATATAGCAGACCGTATGGTAAAACACCTTGGGAGTGCTATTCCTGCATTTAGACAAACAGCTACTAGGCGACTTACAGAATTATATCAAGGAGATATAGGAGAAATATTTTTCAATATGCATAGTTATAGAACCGAAAGCGGGAGGTAAATATGAGCGATGAAAAAAATAACGCTAAGGATTTGATGGCCTTATCACCTGAGCGGATTGGAGTGATAGGTTCCCCTTCTTCCACCAGTGAGCTTTCTCTGGATATTCTTGGAACCGCGGTTACCAAAAAATTGGTGGGCGAACTTGCACTATTTAGATTTTCTCAAGATGGCAAACCTCATTATGCGTTAGGGCAAATAACAGAAGTACAACTGAGAAATATTTGGCTTGAAGACCCGACGATGAGGTCTCTGGCACGACAAAGGGGGCAAGTTAACCCTGTAAGTGGACAGCAGGATACCCATTTGGGAGAAATGGCTGTAAGTGCTGTATTTAGTGAGACAGGTGATGGATTTGAACCGAGCATTTTGGGAACTGTCCCAGCTACAGGCACATTTATCCATTTAGCTACCGATCAAATTTTAGATGGATTGTTAAAAAGATATCAAGACGAAATATTTTATTTAGGACATGTTTATGGTTCAACACCAAAACTACCTCTCTGGTTTAAGCATTTTGGAATAGGTCCACATGGAGCTGGCGAGGCATATCATATTGGTATTTTTGGTAAAACCGGTTCTGGAAAGTCAGTTCTGGCTAAGATGATTGTTTTGGCATATTCTAGGTATAAGAATATGGGAATATTTATTTTAGATCCACAAGGAGAATTTGCAAAAGGATTTAAAATATCCTCGAAGTCTATTGAAATGGAAAACATTCTGTGTCAACAAACACTTGCTAGTCAGAAGCCGTTCTTAATTTATGATTTAGATAAAATTTCTCTGGATAGATGGGCTTTGTTTTCCCAACTTCTAATTGAATTCAGGTTCTTTTTTGAATTAGGAATTAAGTATTCGGAATATCAGGAAATAGCTGCAGACTATGTAGAAGATTTATTGAAAAATAATCCAAAAATTACTTTTAAAAATTTAAATACAGATGTACTACTCCAAGTTTTAGATTATTTAAACCAAAATATTAAAAGAATTTATAGCACTCCAACAGGCATAGAAAGAGTTAGAGAATTCATTAGTGAGTATAAACAAAAAATCTCAACTTCCACAAAAAATAGAATTTCAGAAATTTGGAGTAGAACAGTAAGTTTATTCATACCTACTGCTTTTAAAAAACCACCCAAAGAAATTATTAATGAAGTAATATCTGGAGGCGGTACACGTCCTATTGTTATTATAGATCTATCAAAGAAACCAAATGAAATGGCTCAATTCGTATGGGATGAAAAAATTAAGCCTCTTATAATTGAATGTTTTTTAAGTAATTTAGTTATCACTGCTGACTATTTTTATAGAGAAAATAGAAGTTTAAATACCTTGGTTATTATAGATGAATCACATAGACTCGCTCCTCGAGGAAAGTTAGAAAATGTAAAAAAAGAAAAGATACGTTCTACTTTAATAGATGCTGTAAGAACCACACGTAAATATGGATTAGGATGGTTATTTATAAGCCAAACCCTTTCAAGTCTTGATAAAGAAATTATTGAACAACTTAGAATAAACTTTTTTGGATTTGGACTATCAATGGGTGCAGAGTTTCAAGCTCTTAAAGAATTAGTGGATGGCATTCCTAATGCTCTTAAGCTTTATCAGTCATTTCGTGATCCTCATAGTGCTTTTGATATAGCTTCCCGACAATATTCCTTTATGACTATTGGCCCAGTTTCTCCATTGTCTTTTTCAGGAACACCTTTATTTTTTACAGCATTCAATATTCCAGAGGAATTTCTCAGGACGAACAGGTTATTTAAATCTTGAGACTTAACTAAAAATGTATCATCAAATAATGAAGGAACCGCCACTTCATCTTACATAGCATAAAAGGTTCGCCATTCAGGTTCATCCAAATTTTTGTTTCGCAAAAACTTCTTTTATGCTGAGAGCATTATGCGAAAAGGCGGATAACAAATTTGCAGATTGGAGTGGACGTTGAGTATGCATCAAAAAATAATGAGCCACTTGATTGAGGCCATCAAACAGGAGAGACAGCGGATCGAAGAGCCGAAGAATCGATCCAGGTACTTCATCTTCAGCAAGGTTAATGAACGGCATGATAGAGAAGGTTATTCTGTCACATTCGAAAATGCACCAGACCGTGTTCTTCGAGATGCCAGGTGGTTAGCCCTTCAAGGTACATCATCGTTATTTAGAGTTGGCGACTTTTTCATTTCTGGGGCAATGGAAATCACATCAGAGGGGATACGCGTATTGTTTCCTGCGGATGAGATCGATCGTCTCAATATTGACATTGCGGCTATAAGGCGAATAACTGATATAGGGATTGACTACATCATGGATAATCGTGAGCTAACCGAACAGCTCTTGGCTTTCCTCGAATCGAAGGTACATATGGAAAATCAGTTTTTGGAACCGTTGACACAGTATACAAACGTAATTTCCATAAAATCCATAGGAAGTCCAATTGCTTGTTCAGATCTTAACCCATCTCAAAGACATGGAGTTGAGAAAGCCCTGTCCCAGAAAGTGACTTTCTTCTGGGGACCTCCTGGAACTGGAAAGACAAAAACAATGAGTGCTCTTGCAGCCAGTTTGATTAAAAATAAGAAACGAGTCCTCATAACCAGCATGTCAAATATGGCGCTAGACCAACTTTTCTTAATGACCTTGGATCGACTCGGGCATGCTGCTACTCGTACCTCGATCGCTCGGTTAGGCAGCACTATGGACGAAAAATGCCAAGGCTTTAGTCGGAATGCTTTTAAGAGATCAGTTTTTGATGCCAAGAGGGCGGGGATGTGGTGGAGTGAACATATCAAATATGCGTCTTTAGTTGCTGGAAATTTCGCTATGCTCACTTTTCCACGTGCGGCTGATCCTGGACAATTTGATTACATGATAGCCGATGAGGTATCAATGGCAAGTATTCCATCACTTATAGCTGCTAGTTTTTTTGCCACAACTGGAATTGTGGTTGGAGGGGATCCTTTCCAGTTGCCACCAATATATCCAGAGGATGCTGAGGAGCCAAACGAGTGGTTTTGTGCAAATGTTTTCGAGAAGGCAGAGGTTATAAAACGAGATGACCCTCGAGCTGCTTTTCTTGATACTCAGTATAGAATGCAACGTGAAATAGGAAACCTTGTAAGTGAGATGTTTTACAATAATGTGGGCGGTTTGAATACTGGGACAGATCCTTTGGCTCCAATAGGAGGCTTCGATGGGCGAGTAGTTTTTATCCATAGCCCTGGAACGGTTGAGACAGTTGGAGCGGATTACCTCGATGCTGAGGAACATCGTCGCTTTAACGAAGTACATGCGGAGTCTGCCATCAAAGCGGTTTGTGTGGCTCTAAGGCAAGGTGTCAAGTCTTATGACATAGGCATTATCGCACCTTACAATGCCCAAGTTGTACAAATATTGCAAAAAATTCGTCAGGTCTCCCGGGAGAATGCTTTGGACATCGAGGGCCTGAAGGTCTCCACTGTTCATTCTTTTCAGGGGCAAGAGAGGCGCGTGATTATTGTAGATTTTACCGATGATAATGTGAGGCCTACTCATCTTACAGCAAAGTGGCAACTGATTAATGTGGCACTCTCCAGAGCTAAAGAGCAGTTAGTCATAGTAGGCAATCACGACTATTTGATGAACAAAGAATACTTTAATGAGAAAGAAATAGAAATTTTTAAACGACTTCTGAAACATGCTCGATTGCAAAGGGAAAGTGTTGAAGAATGAATACGGATAAACGGAACCGTATCGTCTCTAACAGAGGATAAAAGTGAAATCAAAGATTCCCCCAAATTGCCTTCGGCAACTTCTTTTATCCGTGATACGCTAAACATCATTATCTAGGAGACTCAAATAAGTATGAATATTCAAAAGTGTATATATTGCGATTCTATCGGTCCATTTTCAAAAGAACATGCTCTCCCAAGAAGCCTTGGGGAATTTAGCGGTTTTCCTCTCCTTATCAACAGAGTATGTACTAAGTGCAATGAAGATATTGGAAGATTAGAAGAACAGTTTGGGCGTTCTGGTCCAGGGGCTTTTTTTCGTGAGTATTTGAACATAGATGGTCGAGATACCCATAATAAGGTTAATCCTTTTCAGCGTGGAAGCGCTGGAGCAAAACCAATTGACTTCACTGCACTCCTTCCAGAGGAAGACATAAAAGTGCTTTGGGAATTTAATCCAGGGGAGAAAACAGTTCGAGAAGTTAGGCAAATAGTCTTTATTGATGATAAAGGGAAGTCCTATCCACTTCGAATTCATAAATGGATGAATAATACTGATCAACTTCGTACGGAAATGAAGAAAATTGGTCTGGATCTGAAAGGCAAATTATCTGCAAGAGTATTTGCACCCGATGATGAAATGGAGTGGGTTGAAAACCTAGTCCGGGGATTAGGATTTAAAATTAAATGGTTACCTCCCCAACCATCTGCAAAAATAAATAATCCTGTGGCAAAAGTTCATGTAACTGATTTTTATTTTAGAGCTATCGCTAAAATTGGATTTCATTATCTCCTTTCAGTTGTTAATACTTTTCAAGGCAATGAACACTGCTTTGCTACTATTCGAGGATTTATCATAAAGGGGGGTACAGTCGAAAACTTTGTCATTCAAACTAGGCGACCGATACTTACTTTTCCTCACCCTAATATCCGTCCCAGGAGTTGGGGTCATGTGCTTTTAGTTGAAAACGTAAGAGGTCAGGCACAAGCTCGGCTTCAATTTTTTCTTGGGCCTAGATATAATCCTCCAACGTATTTAGTCCGATTAAGTAAGAATGCAGTATCAATTGGGGAGATTAGTGGTAAAGGGCATTACTTCTGTTATTTTGAATCAGGTCGAAAAGGGAAATATCATGGAGAAGTATCTGAGTTAAATTGTATTAGGTTGCAATAACAATGTGTCAATGGCGTCTAACAAAGGATATAAAATAATACAGGGGATAAGTTCCTTGTCACATTAATCGAAGTGTAGTATTAGGACTAAAGTGTGACAAAGAACTTATCCCCTGTCACAAAAAAGTGAAGTTAATCATGAAATAAAAGAAAGCATGCAAAATGTGGAAATGGACTTAAAAGAGAATTGAATGTCAAATGTTGAGAACCCAAAGCAATTTTACAATAAGTATTTAACTCAAATAAGGAGAAAAACTAATGGAAGATATAAAAATACCAATTACAAAAAAGCAATTTGCAGAGGTTTTATATCATTGGTTATCTAGGGCTTTAACTAAGAAGGAAATTAAAAGAAATGCCGTAGCGCTAGACTTTAAACTCATTAAAGACGACGATTTTAGAAAAATATTTGGAGAATATCTTGTTTTTGATATGTGGTCAATAGTTTATACATGTGAAAGATTATTAGAGAACGAAGAAATACGAAATGAATGCTTAGATATATTTCACAACATGGTTTACAATGGCCATATTAATAGTAACGAATTTACTTTTAAAAATTGGATGATTTCAATTTCTTTAAGATATATTGAGTATAATGAAGCGATGAAAATAAAACACCCACCGAATCCTTTATGGTGGGTAGCAAAGGAGTTTAATAAAAATTTATTTGGTAAAGTGAGAAAAGATGTTTTCGTACAAATGGTTATTGTTGAGTGTTTTGGGTTATTTGTAAGTCACTTAGAAAAAGCAATACTGGAATATGATATAGTTTAAAATTGTGCTTATCATTAAATTTGTCCATCCTTGAGAATTCCATAGGGTCGGTTCTATTGACAATGTAAAAGTAGCGCGTAAACCAGAATCGATTCTGTAATTGGATCTAAATCAGGGTATCCGGTTGATGATATAGAAAATTTCTTAAGAAAATGCTGGATTCCCGCTTGCGCGGGAATGACAAAAAAAAGATGGGAATGAGAAAAAGGAGACGGGAATGACAAAAACCCTTTGTTTGTAAGTGTTTTAGAATTTTTAGGAAATACGAATTTTTTGCTCCTGAAAACCCTTTATTTAAAAGGCTTTTAGACCCCCTTCAGGAATGCCCTTTTAACGTACGAAAAGTGCCTTTTTTCGCGTCTCAATTTTCAAAAAATCGGCAATTGCGACCCCCATTTTTGGCCTATTTTCACCTCTCCCAAATTGTGAAATCCTTATAAATAGCCACTTTCAGTTTTTGAGATGAGGTAATTTTAGTCAAAAAAGAGCTATTTTTGAGGGGTAAAGTACCTATTTTTTAAAATTATGCGTTTAAAGGTACTTAGAGTGATATTTTATTTGAAACCCTTATTTTATAAGGGTTTCACGGGGACATTTCTACATAGTTTTTCCGCATATAGACCTATTTTATAAAAAACCATGGTGTTATAAAGTAGGGTTAGGCTACTTTATGGTTTGCAAATTTGACAGATAAATATTTATTGGCTATAATA
>Ga0209991_10001560_pt1 | contig 10428 bp, 10 predicted proteins | sample ChitaG_FD_183167 | JGI IMG/M metagenome (GOLD analysis project Ga0209991, IMG submission 183167) | Deep subsurface microbial communities from South Pacific Ocean to uncover new lineages of life (NeLLi) - Chile_00310 metaG (SPAdes)... | ecosystem: Environmental > Aquatic > Marine > Oceanic >... | reverse complement strand
CAATTCTGTCCGCAGCATCATTTTTTGCTATTTGGAGCATTGCTTCGGGGGAAAGCACTGATTCATCCAGGATGATGGGTACCTTGACGGATCTTCGAAGATAACTATGACCAGAAATATCCAAATAGTGAAGGGGCTGTTCTAAAGAAAGGTTTGGATAGTATTTGTTTTGAAGTAGGTCCTCAACTATATTTGCTGCTATTTTGGCGCTTTGCCAACTTTGATTCGCGTCAGCATCAATGTAGATATCTGGAGGTACAGCTTCCAGGGCAGCAATAAGTTTATCCTTCTCTTTTCTTAAGTTCTCGATGCTCCATCCCCTGGTGAGAAGAATATCCCCCACTTTTATTTTTAGACCACGAAATCCTTTCCTGACACTTTCTTGACATGCCTTAGCCTTCTCTTCTGGAGTATCTTCATACAGGTTAGTTAGCATTTCAAATTCGGTGCGATATGCACCTCCCAGCACTTCATATACTGGACGGTTTTGCGCTTTGCCGATTATGTCATACAAAGCCATATCAACAGCCCCCCGAGCTGAATGGCACCCTGGTGCATCCTCTCCTGTAACTAGATCCATCCTAGAGTGGGCGCCAGTCACATTGAAGGGGTCCTCACCTACTAGCACCTCTTCGTAAGATTGCAGCAGCTTCATCATACCTTCTTGAGTTTCGTTAAAATACCAGGTCATAGTAGTGGCTTCCCCAAGGCCTGAAATTCCCTCATCAGTCGTTACTCGAATAATTATTGAGGGAACTCCAGATGCCCACACAGATGACGACTTATCTTCCTTTCTGTACCCCACCTTCGTGGAACGTAAACTTATGGGAAATTTATCTATGTTTTTTATCTTCATTCGAATACTCCTCATCTTCTCTCCTCAGCCTAATCCAGATCCTCATCTTGCCTTGTGCATTCCGCCATTACTCCGTGCAGCTCCCTCGCGTGTTCCGACCTTTGCCCTGCCGATACGCTCGACGAGTGAGACCCTGCCGAAACTAACCACCTAAATAAGCTTCTCTTATTTGGTCATTATTTAAGATCTTATCAGCCGAGTCGTCAAATTGGTTCTGTCCCATAGCCAAAACATATCCTCTATCAGATATATTCAAGGACCTATAAGCATCTTGTTCAATAATTATGATTCCTACCCCTTCTTTATGCAAATTCTTAATTTGATCAAATACTGCTTCCGTAGCTTTCGGGTCGAGTCCAGCAGAGGGCTCATCTATCAATATGAGACTTGGTTCAGTCATGAGTGCCCTACTCATTCCCAAGATTTGCCTTTGTCCACCACTGAGCGTACCTGCTTTTTTATTTCTCTTCTCTTTCAATGCCGGAAAAACACTGTACGCATATTCTATTCCTTCTCTTACCTTTTTGCTATCTTTTGAGTAGCCTCCCATTTCCAAATTTTCTTGAACGGTTAGAGAAGGAAAAATATTCTCAAGTTGTGGAACATAGGCTATACCTCTCTCCACTTTCTTATTCGGTTTCAGTTTGGTCACGTCTTCTTCCGAAAATAGAATGTTTCCGGCACCAGGTATCAGATATCCCATTATGGTTTTGAACAACGTGGATTTTCCAGCTCCATTAGGTCCGATGATTGTCACAATCTCATCTTGATCAACGTACATGGAGACACCGTGTAGGACCTCGGTACTTCCATACCCTGAAACTACATTATTTACCTTTAATAAAGGCATCCTGTTTGAACCTTCCCAGACAGGCTTCCTCAAGCGCCGCGTAGATAGGCTTTTAGCACCTGCTCATCCTGTTGAATCTCCTCTGGTGTTCCCTCAGCCATTTTTTTCCCAAAGTTCAATACGAAAACCTTGTCACAAATGTCACTGATGACCTTCATACTATGCTCGATTATAAAGAAAGTTTTACTTTCCTTTTTTTGGAGTTCTCTTATCACCTTCAGTAAATCCATGGTCAGAGTCAGATTGACCCCGGCAGTAGGTTCATCCAGTAATATTAGATCTGGATCCAACATAAAAACCCTTCCCAGCGAGAGAAGCTTTTTCTGTCCACCAGATAGATTACCAGCATATTCGTTTCTTGAATCAACAAGTTGTAGTACCTCAAGCAGATCCATCGCTCTATCTAAATTAGCTTTTTCCAACATAGAGACCCGTGGGCGTCTGAACAGCGCAGTAAGTGGATTCTCTCCCGCCTGACTTTTTGCTGCCAGCATCATGTTTTCTAATACGGTTAATTTCTCAGGAGCTTTACACACTTGAAAAGTCCGGCAGAGCCCTTTTTTTGCAATTTCATCCGGTGCTAGACCATCTATCCTTTCTCCTTTAAAATAGATTTCCCCTCCATCCTTTTCATAAAATCCCGAAACTACGTTGAACAGGGTAGTTTTTCCAGAACCATTAGGTCCTATTAAGCCCACGATAGAATCACCTTCGACTTCGAGTGATACTCGATCTAATGCCCTTAGGCCTCCAAAATTCTTTTGAAGATTCCTGATAGTCAACATAGAATTGTTCACTCTATTTCCTTGCCTTTTTAATGGTAGACTTTCTTTTTCTCCTTCACCAAACCCTCAGGCGTATACAGAAGAAACAAGACTATCAAAACGCCGATTATGATCATTCTTAGCGCCGCCATAGAATCGGCGCCCAACGGTACGTAACCACCAATGAATCTAGTGGAGACATTGAATAACTGGATAACTACAGCACCTAGAATGGCACCCAGATGGTTGCCTCTTCCCCCCACTATAATCATGGCCCACATAAGAAAAGTCTCGATGGGCCTGAAGTTTTCCGGAGAAATATAGGTTATGTAATGGGCGAACAGCGCACCACCCAGACCGGCCACCATCCCAGCTACAACCATCGCCTGCAATTTTAGTTTCCGAGTGTTTTTCCCTAAACTCAAACATAGATCTTCCTCATCCCTGATGGCTTTCAGATTTCTTCCGAAAGGAGAATTCGTTAGTAAAGATAAGATAAAGTAAACTACTGCCATGCAGGCAACAACTAAGAGGAGGTAGAAAAGAGGGTAAGTATCCCTGGAAAAGAGCCACCTTAGTGGTTGAGAAATGCTCATAACTCCAAAAGGACCCTCTGTCAACCACCCCTCATTTAGAGCGATTAGCCTAACCACCTCTCCACCAGCAAGAGTGGCGATTGCCCAATAATCAGCCTTTAAAGACTTCGTGGGAATACTAATTATGTAACCGAACAGTCCGCTCAGAGCCATCCCCCCCAGAAAACCCAATATCAAAGGTGCTCCTGCTTTGATCACTAAAAGCGATGATGCATAAGCGCCTATACAGAAGAAAGCAACCTGACCAAAATTTATTAGGCCCGTAAAACCGACCTGGAAGTTAAGACTCATAGCAAGCAGGCTGTATATACCGATCATGGTTAGAAGATATATGAGGAAGTAGATTAGAGGCATCTTATTTCCTTCCCAAGATTCCAGTCGGCCTAAAGAGCAAAATAACCACTAAGATGACAAAGCTAATTGCTGGTTTGTAACCTGTACTTATTTGAATCGGACCAACGTTGAATAACCCCCCTAAATTTATCAAATAACTAAAATCAAGGCATAGAACAATGTTTTCAGCTAGAGCAAGAATCAGTGCTCCCAGCATAGCCCCGTATGGATTGCCAATACCTCCCAATATAGCGGCACAAAAAACCGGGATTATGATATCAAAACCCAATCTGGGATAGAGGAGGTGCTCCATGGCAATCATAGCTCCTCCTATAACTCCGTAGGCGCATGCTATGAACCACATCCATTGGATCATTTTCTCAGAGTCAATGGCACAAGCACTGGCCAATACTTTGTTGTCAGAAATTGCCCGCAGGACTTTTCCGAATTTTGTTCGATGTAATAACAAATGAAAAAGTATCATGAAAAGGAATCCAGTCAGAACTATCCCTATCTGGATAACGGTAAGCCTTGCTCCAAATATTTCAATTGGCTTTAGTACCGGTATTGCGTATCTCTTAGTGTGGCTGGTCCATATTAATCGCACGATATTCCTTAAAGCTATTGCAATGCCTAGCGAACATATCATTGAAATTACTACTTTGGCTTCCTTTCTTCTGAGGGGTCTGAAAATAGCTTTGTCCACACCAATCCCAATCAATCCAACAACAGGAACAGCTAAAGTCACTGAAAAGAACAGGTTTAAGCCAAGTACCTGATTAAATGAATAGGCCAAAAAGGCGCCCAGAACGGCGAAGTCAGTATGAGCAAAGTTGGCAAATCCCAAAATATCATAAACCATAGTAAGCCCAATGGCCAACAGGCTGAGTTCAGCTCCTCTGACTAGGCCATTTGCCAGAATTTGAGAAAAGTCCATATTTTAACCGCCAAAGCTAGACCCCACCGACCAGGGAGGGATCGGTGGGGCCGACTGTTCCGTAGGCTATTATCTTACACATCAGAGAATTAGCCACGGTCACCACTATTTTCATTTTTCATAAGGAACATTCTTTCCATTTTTCACAATCAGCTTTTCATAGCTTCCGAACCCTTGCATCCCGTCCTTGTCAAACCTTTTATCTCCTCCAGTAGACTGTCCTCTGTACCAATCATCAATCTTAGGTAATGCATCTCGAATCGCGGTGGGGTCCGCAGAATTAGCGAAGTTTATGGCCATTGCAAGCATGATCAAGGCATCGTAGTTCATTGCAGCATAGGCTGTTATCGGTTCGCGCCCCATCTTCTTTTTGAATTTTTCCATGAAGAGTGAACCAGGTGCTAGTGGATTAAGACCTTTTATGCCTTCAAGGACCTCAGGGATGTCCTCCATGGCTGCCGCAAAACTTGACGTCATTTCAGGGCAATACCAGGGCACTTTATCCACGTTTAGCAGTCCCATTTCATATGCTTGTTTAACGGTCACGAAACCTTCTTTGGCATACCAGGTGCCTATGACCACTTCGGGATCCCTTGCAAACAGCCTTTGGAGTTCAGCTTTGTAGTCTACTTTGTTCAACTCATAAACCACTTCAGTGACTATTTCAGCTCCCAATCTTTCCAGGTTCTTAATGGTTTCCTTCATTAGCATTATTCCAAATGCGTTGTTGGGGAACATCAAGCCAAATTTCTTTTTACCTGAATCTTCAATGGCGAATTCTGCAATTACCTTACCTTTGTAGTTATCCAATACGTTGGTGAGGAAAATGTACGAGCCAACTTCACGGAAGAGCGGAGAAGTTGGTGGCTGGAAGATACCAAGAATGCCCCGCTCTTGCAGGTACTTGGCGATTGGTAAGGCCACGCCACTAGAAAACCCCCCTGATATGACTGACACCTTATCCACCCCTACCAATTTTCGTGCGGCATCCATCCCAGGTGCTGGCCGGGTTTCAGTGTCTTCGATGATCAATTCTAAACGTCTTCCTAATATTCCACCCGCTGCGTTAATTTCCTCTTGTGCAAGTACAGATCCAGTTATCAGATCTTCAGACATCACAGCCTGAGTTCCGGTAATGGGTGCCAGGATGCCGATGTAGATGGGTTTTTCTTCAGCAGCTACCGGGCCAGCGCCTATAAGACAACCCAACAAGATGGTAATTATCAACATATATACACATCTTCTCATTTCTTGCCTCCTTAGATTTTCATTCTAGGAGAGAAATCATTCATTTTTTCCTCAAAGCCTCCCCGAAGAGAAGCTAATCCTTCAACACTTTTCTCCTCGGAAAGCTCTCCCTATGTTTTGAGCTACCGGCCTCTTAACCTTCCCACCTCCCTGCGGCCTAATTTTTTAGCTTTTCTCTTGCTAATGACCTCACTTCACTACCAATGCTTAACCCATGCCAAATTTTAGCAGATTCTTGTGTCAAGTCAAAAGGCAGTTTCTGAAAAATGGACCTCACTTGGACAGATTCCTTTCGGGTTAGCAGGTGCGAATAGGGGAAGTCACGTATGTTCGGCCAACCGGTGGACTAAGTAGAACATACTGGCCCGCGACCCCCCATCCACGTTGATATCCTCCCCGGTGATGTAACTGGAGTCGTCCGACGCAAGAAAGACAGCGACTCTGGCCATCTCTTCAGGTGTTCCATGTCTATTCATCGGTATTGCTCTATTTCTTGCGTCCAAAAGCTTTTGGCTGGGATAGGCCTTTCGTTGCAAAGGGGTCATTACCGGTCCAGGACTGAGCGCATTGACCCGAATACCGTATTTTGCCCATTCAACAGCAAGGAGGCGAGTCAGTCCTATCACTCCGGCCTTGCTAGGTGTATAGGCACCGCTGTTGAGCTCAGGTGTGTGAGCGGATATCGAAGCCACATTGATTATCGATCCTCCTAATTTTTTTTCGATCATGTACCGGCCAATCGCCTGGCAGCACAGAAATACACCTTTCAGATTAACTTCGATAACCCGATCCCACTCCTCTTCCTTCAGGTCTTCAATAGGGCCTGCAACAAGAACCCCAGCGTTATTGACCAGGATATCGATTTTGCCGAAAGCCCTCAAAGTCTTCTGGGTTATCCCATCTACATCATTGCTTCGTGAAACGTCTCCCTGTATAGCTTCGGCTCGGCGTCCCATAGTGTGGATCTCATCTCGTACTGCCTCTGCCCCATCTATGTTTCTATCACAGTTCACTACCACATCGGCTCCCGCTTGAGCCAATCCCAGGGCGATGCCCCTTCCTATTCCCTGGCTAGCACCTGTTACGATTGCGATCTTATCTTTGAGTTTCAACTGGAGTTACTCGTTTTCCGATTTCAGCCTGAGAAATATCGTGGCTGACTGTTTATGATATTCCGACTATTCCCCATTGTCAAGATAGGAATTACAGGAGTTTCCCCAAATTCTGGTCAATGCCGAAACCAAGAACAGTATTGACAAATCTTGAGGCTACCATAGAATGACGAGGTGTGCGGACGCCCTCTGTCAACTCAGAAGCCGATGGAGAACTGGTAAGTAAAGGGTCAGATTGAGAGAATTAAGCTAGAGATTGGGGGACAACACAAAATCTCTGTGAGGAGGCATTAAATATGGAAAAGCGCATTCTATTTATCAATCCTATCGCATCGAGTGACTATGATGGTCAGATTCAAGAATCCCTGGAGGCAGAAAAATGCCAGGATACGAGAATCAAAGTGGTATCCCTGGAAAGGGGACCCTTGCATCTTGACTACCACTACTACGAGACGTTGGTTCTTACCGATATTCTACACCTGGTGAAACAGGCTGAGAAGGATGGGTACGACGCGGCCATGATCGGTTGTTTTTTTGATTCTGGCTTAGAGGCGGCGAGAGAAATTACGGATAAGCTAGTAGTCGCCGCCCCCGCTGAGTCCTGCATGCACATCGCCGCAACCTTGGGCCACACTTTCTCCATCATTGTCACCGTGGACAAAGCGATTCCCAAGATGCGGCAGAACGTGCTGAAGTACGGTTTCAAGGAGCAGCTAGCCTCATTCAAATCTATAGGTATGGGAGTAGGTGAGCTTCAAGAAGACCGGACTGAGACAGCAAGAAGGATCAAGATGCTGGCTAGGGAAGCCGTCCAGAAAGACTTGGCCGAGGTAATCATCTTGGGGTGCACTATCCAATTTGGCTTCTACAAGGAACTTCAGCAGGATGTCGGGGTGCCGGTGCTTGATGCTATTCTGGCAACATTGAAATACGCCGAGCTTCTGATTGAGCTGAAGAAGCGGTTTAATTGGAGTCAAAGTAAGGCATATGGCTACGAGAGTCCACCCGAAGAGGAAATCATAAGCTGGAAGCTGGAGGAACAGTATGGCGTGAAGGGCATCTGGAGCTGAAAGGAGTCCGCTGCCCTTGCCACCCCAGAGGAGTTTATGCAAAAGCCCAGCTTAAGATTTTGCATAGAATTTGGGGAAACTCCCGCTGAGTACAGGGGTTTGACAAGAAATAAGGAATGTGGTAAAAATTGGGGGTGAACTGCGCCCTTGGTAACACAAAAGCTGGAAAACAAGGCGGGGTGAGAGAGCAAGCGCGGGTATTCGCTAGGAAATAAAGAAAACCTTTCCAAAGAGAAAAACATGTCGAAAGACTAATTTCTCTTTTCGCAGCTCTCCACGGAAAAAGAAGCCATCTCTTGAGCAAAGGATAGGAGGACAAAATGTTTTTTTATCAATATGAATTGGGCAGGGCGGCCAGTATACTTGCGAGAGATCTTTTCAAGCTAAAACCAGGAGAGACTTTTGTCATAACAGCAGATACAGAATGTGATGCTCGGGTTGTAGATGCTACCGCTGCTGCTGCATTTAGCGTCGGTGCAAAGCCTATGGTTATCTGGCTAGCATCGCCCTTGGGTGTGGGGAAAGCTGCAGATCCAATGCTACCTGTGAAAGCACTCACAGCGGTATTGAAGGAAGCAGATGCCTGGGCAGAGTTCAATAATCAGTGGCTTCTTTACTCAACGCCCTATGATATTGCTATGAAGGAAAACAAGAAACTTAGACACCTAAATCTCGTGGGAATGAATCCCGATATGATGACGAGGTGCATTGGTCGAGTTGACTACCCAACCCTTCATGAGTTTATGGAAAAGATTACAGAAATAACTGTAGACGCTAAACACGTTCGTCTAACTACGCCTGCAGGTGAAGACGTTGAGTTCGATAATGCCAAAATCGAGGGTGGAAAGCAAAACCCAAACTATCTTATTACTCTGGAGACTGGACGCGCTGATGTACCCGGATCGCACATGATGGCCGGTCAAATCTTATGGACACCTGATCTTGAGTCAGTCAACGGAACCATTGTCTTTGATGGTTCACTTGTACCACCATGTGGCAAGCTCGAAGAGCCGGTCCGCCTGACAATCAGGGCAGGAGAGATTATCAAAGTTGAAGGGGGAAGAGAGGCTCGAGAATTTGAGACCTGGATGAGAAGCTTCAACCATCCGCGTATGCTTAAACTGGCACATCTCAGTTACGGTTTCAATCCGGGAGCAAAACTTACCGGGGACATAGTAGAGGATGAAAGAGTCTGGGGCTGCACCGAATGGGGCGTTGGTAACATTGGCGCTATATTGATCAGACCGAACGGGATACCAGCACCTTCGCATTCTGACGGAATATGCTTGAATACATCTATATGGCTGGATGGGAAGCAGATTATGGAGGAAGGAAGACAGATTGACCCGGATCTTGCAAAGCTTGCTCAGAAGCTTGGGAAAGCCTGAGCACAAGAGCTTCCCATATTTCAGAGAATGCCGAAGTGGTGAAAGTTGCCAAGAGAGCAGTTCGTATGATTCAGCATATTCTCAAGGAATTAAGCGAGAGCGAATAGCAATGAGAGTCTTTGAGGCAATTAAAGGACGACGAAGTATTCGGAGATTTGAAAGTCGTTCCGTAGATAAGAAAGTCTTACAGAAGCTCGTGGAGGCAGGTATCTGGGCCCCTACAGGAGGGAATGCGCAGACCTGGGCGTTCGTAATTGTTACCGACCAGAGGCGGATTCAAAAGATAAAAGCGGTAAGTCCGGGAATGTTAGGCACACCCAGTGCTCTAATTGTGGTCTGCCAGGATAGGGAGCTTGCTTATGAGAAGGGTGGGGAGATTGGTAGAGACACATTATCAATAATGGATGCTGCTATGGCCAGTCAAAATATTATGCTTCAGGCGTATGAGGAGAAGCTGGGTTCTTGTCCAATTTTATCCTTCCATGAAAAAGGGGTGCAAACCTTGCTCAAACTTCCGGGGCATATTGTGCCAGAACTGGTAATCTCGCTTGGCTATCCAGCGGAGTCTCCAAAGCCTCCCCAGAGGAAGTTTGAAGAGGTTTACTTCTTCGAGGAGTACTGAGAGCCAAGATGGAAAATGGATTGGAAAAGGGTATCTTCGAACTACTGTGTTATATGATAGTAAGTGCAAGGAACCTGGATCGGGAAACAAGGATGTATGGCCCACTTAGATTGGTAGATGCTGCGAGTAGACTCATAGAGACTTTAGAAAAAAGTGGGATTTGCGATGAATTTCTCTCTCAAGTGAGATCCATGATTGAGGCTAACAAGCATAAGGTAATGACAGATAGAGATGGGTTTGTAGCATTCCTGGACGATCTGGCCCTGAAGATGGTGGGAAGGTTGAAAGAGGCTGAATGAGGTGAGTGCGGATATATCTGAAAAGGAGGTTCAATATGTTCCTTTATCAGTACGAATTAGGCAAGGCGGCTGATATAATTGCCAGGGAGCTGTTTAAACTGAAACCCGGAGAGACCTTTGTCATCACGGCAGATACAGAATCTGATGCTCGAGTTGTTGATGCTACCGCTGCTGCTGCATTTAGCGTCGGTGCAAAGCCTATGGTTATCTGGCTAGCATCACCCTTGGGTGTGGCGAAAGCTGCTGATCCAATGCTGCCTGTTGAAGCGCTCACAGCAGTATTGAAAGAGACAGATGCCTGGATTGAGTTCAATAATCAGTGGCTTCTTTACTCAACTCCCTATGATATTGCT
>Ga0209991_10001557_pt1 | contig 10435 bp, 12 predicted proteins | sample ChitaG_FD_183167 | JGI IMG/M metagenome (GOLD analysis project Ga0209991, IMG submission 183167) | Deep subsurface microbial communities from South Pacific Ocean to uncover new lineages of life (NeLLi) - Chile_00310 metaG (SPAdes)... | ecosystem: Environmental > Aquatic > Marine > Oceanic >... | reverse complement strand
GATCCTTGTCAAAGGGACGGCATGCCTTCTCAGGGTTTGGATGGGAAGCCAGAGCCCCTTCACTTCTGAAGCCAGCAAAAATACCGAAGGAAGCGGTACTTTCCGAAACCCCGCCACCCAGAGCCAAGTCGACTTCGTTCAGCAACAGCATTTGTAGGCCCTGTGTGAGCCCAATGTTACCGCCAGCACAAGCGGCTCCCAGAGTGTAGTGGGGTCCGGTAATCCCCATATTCAATGTGACTTCACCGGCGGGATTATTGGCTACCACCCTTGGATTATGATGGTGGGACCAGTATTTTACGTCGTAGTCGAATTGCTTGATCTCATAGATTTCGTTTTCGGTCTCCACGGTGCCATGCTCAGTAATCCCGAGGTAGACACCGATCCTCGATTTGTCGAGGCATGCAAGGTCTAGCTTAGCGTCAGCGATTGCTTCTTGGGCGCAGTAAATCGCAATAGAGCCTGCCCTCGTCCCACGCCGCAATTCCTTCTTCTTCTGATACTTTAGTGGGTCGAAGTGACATATACCGGCCAGCACCTCACCCATATAGCGGACCTGGAATTTCTGCACCCCGGATTTGCCGTCGAGGAGACTCCGCCGGAATTCCGTTAGGTTATTCCCGTTTGGCGCCGTGAGGCCAACCCCGGTTATTACAATTCGTCTTTTATCACTCTTCTTTGCCACCACAGGATAAAACTCCCATCAAAAGTGCAGATACGGACACGGCCGGGAGAAATCTGATTGCATCGCTGTCTGAAGGAGTATTCCCCTGAGCTCATCTCGCTAGGGTCATTTCCCCATGCTACCACTCCAGACCCAGCATAAGACAAACCAGGCCGCTGCCAATCCCGAGCGCAGCAACCTTGTCGCCAGTGTTAAGGCGGCCCTGGTCAATTGCGATAGCCATGGTAATGGGAAGGGAAACCGACCCAACGTTTCCCAGATACTCTAGAGTGGAGAAGTCTCTTGCAGTATCCAGCCCCAAAGCCTCGAATAGCAGCTTACTATGCGTAGCGCTAACCTGGTGGGTGAAGAGCTTATCGACATCCGAGTTCTTCCATTTGAGCTCTTGCTTGATGGCCTCCCAGGTGTCAGGAGCCAGCCTCAGTCCGTTTTTCAGGACGCCTTCGTAATCTGTGCGCATATCCGGGAGCTCATCCAGATCGAGGAAAGAAGCGTCGGCTTCTATACGACAGAGACCATTATGTTGTGAAGCAGCGCGTGTTACTCCTCCCAGGAGCTTATGACCGTCTCGCGATAGAGAAGAATGGGTCAACACCGCCGCCACTGCTCCGGAACCCAGGGTCAGAGTGGCAAAGGCGAGTTTCAGCTTGGCTCTCGTGATGTGGGGGTCCCTGAGTAGCTTTTCGATTGTTGTGTCGATAAGCCGTTTGCTGTTCTCACAGCCAACGACGATGCCTGCCTTCACCTGGCCCAGCTCAATCATATTTGCCAGAGTTACCATGCCGTTGATGAAACCCAGACAGGCGTTGGAGATGTCGAAGATCATGGCTGCGGGAGGGAGTCCCAAGGAGTCATGAACCACGGTAGCTGTCGCCGGCTCCAGGAAATCGCGGGATACAGAAGTATGGAGCAGGCATCCGATATCCTCTTTGTCGATCCCGGATTCGCTGATGGCCTTTTCTGCCGCTCTCATACTGGCCTGGCTGGGCGTCATATCATCATCCCAGAATCGCCGTTCTCGGATTCCGGTCAGCATTTCCAGGCGCCCGTAGGAGAGATTCAGCTTGTCGTATATTGGGCCCAGCCTTTCTTCCAGGCTCAAGGATGTGACGACATGCTCAGGGAGTTCATAACCAAACGACTCCAGACGGACCTTTTCGTACTGCATTCAATACCACACTTCTTCCTCACCAACATCGTGAGGAGCTATGGCGAAGACACCTGCATCTACCCCGCGCGCTCACTTCTGCTTGTTTGATATCAGTTTCGGGATATGAAGTTTCGTCTTGAGATTCTCCCAGGTTTCTGCCGACTCCGGGGGTATTATCTCATCCGGGATATACTTCCCTACCGCGGCGATGACAGTGCAAGTCTTTCTCGAATTCGCCACGGCGTCAGGGATATACTCATCGGCGGCAGCAATGGCAGTAGAGCGCAGCTTACGAGGAACCAGTTTCTCGGCCGCGTTGATTGCCAAAGTAATCAGCTTGTTCGGCACACGCTTATCCAGGAAATTGAGGGCAAAGAGCAGCAGCCTATCCGGCGCATATCTGTCTACCAGTTTCACAAAAGCGGAGAACCACTTTTCTGCGAGGGACCTGATTATGGATTCACGCTTGAGCCTTCTCTTGTTTGATGCCATCTTCTCTCCCCCAAGGACAGTATTGTTATCACATCTTGCTGCTATCTGTCAACTATCGTGGCTCAATCTACCGCTGTTGGCGTTGCCCCTGCCACGAGTCGTCTTGCCTCGCATGCCTGAGTTCCCCGCAGGAGCGCTGCGGGAATTCTCCTCGCTTCTACCTCTCCATGCCAACCAGCATGGAGTTTTCCGTAATTGACACACTGGAGTAATGGGCGTAAAATACGGTCTGTTTTGATATGGCAGATGTAAAGGTTGGTTCAGGGGAGAGTTTCGAGGCCCTGCTGCGCAGGTTCAACAGGCAGGTGCAGCAAGATCGCATTCTAGCTGAAGTTCGCCGCCGCAGGCACTACGAAAAACCCAGTGTAGAGAGGAAGAAGAAGGCGGCAGCGAAGAGGCGGAAGACTTCTAGATAGCCAGGAAATGGCACTGAAGGACAGCATCCGGGAAGCCCTCAGAGAGGCGCTCAAGAAGCAACAGAGAACCGAGGTTGCTACATTAAGGTTGTTGTTATCGGAAATAAAGTATGCTGAGATTGCTCAGCAAAAGCCGGCCGACGATAGCAGGGTGCTTGATGTTATTGCCAGGGAAGCCAAGCGTCGTAGAGAGAGCATAGAAGCGTTCAGGCGGGGGAACCGCGCTGATCTGGTGGCACGGGAGGAGGCAGAACTGGCTGTTCTTATGAGTTATCTTCCTCAGCAGATGAGCCGAGAGGAGATAATATCAGCGGCACGGCAGGTAGTTGATGCAGTCGGGGCTACGGGGCCGGGCGACAGAGGAAAGGTCATGTCTCAGCTTATGCCTCAACTCAAAGGCAAGGCTGATGGCAAGGAAGTCAGCGAGATAGTTTCAGAATTGCTTGGTGCCTGCTAGGTTTAGCAGGCGATCCAGATTTCCATCCCGACAAATAGGGGCTCTCCATCGCCTTGCTCATCAGGAGCATATCTGGGCGGACAGGGCCAATTGATGAATGTCTCCATTGCACCGCCCATAGCGGGCGACTCGGCAGTGAGACTGAGTAAGATAGCCAGAAGATGGCAGGTTCCACTGACTTCGCCCGGGAAAACTGGCGAAAGCGCTTGGCGGTGAAAGGTTACATCGACTCATCTCTGACCAGGATGGCAAGAGCCTGGTGGGATTGCCTTGGGTGGTTATCGGGCGAACGCAGGAAGCAACTTACAGGTTGACAGCCCATGGTTTTGAGTTTCAGTGCTCACGCTTTCTTCGCTAGGGGCAGAGCCTTGTTCAGAGCCGCCAATACTGCCTCCATATCGTCGTCACGCACAGAACCGAGATGACCAATACGAAATATCTTGCCTGACAGTCTCTCCTGCCCCTCGGCAATAATCACGTCATGCTCATCTTCGAGTACCCGGATTAGCCTGGAGACATCGATTTTGCCAGAGGCGTTCACGGCAGTCACTGTGTTGGAAGCATGATTCTCGTCACAGAACAGAGAGAGGCCCAGTGATTTTACTCCGTTTCTGATCAGCTGGGCTACTCGGGCATGGCGGGCGAATATATTGTCCAGTCCCTCGCCCAGCATCAGATCCAGAGTGGCATCCAGGGCATAGCAGAGAGAGACCGCTGGTGTCCAGGGAGTTTGCCCCTTCTGGAGACCGTCTTTAGCCAACGTGAAATCCCAGTAACAGCGCGGCATCGTTGCCAGGGCATGGGCCCGCCACGCTCTTTCGCTTACGCTAACCATGGCTAGTCCCGGAGGAACCATCCATCCTTTTTGAGAACCGGTAACCACTACATCACAATGCCACTCATCGATAGGCAGATCGATGCAACCAAGGCTTGAGATAGCGTCAACCAGTAGAAGTTTGTCAAACGTCTTAACCACGGAGCTTATCTCGCGGAGGTCGTTTGTCATCCCTGTGGATGTCTCATTGTGCACTACCAGCACCGCCTTGATGTCACTATTCGCCCTTAATGCCCCGGCTATCGCATCAGGATCAACCGGCTTGCCCCATTCAAAACCAAGGGCGATTGCCTCGGCACCGTACGCCCTGGCAATATCCAGAAATCGTTCACCGAACAATCCGTTGGTTATGGACAGAACCTTGTCACCAGGTGACAGAGTATTGACAATGGCCGCCTCCATGCCGCCGGTGCCGGAAGCGGTAAGTAACAAAACATCTCCTTTAGTCTGGAATAGCTGTTTTAGTCTCTCCGTTATTGACTTTAGGATCTTGACAAACCTGCCCCCCCGATGGTTCACCATCTGCTGCCCCATGGCCTGAAGAGCCTGTGGTGGGCAGGGTGTTGGCCCCGGAATCCGTAGCTGCATCTCTTGTTTCCTCCTGTTCACTGTCCCTGTCATTATCAGCCAGGCGAGGAGTCTGACCCTGATTCCATCGCGATCCAGAGCTTCTGCTCTGGTTCAGGATGACATGAGACCTTGGTTACTCAATAGCAATCCTGACAAAGCGGCGTTTTCCTATCTTTATGAGGCTGCCCTGGCGGGCATTGACGGTAGTGCTGCTTATTTTGCTGCCATCTACTTCGATTGCGTCTTGGGCAAGGAGCCGCTTCAGGTCGCCGATACCCTTAACTAATCCTTCTCTGATCAGTGTTGGAGCGATGTCGAGCTGGAAAAGTCCATTCCCGATATAGCTAGCGGCAAAAGCATATTCGGGTGCCTGGTCCGGTGTATCCCTCTTCTGGAATACGTGGGTGAAATGTTCTTGTGCCTCATCCGCTGCCCGTTTGCCGTGGAACTGCCTTACAATCTCATAGGCCAATCGTTTCTTAAGGTTCATGGGGTTAACTGAATCAGTTTTCAGCTGCTGCCTGACCTCAGCGATTTCCTCTTCAGGAACGTCGGTCACCAGCTCAAAATAATCCAGGATAAGATGGTCGGGGATGGACATAACCTTACCATATACTTCTTGCGGAGGTTCAGCGACGCCTATGTGGTTCTTCAAGCTCTTGCTCATCTTCTGTTTGCCATCCGTACCGATCAAGAGGGGAACAAGAAAGACCTGCTGAGGGTGCTGTCCCATGCTCCGCTGCAGCTCTCTGCCCATAAGACAATTGAACTTCTGATCCATGCCGCCGAATTCCACGTCGGCTCTGATAGCTACCGAATCATAGCTTTGAAGCAAGGGATAAAGCATCTCGGCTAGAGATATCGGGTTGCCGGAACCATACCGCCTGCTAAAATCCTCTCTGGCCAGGACCTGCGCCACAGTGAATCTACCCGTGAGTTTGATCACTTCATCCAGAGTGAAGCGGGAGAACCACTCGCTTTGCCATCTTAGCTCCGTATTGTCCCTGTCAACCACCCTGAAGAATTGTTCCATGTAGGTCTGAGCATGGTTCTCTACCTGGCTGGCCGAGAGCATGGGGCGGGTAACCAGCTGACCGCTGGGGTCACCGATTCGTGCAGTCCAGTCGCCGACTATGAGAGTTACTTTATGTCCCAGTTCTTGAAACTGACGCAGCTTTCTCAGGCCGACTACATGTCCCAGGTGAATATCAGGAGCACTGGGATCGAAACCCTGCTTCAGGGTCAAAACTCTCCCCGAGCTCAGCAACGCTCTCAGCTCCGACTCAACTATGATCTCGGCTACGCCTCGCGTTAGTATGCCCGTAGGCTCTGCCTTAGTCATCTCGCTTCCTTGGCTAGGATTGACTCTACCTCTCGAACATCTTTTTCGATCTGCATCTTCAGTTCCTCCGAAGAGGAAAAGCACTGCTCATCCCTCAGTCTCTGCACAAACTCCACCGTCATCTCCTTGCCATACAGATCCCCGTCATAGTTCAACAAATAGGTTTCCACGGTCTCCTTTCCGCCACCAAAGGTAGGGCGGGTGCCGATGCTAGTTGCTGAAGTGAATTGCTTGCCATCTATCCGAGTGATAGTAGCATAGATTCCGTTGCCTGGTAAGGCTTGCTGCGGATTGATGTCCAGATTTGCGGTGGGAAAGCCCAGAACTCGTCCGCGTTTGTCGGAAGTGATAACTGTGCCTCGAACATGGAAATAGCGCCCCATTAATCTGTGTACCTTTCTCGTATCTCCTTCAGCTAATGCCTGGCGGATAAGAGTGCTGCTCACTACTTCGCCGTTTATGGTGTAAGGAGGGATAGTTTCCACGCTGAACTCCAGTTCGCGTCCCAGCGTGCGGAGCAGGTGAATACTGCCTTCCCGTCCTCGTCCCAATCCGAAGTCAGGTCCCACCATGACGCCGTGCATCCTGAGGTATTTCTTAACTAAGGATATGAACTCGCGGGCACTCAGCCGGGCTACCTCGGGACTGAATGTGAGCACTGCGACCAGGTTTATGCCTAGCCCTTGAAGGGACTTGACTCTGTCTTCCACATCGCCTAGCCAGCGCAGTTGACTCTGCGGATGTAACACCGATTGAGGATGAGGGTTGAAGGTAAGTACTGCGCTAAGCAGGGATTTCTCCGCCGCTCGTAGCTGCAATCGTTCCAGCAGGTAGCGATGCCCGGCGTGGACACCGTCAAACACGCCTATGGTAAGAAGTGTTTCTCTTTGGGGAGCTATGCTAGCTAGCTCTCGCTCGATTCGCATGATCTCAGGGGTTGACCCTCACGGCTGGCATAGCTAGCTTTCTACTCCTGGCTTCAGCTATGGGCTGTAATTGAGACATCAAGAGGCGGAAATTGTCAAAGGTAAGTGATTGAGGACCATCAGCAAGCGCCATGTCAGGATTGGGATGGACTTCTATGAGAAGTCCGTCTGCTCCGGCAGCTACCGCAGCTAGCGCCAGCGGGGATACTAAGTACCATTTGCCTGTGGCGTGGCTGGGATCGGCGATAATCGGTAGATGGCTGACCTTCTCGATAATCGGTATAGCGTTAATGTCCATAGTATTGCGGGAATAATTCTCAAACGTTCTGATACCACGTTCACAGAGAATAACCTGTTCATTTCCTTGCACCAGAACATATTCAGCGGCCAGTAACCACTCCTGGATGTTTGCTGACAAACCACGTTTGAGCAAGACTGGCTTCCTCGTTCTTCCCACCTCATCGAGCAGAACGAAATTCTGCATGTTTCTGCTTCCAATCTGGAGTATATCGGCGTATCGGGCTACTAGATCAACGTCGTGCGGCGCCATGACCTCGGTGACTATGGGCATTTGAGTTTCCTCGCCCACCTGTGCCAGTATCCTGAGCCCCCGTTCTCCCAGTCCGCGAAACTCATAGGGAGAGGTGCGTGGTTTGAAGGCACCACCGCGCAGCACAGTGGCCCCGGCTGCCTTGACCGCTTGTGCAGTGAGCAGAAGTTGTTCCTCGCTTTCTACGGCGCAGGGTCCAGCCATGACGACTATTTCACTGCCGCCGATAGTTACGCCATCCAGCTCAACTATGGTGTCCTCGGGATGGAACTCCCGACTGGCAAGCTGGTAAGGTTTGGTCACAGGTATGACCTGATCGACACCGGGGAGCGATTCCAGTGCATCGCGAAGTCCAGGGAAAGCTTGTCCTACCACGCCGATAACCGTACGTTCAACACCATGTGGAATGTATACCCTCAGACCGGCGTCCACGATTCTGTTCGTGACCCGGCTAATTTCGTCTTGGCTGCAGCCGATTCTCATGATTACAATCATGTGTTGCCTCCGATTGACAGCGACGTTTCGTTCTTCAGCCTCTTTGCCTCTCCTAAGTAAACATGCCTGATGTCGTCAAGCTCCTTCTCAGTGTTTATGAGCATCAGAATCCTCAGGCAGTGGGGTAGATCGTGAGCGACGTTCATCTCATGCCCGCAGAGCAAAGCGAGGTTGGGTGGCCATCCTAGCTCGCGTGTGGCCGCGGCAGGAAACTCAACATTCAGGTCTGGCGTGGTGGTGAAAAGAATGGCAGCTATGTCCTCAACTCCGATTCTGTTGGCCTGTGTCATCTCCACAAGCAACTCTTTGGCTGCGGCCAGGATGCTCTCCTTTTCGTTCGTTGAAACCGTGATAGCACCTCTGATGCCACGGCATCGCAATCTGACGTCTCCTCTTCTCAGGCCTGAATAGCAGCCTATACTATTTGTCATCCTTCGTCAACAAGGCTCGCCGTCACGGCGGGCAAAGCTAGCACCATTATACATCGTGAACCGAGGTATGTCTAGTGTTATACCGAGTATAGTCAAAAAAGTCAACTTCGAGTGATACCATTGGTGGCCCTCATTTGTCTGATGACAACCTTCCGTGGTAGAGTGATGGTAGCCTGTTGTGCTTACCCGCGATAACTGTGATTTCCAGACATGAAGAGAGAGAAGTTTGAGATTCTTATTGCGCAGGCGATCGACGATCTGCCGCCGGAATTTCGGCACAAACTGGAAAATGTTGATATCGTCACACAGGATTGGCCGACGCCAAGGCAGCTCCGGCAGGTTAAGCTTGCTGATCGTCGGCAGTTATTGGGGCTCTATGAGGGCGTGCCCCAAACCAAGCGAGGCAGGAGCTACGGAATGGTGCTTCCCGATAAGATAAGTATCTTCCAGAAGCCGATAGAGACACAGTGTAACTCGGAGAAGGAGGTTGAGGTGAAAATAGGGGAAGCAGTCCGTCATGAGCTGGCCCATCACTTCGGCCTGGATGAGAGGACTCTGCGCCGGATAGAGCGAAGCAGGCGGCCTCTCCAAGGTCGATCGTGATAAAGGTTAGCTGTGCTGCTCATCGAGGTCGGGATAGGCGGAATGGAGGACAGAATGGGCACCGTACTGAGAGGAAGCTGCTGTCTATGAACTGCGATTGCCAATCAAGCACTGCAAGGACGACGCATGGTGGGTTTCCGCTGCTCCGTGAGGACACATTCGAGCACATTAACTTGATGGCCAGACTCGCCGTTGAAGAGATAGATTGAGAATTGAAGGAGAGAGATGTGGGATAGTGGCAGGCCAGGACGGAAGATTGCGGGAGAGAAGGTTTTCCGGCGCTATTTTCCTTTGTTTATCACGCTCTGGATTCTTGTTGTGTTGTATCCCAATCCTCTGAACATAATCATCAGCATCCAAAGGGCTGCTGATCTACGTGTTGATCCCGGCGCCGTCGAGGTTATGCTCGATGATCTTCCTTCTGATCCTGTAGCTGTTGAGAAGGCAGTCCTGGCCAGGATACCTTATGGTTATGATTGGGAGGTTTATGGCATGCCCTGGTATTTCCCTACCGTTCAGGAAGTGCTGGAGCGGGAGAGGGGAGACTGCAAAGCCCGGGCTCTGGTTCTGGCTTCTATTCTGGAAGCGAGAGGCATCCCCTATCGAGTCAATATGTCGCCCATGCATATATGGGTGGAGTATGAGAGCAAAGCAGAGACCCCCATTGAGAATCCTGATGCGATGTTCTACCAACGCGACCCTCAGACAGGTGAAACGCAGTTCCAGGTTCCTCGAATCGAGCTGATAGAGGTAATGGATGCCGCTTGGCGAGGCTTCTGGCCTGTTATGCCTCTCGACAGAAAGATCCTTCTGGTCTCGGGCTTGCTAGCTTTGATCGCAGCCAGGGTGCTCTTGTTCAGAGCAAGAAAGCAGGAGCAAGAGGCAGTTTCTTAGAGATGACGGTGATGGTGGGGTGAGTCACGGAAAGCGTGGTCAGGCGGGCAGCAGAAGATTCGGCGGAGAGCACGTATGCCATTGCACTGAGCGGGGCTGGTATGTCCACTGAATCAGGCATACCTGATTCCGGGGGGCCAAGGGGTTGTGGATCACAAACAGGGAGGCAGAGGCCAGGGCTTATCAAAGGCACGGCCTTTTCCTGAAAGACCTCAGGGCATACTGGGAGGAAGTGCTTGGGCTTCAAGGGACAGGCGGGGCATTCTATGAGGAAATCGGGAAGGCCCAGCCAAATCCAGGTTATTGTGCTCTGACCGAGCTCGAAGCCCCGGGGATACTGAAGCGCGTAATCACGCAGAATATCGATGGTTTCCATAGAACGGCAGGAAGCCGGAGGATTCTAGCGTATCAGGGCGGCATCCATACACGGAGATGCCTATCTTGTGGCTCAGGGCTTGCCAGGGAAGAAGTCTCTACCGATGAACCACTGCCTCTCTGCAAATGTGGTGCCGCCCTGAAATATGATGTGGTTCATTTCAAGGAGCCAATTCCTTTCGATGTCGTGAGGGAATCGGAAGAAGAAGGTCTG
>Ga0209991_10001556_pt1 | contig 10443 bp, 13 predicted proteins | sample ChitaG_FD_183167 | JGI IMG/M metagenome (GOLD analysis project Ga0209991, IMG submission 183167) | Deep subsurface microbial communities from South Pacific Ocean to uncover new lineages of life (NeLLi) - Chile_00310 metaG (SPAdes)... | ecosystem: Environmental > Aquatic > Marine > Oceanic >... | reverse complement strand
ATGGTAGATGACCTGATCCCTTTCGTCGTAGATGGCATATGAGGCGCGCGGGTCGCCATCGCGCGGCTGACCAACACCCCCGGGATTAATGATCAGGCGGTTTCCCCCCAGCCTTAGCGCCGCGGGCAGCTCCCTGAGGACACAGGTTTTACCGACGTGCTCGAAGACCAAGGGGACATGGGAGTGTCCGATGAGGCAATACCTGGTCTCGAAAAAGCGGAGGTTGTCCCCGGCGCTCTGGATGGAGAGCACGTATTCCCAGATTGGCTGGCGCGGGCTGCCATGGGCAATGGTGAAATCATCACGAGTTAGCGTTAAGGGGAGGCTCTCCAGGTACTTAACATCCGCGGCGCTTAACTGCTCCCCCGTCCAGCGGCATGCCGCGGCAGCATCCGGGTTGAAATCCGAAATATCCACCTTCCCGATCGCAGCCCAGTCATGATTGCCGGCAACACAGAGGTGAGGATATTTACAAAGCAGCGCAATGCACGCTGATGGATCGGGTCCATAGCCCACGATATCGCCCAGACACCAAAGCTCCTCCACCCCGCCCTTTTCCGCAATGTCCTGAAGCACTGCCTCAAAGGCGGCCAGGTTCCCGTGGATGTCTGCTAAGAGCGCATACCGCATCTCTTCCCAAATATATCAGCTTTTCTCAAACTTCGCTAGATAAGTCAGGGGAAAGCGGGTATAATCTTGATATGAAGGTCTCAGAGTTGGGGGAGTTTGGGCTTATCGAGCTCCTGGCCAAAATTGCGGGGCAATCAAAAGACAAGTCGGTGCTTATCGGCATCGGTGACGATGCCGCCTGCTGGCGCACCGAGGCCTGCGCACAGCTTGCCACCAGCGACTCCCTGATACAGGATGTCCACTTCACCCTGAGCACCACCACCTGGCGAGAGCTAGGATGGAAGGCGCTAGCGGTGAACCTCAGCGACATCGCCGCTATGGGTGGCCTTCCCCAATATGCCTTGGTGTCGCTGGGCCTGCCGGGGGATATCGAGGTAGCGAGCGTAGCAGAGCTCTACGAAGGGATGGCGGAGCTAGCGCACCTTTTTGATGTATCTATCGTGGGTGGAGATTCGGTCGGGGCACCTGTGGTGATGCTCAGCCTGGCGGTGGTGGGCAGAGCTCAAAAAACCCAAAACGTCCTCACCCGCTCAGCGGCGGCTCCCGGGGACCGGATTGCGGTAACGGGATATCTGGGGGCATCGGCGGCGGGGCTGGACATGCTCAAAAAAGGGCTTGAGCTTTATGAAAAAGACAAGGAGAATGCAGCCACGCTCAGAGAGGCACACCTAAAACCATATCCCCGCATCGTCGAGGGGCAAGCCCTGGCACGCCACGGGGTTAAGGCCGCCATCGACCTGAGCGATGGGCTGGTAAGTGATCTTAATAAGTTATGTAAAGCAAGTGGGGTGGGTGCCCGGCTATTTACCAACCAAATTCCTATTCACCCTATGGTGAGAGGCTCCTTCGGGGACGATTCCATCAAGCTTGCCCTATCGGGGGGCGAGGACTATGAGCTTCTTTTCACTGCCCAGGGCGAGGTTATCGATAAGGTAAGGGAGGCGGTGCCCTGCCCGGTGACGGTGATAGGCGAGATCGTCGCTGAGCCAAAGATGGTTAAGGTTATCGATGAACGTGGGAACGAGGTAAAGCTTGAGAAAGAGGGCTGGGAGCACTTCGCAGGAGGAGATTAGAGGTGGTGAGTTCGAAAAAGAGGATGAGGGTGGTGAGTTCGAAAGAGGGAGCGATGATGAACCTTCGTAGCGAAAGCCCGGAGGAGACCCAGAGGCTCGGTGAGGAGTTGGGGAGGCTCGCCAGGCAGGGCGATCTATTCCTGCTCGTTGGCGGACTGGGAGCAGGCAAGACCTGCCTCACCCAGGGCATCGCCTGGGGGCTGGGCATCGCAGGCTATGCCACCAGCCCCTCTTTTGTGGTGATCAATCAATATCGGGGGAGACTCCCCCTTTATCATATCGACCTCTATCGCCTCGACAGCATTGAGGAGGTCATCGATCTCGGGCTGGACGATTATCTCTATGGGAGTGGCGTTTGTGTGGTGGAATGGGCGGAGAAAGCGGTGGAGGTGCTTCCTACAGAGCATCTATTGGTGGAGCTAAGCTTCCTTTCGGACACCAGCCGCCATCTCGTTCTAAATCCTAGCGGGGAGCGCTATGTAGAGATGCTTTCCCAGCTTGAACAAAGACCGAAAATTGTGAAAAAGCGAATGTCAAAGACGTGATATTATAGCCAAGCTAGAACCTAAACCAAACAAGCGAAAAGTGAGAAAAATGGAGCTTGCCATAGATACCGCAACAGAGATCGCCAGCATCGCCCTATCCAGCGCTGGAAAGGTGGAGGCGGAGATGAGCTGGCCTGCGGGGCAGAATCACACGGTGGAGCTAATCCCCAATATTCTCAACCTGCTCCAACAAGCCAATATAGAGCTTGGTGGAGAGGCGGAGAGCATATGTGAACTAAAAATTGAGGCTATTATCGTATCCAAGGGCCCGGGAAGCTTCAACGGCCTGCGTGTCGGGTTCGCTACGGCGAAGGGTTTTGCCTTCGGTATGGACATACCCCTGGTGAGCGTCGGGACGCTGGAGGCAGAGGCCTTCCCTCATGCCCAGACTGGCCTCCCCATATGCCCGGTACAGGACGCGGGGCGCGGTGAGATCGCAACTGCCCTGTATCAGGTGGAGGACAGAGAGTGGCACCAGCTCATCGAGGAGCATATCACTACTGTGGAGGAGCTCTGCGAAAGCATTAGCTCGAAAACTGTCTTCTGCGGACGTTTTTCGGAGAGGTCATATGATTTCGCCCGTCGTATCGAGGAGCTGATGGAGGAGAAGGCTGTAATCTTGGACAACACGTTCTGCCGCGCAGGATTCCTGGCCGAGCTGGGGTACAGGAGGCTGGAACGGGGTGAACGCGACGATGTCGCTACTGTTCAACCACTGTACCTGCGCCACCCTTCCATCACCAAACCGAAGAGGGGGAAGAGATGAGCATTTGGAAAGATATAGCATTACAGAATCCCAAAGACGTCCCTATGTGTTTTGCCTGCGGACGCGATAATACCATCGGGCTCAAGCTCGACTTCCATCAAGAGGGGGAAAGCGTTAAAGCGGAATTCATCCCAGGGGAGCAGTATCAAGGATGGCCTGGAGTCGTTCACGGCGGCCTCATATGCACAATGCTTGATGAAGTTATAGGATATGCTGCTGGTTACCAGGGCCTGTACGCTGTTACGGTCAAGATGGAGGTGCAATATAGAAAACCCGCCATGATCGGCCAGCGGCTACTTCTCAGCGCTATGGTAAAATCTGTAAACGGGCGCACTGTCAAGTGCGATGGCGAGATACGGTTGGAAGACGACACGCTCATCGCAGAGGCGTACTCTGAATTGCGTATAATTAGGACCGACTAGGATATTTCCACTATACAGCAACTCCACCTGCGCCGACCGGCGATCACTATATCGAATGCGAGGGAAATGACATGAAGGAATGGAACGGACCTCCACTGCGGGACGTAGACCTTGATAACTACACCATGTGCTTTGCCTGTGGCCGGGATAATCCTATCGGCTTAAAATTAAAGCTACAAAGGGACGGTGAGGCGGTGAGGACGGAGTTCACCCCTGAAGAACAGCATCAGGGCTGGCCCGGCGTAGTCCACGGCGGCATAATCACCGCCATTCTCGATGAAGCGATGTCCTATGTACCCCTCTTTCAGGGGTTAAACTGCGTTACGGCAAAAATGGAAATCAGGCTTCATAATGCGGCTCATGTAGGACAGCAGCTCTTCGTCAGTTCCCGTATAACGAGGAAAACGAGAAAGCTTATTGAGGCCAGGGCTGAGATGGTTTTAGAGGACAGCACACCAGTAGCGGAAGGTAAGTCAATAATGTATATTGTGGAGGAAGCCTAGTAGGCAGGGTACAACCATAAATATATTTTGCTTATTGGCTGAAATAAGGCATTACCCTTTTACAATATATATAGCCAATTGCGATAGCCCAGTTACGCTTATTAATCACAGAAGAATCAAGGGAATATGAGATGACCTTTAGAAGACCGCTAATCATTCGTCCACCGAGTGAATGGAAAAGTTATTTCCTTCCATTAACCAGTGGCTGTTCTAATAATACTTGTACCTTTTGCGGTTATTTCGGTTCAAAATTACAGATAAGAGAAAGTGAGGAGATTAGAAAGGAAATCGATGCCCTTGCTGCATTGGTGAGCTACGGTCTAGACATCCCAGGTGTTCAGATCTCGCCACTCGATCAGTGGGATGGTAAAAGAGTATTCCTGCAGGATGGCGATGCTTTAGCCTACCCTTTTCCTAAGCTAAAAGAAACTCTTGAATACCTGAATAAAAAGTTACCTAACCTGGAAAGGATTGCTGCTTATGCTACTCCCCAAGATATTTTAAGAAGAGACGTGGATGAATTATCAATTTTAAAAAAGTTAAAATTAGGGATTCTTTATACCGGTTTAGAAAGTGGCTCGGATGAATTACTTCAAAGAGTGGGTAAAGGACTGAATTCTGATCATGTTATTAAGGCAACCAGGAAAGCAAAGGAAGCAGGCATCCTTATGTCAATAACGGTTATTTTGGGACTGGGTGGGGTTGAAGGGAGTGAAAAACATGTCGAGGATACAGCAAGAGTCCTCTCAGAGATTGATCCAGAATATGCTGGCGCCTTAACTCTAACCCTTGTTCCAGGCACACCACTTCATCGAGAATGGAAAGAGGGTAATTTCCATCTAATTTCTCCATTCCAGTCTCTTGAGGAATTGAAAACTATTATAGAGCGAGCTAACTTTACTAATTGTTTCTTTAGCTCGATGCATGCCTCAAATTATCAAGCGGTTCGGGGGAGATTGCCTCAAGAAAAAGAAGGTGTGATAGAAGAGTTAGAATATGTTTTAGCTAAAAGGGATCCATCTTCGCTTCGGCCAGAGTTTTCGAGGGGATTGTAAAAAGAGAATTGAGGGATTGAGAGAAGCGAGTGAGCGATACCGGCTCAGGAGAGACCTTTAAAACCAGTTAAGCTCGCTATTTAGAACTTTCATTAGGATGTAGTTATGCAGCAGACACTCGTACTCTTGAAGCCGGATGCCCTCGAGAGGGGGCTGGTGGGCGAGATCATCTCCCGCCTTGAAGGGCGGGGGCTCAAGATCGTAGCAATGAAGATAATCTGGGTGGACGAGGCGCTGGCGAAGCGCCACTACGCCGTCCATGAGGGCAAACCATTCTTCGAAGGGCTTGTCGAGTTCATCACTTCCCGCCCGATTATCGCCGCTGTCTTCGAGGGGGAAGACGCGGTGGCGGTGGTAAGAAGCGCTATGGGGGAGACTGACCCGGCACGCGCCGCACCGGGAACGATCCGGGGGGACCTGGCACAGGATATCGGTCGCAACCTCGTTCACGGCTCCGACTCGGAGGAAACCGCAGAGGAGGAAACCAAGCTCTTCTTCTCCCAAAAGGAGATTTTTAATTACTCTGTGGAAATAGATTAATAGGTCACTGAATCCTGATCAGGGGGGTGGCTTTGCTCCACAGCTTCTCCAGCTTGTAATACTCTCGCTCTGTTGCGGCAAAGATATGAATGATGACATCGCCGAAATCCACCAGTATCCAGCCCGAGTCAACAGTGCCCTCGCGACGATGCGGCGCTATTCCCTCCCTTCCCATCACCTCATCGATCTCCTCATATATGGCCTCGATCTGGCGCTGTGTGTCGCCACTACAGATGACGAAATAATCGGCAAAGGTGCATACCCCCCTCATATCGAGCATTACGATATCCGTGGCCTGCTTCTCTGAGGCTGCCTCCACGGCCTTCCTGGCTAATTGGGCTGTTTCCAGAAGCTGATCCCTCCTTCCCAACTATATTATATCATGTCGGCGCAATGGTAAGCCCTGTACTCGTCCAGTACATTAGTGACACGCCACCGTTTGCCTATTATGGTTGTCATCTCGAGTGAAGCTAATCGCTCTCACCTTTTCCCACCCACCCGCCATGAGATGTATTTCTGCCCCGATAAGTCGGGGAGACCCCTGCCCCCGATATAGGCCGAAGCGTCGGCCGACCTGTCGGCCTCGGGGGACTTCCCTTTATCGCTCTCGCTTCACCTCGACGCTCGCCTTTGTCATCAACTATCTATCTGAACGAGATCAAGGCGACACCAGCTCCCGTTTTATGCTGCATGCTGTGTCACGATGCTAAGATTTGACATGATGCCACTGCTCTACTAAGATGACGCTGCTTAACTTTTTAAACAAGGAGGCGATGGCATGGTTTGGCAGGAATACTCCAAAAGGCTGAGAGAAGTGCTAGGGCTTGAGGGAAGCCCCATCGCAGTTAGCTATTCTATGGTCCCGGCCTCTAAAGGGAAATCGGGGAAGCACTGGGTATGCCAGGCCCTGCTCGATGCGAGAGACGGCGCCATAATCGACTTGAGCAAGGAAAGCTGCTTATGCCCCGGTGGAGCGTGGCATCTCGGCCTTACCCCCAGACCTTCTGGTAAAGAATACAGATTTCTACAGAAATTCCTGGTGGAGGGAGAGAAACTTTTTTGCTCTATTGCCACCTTCCATCGGGCTATGAGTTTGACCACCCCTCCACCCCTGGGGCTGGCAGAATATATCGTGTTCTCACCTTTAGAGAAAGCCGAGATAGCACCAGATTTGGTGGTGTTTTTGTGTAATCCAGAGCAAGCATGTCGCCTGGTCAGCCTGGCTACTTACCCCGACGGCCTACCTCCCAAGACGGAGATAGTAGGCTCGACATGCCACATGGTTATTGCCTATCCCCTGGTATCCGGGGAGCTAAATATCAGCCTCTTGGACTATACTTCTCGCAAATGGCAAAAGTATAAGCCTGATGACCTGTTTGTAACTATCCCGTATCATAAGCTGCCGGGTTTAGTGGACAGCATCGATGTTTGCAGTGCTGGCACGGCTCAGGTGGAGTTCCCGACTGGCCTTGGGGGGCCAATGAGCAGACGGGAAAGGCAAGCGTCGAGGAAAAGTGGGACGGTTGAGCGCGCCAGTTGAGATAGCACAGCATCCGAGCTTCATTGAAGAGAAGGGGCTTGCGGAGCAGGGCTACCGCTTTATCGCGGGCATCGATGAGGTGGGGCGTGGCCCGCTGGCGGGGCCGGTGGTGGCTGCCGCCGTGATCCTGCCCCTCAACCTGGATGCTCCCTGGCTCCCCTTGGTGCGCGATAGCAAGGAGCTAACCCCGAAACGGCGAGCGTCCCTGTTCCCCCTGATTGAAGCGGCAGCCATCGCTATCGGTGTCGGCTATACGTCACCCGAGGTGATCGATGACCAGGGTATCGTAAGGGCAACGAGGATGGCGATGCGCTCCGCTGTGGTGTGCCTTCCCCAACCCCCTGATTTCCTCCTCATCGACTTCATAGCCTTGCCCGAGCTTGCCCTTTCCCAGAGAAGCATCACTAAGGGGGATAGCCACTCCCTTTCCATCGCCTGTGCCTCTATTATCGCTAAGGTGACCAGGGATGGCATCATGGTGGCGCTCAATGAGGCGTATCCTGGCTATGGATTTGCCAGGCATAAGGGCTATGCCACCAGGGAGCACCTCCTAAGCCTCAGGCAATTGGGGGCGTGCCCCATCCATAGGAAGTGCTTCGCCCCTGTCAGGTTCTCTCTAGACCGGCGATAAACCCCTGAAGGGCGGCCATGTATCCCTCTCCACCCACAATGTAGGTATCGTTGTGGCCTGCCTGCTCAATGGTATAGAATTCCTTTGGTTCGTTAGCTGCTTCATATAATTCCCTTCCCGATTCGAAAGGTACCACCTCGTCGCAATCGCCATGCAGCATGAGCAGCGGGGCCTTGACCCGCTTTATTTTAGAGAGGGAGTCATACTTGATGGGGAGCATGTCGGGTGTGATGTCAGGAAAAGATCGGCTCATCCATCCCACCATGGAGGCGAAGGTAGATTCCAGGATAAGCCCGAGGCATTGGTATTTGCTCGCCAGGTCCACCGCAATCGCCCCGCCCAGAGAGCGGCCGAAGAATACTATGGCATCCTGGTCGATGTCCTGGCGAGTGCGGAGGTAAGCCAGAGCGGCCTCGGCATCGCGATAGGTGCCCTCCTCAGATGGCTTCCCCTGGCTTCGGCCATAACCTCTGTAGTCGAAGATGAAGATGTTGAGGGCCAGCTTATCATGAAGGAGCTTCAGATTATCCAATCGGTAGCTGATGTTTCCTGCATTGCCATGGCACCACAGTAATGTTATCCCCTGCTGCCCCGGAACGAGCCAGCCATGAAGCATCACCCCGTCGGCAGTGGGGAAATAGACATCTTCGAAAGGCAGCCCCCAGCCGGCGGGGTCGCCGATGAAGTAGCTATCGGGGAAAAAGATAAAGTCCTCTCGCATCAACCTAGCTCAACGCAGCATCGCCACGTAGCTGTTCAGCGGTACCCCTATGGAATCGGCTACTGGCTGGCACTTGGCCATGAGACAATAGAGGATCCTTCCATCGCCGGGGAGTTCCGAGAGCGCCTCGTAATATCCCATGCCTTTTGCCAGTATCAAATCAGCTGTAGCAAACTCCCGCTTGAATTCGTCCGAGGCTAAGTGGAGTAGCACCCCGGGCGTAGCAGTGCCGGTGGTGATCACGCGATCTAGCTCTCCCTCAATCCCGGCTATCCTCAGGTCATCAAGAGTAGTATCATCTTGCACCGGTGATTCCTTGACCACATAGGTGACTCGGGCAGACCTCGCCATCCATTTTACCAGAGGCAGATCGAAGAAAACCTCACCGGAATTGTCAGCGAGAAGAAGAACGTTTGTCGCTTTTTCAAGCTTTCTTTCGAACTTATCGGAGTCGTCAATTAAAAATTCCACCTTGCCCCTCATATCCCCCCTGATAGTATCGAAGTCCCTGAAAAAATCGATGACATTCCCCAGAGCGGAGAGCGCCAGATAACCCTTGAAATCCTGGGGGTAGGCTGGGCTCACCTCACTGATGAGTTCCCGGGAGATTCTTATCTCTTCGTCCTTCACCCCGCGATAGGGATCTGGGTTTGCGGTTATCTCCTTTACTATCTGGTGAATCTCTGTAGCAATGGCGATGGTTGTCACATCAGCGGAAAAATTTTCATCGATGACCCTCAGCCCTTCCCTTATCGCCTCCGCTTTCAGTTCCTCATCATCGGTAGCCAGCGCCGCCGCCTGGTGCACCAGACGACAGAGACAGGGGTAACACTCGCTTACCGCTTTCATTGTTTATATACCACGCAATCAAGCCCGCTGGAGGAGCCACACTGCACTCGTTACCGTCCTCTCCATTATCTCACTCTCGCGCTCCTGCTTCTCCGCATACCAGAAAAGAGAATCGGAGGCCTCCGGGTGTAATTCCGCTAACTTCTCCGCTCTCCTGCGGATGAGTTCTGTAGACTTCAGGTTAAGCGCCTTCACATCTTCCACTGGGATGATAACTTCACGCAGCATAGCGTCGCCGTGCGCTGTTAGCTGCCGCAGTGTCTCTTGGTGAGTGGCACAATGCTCGTACCAAGGGCTTTCGACCTTATCGGGATCGGCGAGGAACACATTGTCAATGAGCATATAGCCGCCGGGATGGACGCACCTTCTTAGCTTTGCCACGCATTCGTCGAACTTCCCCAGCACCCCGCCGATGGAAGCGTAGATGACCACATCGAAATCCCTGGCTTCACCAAGCGCGTCGCGTATATCGGCGCACACGAATTGACACAGGCTGGCAACACCCATTTCCTCCGCACGCTCTCTGGCATCCTTTATGAAAGGCTCAAAGAAATCGATCCCCAGGGCTTGAAAACCGAATTCCCTTGCTAGGGTGAGCGCGACTGCGCCTTTACCGCAGCCAAGGTCCAGCACACGCGTTGTCTCCGCTGGAAGTCCAAGCGGACGAAGCAGCCCCACTATTAACTCCGGTGAGCTGCCCAGTGCCCACAGGTCAGCCAGAAGCTCGGGGATGAAGGGCAATAACTCAGGCGTGGCGTCAAATGCTTGGGCTACTTCTCGCTGTTGTATCTCGTTCATGCTAGAATGTCGCCTTAAGTATACAATAAACTAATCTAGTTCAGATAGATAGTTGATACTTGATATCGTAGATTTCGCTTCACTTATCATTGCGAGACGCTTTGCGATAAATCAACCGCGGGGACGAGTGGAGCAGAACACATCTAGCCTGACAGCCCCCACTACGGTATTGACATGTGTCATACTCTCCCCACACAAAAATACATAAATCTCCCTACACAAAGTGTCAAGGTTTCCCTACACAAGAATACATACTCTCCCTACAGACAAAAAGCGCCGTATACTATAAAATATAATAGCCACTATCACAGGCGGGGAAACTGAGGATTCACGATTATATTGAGGGACTCGCCTGGGTATGGTGATTTAT
>Ga0209991_10001555_pt1 | contig 10450 bp, 10 predicted proteins | sample ChitaG_FD_183167 | JGI IMG/M metagenome (GOLD analysis project Ga0209991, IMG submission 183167) | Deep subsurface microbial communities from South Pacific Ocean to uncover new lineages of life (NeLLi) - Chile_00310 metaG (SPAdes)... | ecosystem: Environmental > Aquatic > Marine > Oceanic >... | reverse complement strand
GAGGTAGAGCCTGAGAAGGGCTACTGGGTGGCAGTATTGAGTGATATGGATATCTCAGTATCAGGTGTCCCTGTTTACAATTGGACATCTGATATTACCGCCGGCTGGAACATGAGCGGCTCCGTCTTTGACACTGTTAGCTTTACTGACCCTCAGGATGATCCTGATGGCAGCGTGGAGGCATTTGCCTACTGGTGGAACCCGGTTACCAAGTCCTACGATCTTGTTACTACTATAGATACAAAAAAGGGCTACTGGATAGCAGCCACCCAGAGTTGCGCATTGACGCTATCATCTCCATAAGAGTATGAGTTCAAACCTGCCAATGGATGAGAGCTAGACAATGAGGCATGGCAAGATGATGGGCAAAATTTTTGGGATTGTACTTGTATTTGTGATGGTTGGGGTAATGCTTGGGGGATTGCCGGGCACTACCTTTCCCCTTTCCAATCTACACAATACAGCGCATGCATCAAGCTTAGCTGGTGGTCAGGGTATATGGATATGGAAGATATGGGAACTTGGTGAAAGTGTAAACCAAATCATAAATAAACTGGAGTCCGCGGGGGTCGAATGGGTGACTGTGAAGTGCGGGGATAGCGATAGCTATTACCTCAGCCCTGGTAAATTGATGTATAACTGGCTTATTACGAGTGGCTACAGCGACTTCAGCGAGGTGGTGACCCAGTTCCATAATGCTGGTATCAAAGTCTTTGGTTGGCATTATGTGTATTCGTATGATTGTTGGGATGTATCGGGTGTAACTGAAGCAGATGTTTCCAATCAAATTCTGGATATCTCAGGCATAGACGGGCTTATTATTGATGCAGAAGCGGAATATGAAGGTCAAGGCAAAGGGGAAATAGCTGAAAATTATATGATAGATATTAGAAATGAACATCCAAGTAGTTTTATTGCTTATTCAACCTTTCCTATAATTGATTATCACCTGTGGTTTCCCTATATCGAATTTGGAAGGTACTGCGATGCAGTCATGCCACAGGCTTACTGGAAAGATTTAGGGGTGACTCCAACGGAGATGGTAAATTGGATGAACGAACAGTGGGATAAATGGCACGATACTTGGGAAAGCAGTGGCTATGGCGATTCTGTCAAACCACTGATACCAGTTGGCCAAGGGGATGTTTCAGGAGATGAAATAACAGAATTCTGTGAAGTTGTTTTCAGTCGATATGAAGGGGTCAGTCTTTGGAGATACGGAATAATGACTAGCGAGGCTTGGAGTGCTTACGCTACTATAGGTGGCGCTGATACTACTCCTCCAACAGTTGATACTTTATCGGTTGCTCCTGATTCTGTTACCTTAGGTAACCCGTTTACTATTTACTATACTGTCTCAGATACCGGCGGCTCCGGACTAGACTGGGTCGAACTGTGGCGGCAGTACGAAACAGAAACTTGGGTAGAAATTGATAGCCATATACTTTCAGGTGTGGGAAACGGTCCCCACTCGAGTTCCTTCTCCGATGCACCCTCATCAGTTGGCACTTATGTGTATGGGATACATGTTGGAGATGGGGCAGGAAAATGGGTTACCGAAAGAGACTCAGGCCTTTTTCCGATCGAGGTAGAGGTTACACCAGAAATCTATCCTCCACAGGTAGCTACAAACGCTGCCACCAATGTTGAAGAAACCACAGCTATTCTTAACGGCGTGATAAGCGATGATGGAGGTGAGGCCTGCCAGTATCGCTTTGAGTATAATACCAATCCAGGAGAACCTTATGCCTATAATACTGGCTGGACAGGAAGCAAAACCAATGGCCAGTCCTTCAGCCAGGCTATTTCCAGTCTTAATAAAGGTACTAAGTACTACTTCAGGGCACAAGCCAGAAACAGTGCTGGGGCTGCTAGTGGCGCTGAGCAAACATTCTTGACCAAGCCCGATGCACCGACTAGCTTTAACGCTAGCGCAGCCGGCACCACCCAGATAAACCTGTCTTGGGCTAAAGGGGATGGGTCACAGAAGACAAAGATACAGAGAAAAGAGGGTGGCTACCCCGTGGACAGGAATGACGGCACTCAGGTTTATTTTGGCACTGGAACCAGCACACCAGATATTGGCCTAACCCCAGGAACGACCTACTATTACCGCGCTTGGTCCTATGTCCAGGGAAGCGAGCAATGGTCTGATAGCTATGCGCAAGCTTCCGCCACCACGGTATCAGCACCACCATCAGTAACCTCGGTTGCTCCCAACTTCGGTAACCAGGGGCAGATGCTTGATGTTACTATCACCGGCAACAACTTTACCGGAGCCATTGCAGTTAGCTTCGGAGCTGACATAACCGTCACTAGCTTTACCGTGGGTAGCAATACCCAAATAACCGCCAATATCATCATTGACGTTAGTGCCAGTCCAGGTGCAAGGGATGTCTCAGTTACCACTTCAGCAGGCACCGGTACGCTAACCGATGGCTTCACGGTAACTGAAGTAGAAATACAGTTATCCTTGAAAGCGGGTTGGAACATGGTCTCGGTACCGGTTACGCCGCAGGATACCTCTGCAGCCTCAGTATTTGCCGGTACCGAGGTGGTCTATACCTGGAATCCAACCACCAAGAGCTATTATCCACCAACCGAGGTAGAGCCTGATAAGGGCTACTTCGTGGCAGTATTGAGTGACATGGATATCTTAGTATCAGGTGTCCCTGTTTACAATTGGACAACAGATATTACCGCTGGCTGGAATATGAGTGGTTCCGTCTTTGACACTGTTAGCTTCACTGACCCTCAGGACAACCCTGATGGCAGCGTGGAGGCATTTGCCTTCTGGTGGAACCCGGTCACCAAGTCCTACGATCTTGTTACTACTATAGATACAAAAAAGGGCCACTGGATAGCGGCCACCCAGAACTGCACCTTGAACCTGTCGGCACCATGACGGTGTCAATCTGAGTTAATAAAGTAGGCGAAAACCGAGTCCTTAAGGGGGTAAGCTATTAGCGTTTAACTCCTCCTTGTCTGTTGCATAGAAAGAACGAGGAGGTAAGGAGGGCACTGACGAAAGCAGTAGAGCAAGTCTTAGGCTCAATAGTCATTGTCGCACTGCTTCTAGGTAGTGGAGGTGTGGCTTTAGTATCAGCCGCGCCTGCTGAGTGGTCGGTGCCGATGGAGGCAACCACAGAAACTGAGGGGAACAATCCAAATCTTGAGTTCGGGACAAGAGCTAGTGCCACCGATAGCTATGACAGCGGCATAGATGTGGGGCACCCGCCCTTGGGCCCAGGAGTTACTTTAGATGCCTACTTCTCAATTGATCATTCAATTTTTCCAGAGCTGGATAAGGATTCCCGGGGGGAAGCCGACAGAATCGTGTGGACACTGCAGGCTGAGTCAGACAGCGAGGATATAACCCTGACCTGGGATGCAAGCGTTGTGCCGGCAAACATATCGCTTAGGTTGACTGGTACGGGCATAGACATAGATATGAGAGCTGTAGCTAGCACAGCTCTGGAGGCTGGGGATTATTTGCTGAAGATAACAGCTACTAGGATAAACACGCCAGAGGGTGAAGTTGCAGCGCCCGACACCAAAGCTCCCCTAATCTCCGATATTGAATGTTCCGATTGCACCAAGACCAGCATTATCATTATATGGAGAACAAATGAATACAGCACTAGCCAGGTAGAATACTGGGCTAGCGAGCACGTGTTCTCACCCTTGGATGAAAGTTTGGTTATCTACCACGAAGTTGAGCTGACCAATCTAAAACCGTGTTGTGTCTATCATTTCTGCACTATTTCTAAGGATAGTTCCGGTAATGAGGCAATATCTGAAGAGCAAACCTTCACCACTTTGGGAACGCCAGCCGCTTTTACCGTTAGCGCCCTGTCCATATCTCCAGCCGAAGTTCCGGTTGGCGAAAGTATAACCGTCAGTGTCTTGGTTGCCAATACTGGTGACGCTACTGGTATCTACGAATCAACCCTTAAGATAGATAATGTAGTGGTAGTTGCCAAGAGTGTCACTCTAGCTGGTGGTGCCAGCTCGGAGGTAACTTTTACCACCTCTAAGGATGTTGCTGGAACCTATACGGTATCCGTTGATGGTCAATTAGGTACAGTAGTGGTTATGACCCCGCAAACACCTGCACCTGCACCGTCAGAAGCCAAACCACTGCTCAACTGGCCTATCACCGGCGGTATTATAGCTGGTGTGGTAATTGTAGGATTGCTCATCTTCCTATTGGTTATACGCAGAGTATACTAATTACATGTTTGAATTAAAGCCCTTAGCCTATACAAGCCGAGGGCAATTTTTCTGTTGCATAGGTACTGATTAGTAGTATGGAGAAGAGCCTAACTAAAAGCAACGTTTTTCGTTATACTTTATAAATAAGGGTATTACGAATAGCATGTGGAGTTGACCGAAGTGAACAAGGTGTTTCAGGGCGTACTAATGGTAGCATTAATGTTAAGTCTGGTGGCTTGCGTTCCACCAGCAGCCGGTGGGTTAATACAATCAGATAAGCAGCGGGTGACCTCGCCGGATGTTAGTGAGGGCGATCTGGCAACTCTGGCCAATGGCAATAGCACCTTCGCTTTTGATCTATATCAGGCACTCAGAGAAGAGGAAGGCAACCTCTTTTACTCACCCCATAGCATATCACTGGCTCTTGCCATGACATACGCCGGTGCCCGCAATGAAACCGCACAGCAGATGGCCGATACTCTCCACTTTATCCTCTCTCACGACCGCCTGCACCCGGCGTTCAATAGCCTGGATCTTGAACTAGGTCGGTGCGGTGAGGGTGCCAAAGGCAAGGATGGCGAGGGTTTCAGGCTGAACATCGTCAATGCCATCTGGGGCCAAAAAGACTATGAGTTCCTCTCTGATTTCCTTGACCTCCTGGCCGAGAACTACGGTGCCGGGCTCAGGGTCCTTGATTTTGCAGGCGCACCGGAAGAGTCCCGCGTCACCATCAACAACTGGGTCAGTGAGCAGACAGAAGGTCGGATTGAAGACCTGATTCCACAGGGCCTTATTGATGCGCTGACCCGCCTTGTCCTTACTAACGCCATCTACTTCAACGCAGCCTGGCAGTATCCCTTCCAAGAGGATATGACCCGGGACGAGCCATTCTACTTGCTTAACGGAGTTGAGGTCACCGTGCCAATGATGAGGCAAGCGGAGTCATTCGGCTATGCTGAGGGTGATGGATATCAGGCTGTCGAACTGCCATATGACGGCGGCGAACTATCGATGGTAATCTTACTGCCGGCGCCTGGCCAATTTGAGACATTTGAAGACTCGCTGGATGCCCAGCAAGTGGATGGGATTATTGGAAGGATGGAGCATAGGCAGGTTACCTTAAAGATGCCGAATTTTGAATTTGATTCGAGCTTTAGCCTGAAAGAGGCTCTGGCTGGAATGGGTATGTCAATTGCTTTCTATGGAGGAGCTGATTTCTCAGGTATGACAGGTAATCGCGACCTGTTCATAGCAGATGTGGTCCACAAAGCTTTTGTCTCCGTCGATGAAGCTGGCACTGAGGCGGCAGCTGCCTCTGCAGTAGTGATGCCAATGGCTATGCCGCCGGAGGAGCCTGTTGAGGTTACAGTTAATCACCCCTTTATCTTTCTGATTCGTGACATTGAGACAAGTACAATATTGTTTGTCGGGCGCACCTTGAACCCGATTGCCTAACCCGTATACTCCGAAATACCGAGTCACAAAAGAGGCTTTTATTAGGTAACCCCCAATTGTTCGGGTCACTTTGAACAAAAAAAGGAGGCAGGTGTATTTACCCGCCTCCTTTTTCTTTGATTACCAGCCTGAAACCGGAAGGTTGTTCCCTTTCTTGGACTTAGCCCGTTATTTCACGCATAAACTTCTTAATCTCAATTACCAGAAGATCACCTACTCCATCCTTTATCTGCTCTAGAAACCAGTCATCAACTATGTCTTTAGGGACGCCGGTTTCCCTGGCCAGGTTAATAATATCCTCTTCGGTTAGTATAAAGATTACCCCTTTACCGAATCTCACGTCTTACTCCTTTCTATCTAGAAATAAATAAGGGGATACTCTCCACGGCTTGAGGAGAATATCCCCCTAAAAAGACAAAAAGACGGGTGTTACCCCGCCTCTTTGTCGTGGCTGTCTTTTTGGGCTGTAAGCGTTCTATTTGGCTGATACTGGCTGTTTAGCTCTTTTGGCTTTGCCTTTGGGTTTATTGGCTGGCTCGGTAGCTTCTGGCTCGGTAGTGGTAGCCTCACCCTTTGCCTCTCTGTCGGCTTTGGCTTGCTCATTAGCCTTGTCGGTCATCATTGGCATAACCACCAGTTGATAACCGTTATTGGCAAAAAGCATTGGGCTGTAGGCATTGGTGAGCTTAAGCTCTGCCATACCCCCGCAAGCTCTTAACGCCTCGGCTAGATATTGACCGTCTACCCTCACAAAGCCTTGTCCGTCGGTATCGGCTGGTATATCGGCTTGCCCCTTATCGTCGGGATTAGCCATAACGAGCTTACCGTCGCCAATGGTCAAGTCTATCGGGTAGGCTTTAGGATTGTCCGATAGCGCTTTGAGCGAATTGGTAGCCTTGATTGCCTCTACCGTGTCAAAGTGGGCAAAGGTGTTAAACTCGGCAGGGATTAGCTTCTCATAGTCGGGGTAATCACCATTGACGCTCGCCCACTTATAGCGGATTAGCTCCGTGTCTATAATGAGTGAGTAACCGCCAATGGTATCACCGCCCGCCTCAAAGCTAACCCTTGCCCGCTTGGCTCTCCGTAGGGCATTGGTAATGCCCTTGAGGTCATCACGGTTGACCAGGGCTTGCCCCTCTCCGTCATCATAGTCAAGGCTAGTAACCAGCTAGCCTGAAGCCATCGGCACTAACCAGTGTCAATTTACCGTCGTTTGCCACAAAGTTGACGCACTGTAGCACTGGTCGGTTGTCATCTTTGGCGGTAAACGGTAATACCCTAGCCAATGCCTCGGCTAGCTCACTAGCCCCGACATTGGGCTTGACGGTATTAGACGGGCTTACCCTAACCTCGCAAAGGCTCATAGGCGTTTTGTCGCCAATCCAGTCATTGTCGGCTATCAAGCTGGTATTGCTACCGCAGATAACCTTAAGCCTCTTGTGTCCGTTAGCCTGTCCTTCCCCAGAAGGACTAGCACTACCGTTAGACGGTATCATCTTGACGACATTACTACCGCCTAAAGCCTTAAGGTATCCGAGTAAGCCTTTGCGCCCAATGGTAAAGTCCATAAGCATTACCCTTTCGGCTAACGCTCTGGACAAGGCGTTTACCAGCATAGCCTTATGAGCGACAAAGCCATCGCCCGAACGCTTGCCCACGATATTCAGTTGTTCCAAGAACAACCTCCTTTTGGCATCGGCTAGAGTGGGCAAGGCTCTAACCTAGCCTAGTAGTAACTATCCGACTACCCGCTACCCGCTGGCATAATCGGTAGTCCCACTATATATATGGGGATTTGAGGCTAAATCGTTATCATTAAAATAGGCTTTTTTGCTCTCTTTGCCTAAATCGGTAGAGGTATAACCTCTCATATTGAGTAAGTGCTTGCCCATCATTTAGCTTGTGGGCTATGCCTATCAGCCTTTGCGGGCAACCGCTTAAAAAGGTCTTGGCGTCTAGCCAAGCGTCAAGGTCAATTGTCTTGTCATCGGCTATCAGCTCTCCGAGCTCGGTTAGGTTACCGTCATCAGTAATCGGCTGTGAGAGGTATTCCAGCTTGACAGCCTTTGGGCAATCGGAGTATAGACAATCCTTTCGGCATTGACGCCTTTGCGCCTTGCTACAGCTACCGCAATCCAGTCCGTTAGTTAGCCTGTATTGCGCTCTCCAGTAGTGGGTAACGGTAACGCTCGCTACCCGATACATCGCTAACTCGGTAAAAGGCTTGTGTCCGTTATTCCTAGCCACATCGACAAGAGCTATCATTATATCGTGTAGCAAGTCCTCTCTATCCTGTGCCTGTGCCTTGTGGCTGAACCGTGAGGCTACCTGATAATAGATTGCCCATTCGCCCTCTAGCTGGTCATAGCCGTTGCCGTTAGACTGGACTTGCCTTTTTCTACCGTTTGACCTAGACTTGATACTACGCAAGGCTTGTGTCCTTTGGTTTTGGCAGATAGCAGTTTGACCGCACCATTGACACACGCCTTGCCTCGTTTCTAGCGTCCAGATTTTACCGCAGTGATTACAAAATGTCCTGTTAGCACGCTTCCCCCTTTCTTTTTTGATTAGGGCAAGCGTTAGGCTTGAGCTTCCGATATTCAGTTGTTAAGGTGCTTTTGTTCTTCCAGCTATATCATCCAACAAAAGGAACTATTGTTAAATAAAAGAATGAACCTATATTCTCATCATAAGAATTGAACAATAGAAAAAAGAGGAATTCTAACGGATTAAGGCTTGTTGCTTGCCTTTGCTCTAGCGAGCCTATTTGGGCATAGGCTAGTGATACAGGTCTAGAAGCGCCTCTACCTCTTCAAGCTCTTCCAGTGTTGTGTTGGAGTAGCTGCCCAGCGACCCTACGACAAAATCCGGTACCTTAGCGCCTTTACGCCTGAGGCTTTCAACTCTATTAAACAGCCGCCTCTTCAACTTCTTAATCTGGTGCTTTTCATACCCCTCGTGATAGAATCGGATATGCCCCTGAAGACCTCTGGCAGTAAAGTAGTAGCCACAATGGGGGCATTGCCTATCCCGATAAAGGGTAGGCTCGGAATATCTTCTACCCATCTTGTCTAACCTCCCGATGTATACATTGTTTACTTGCCCCCTTCCCAGTTTTACCCTAACGAGTTTCCTGCGGTGACAAAGTGCCGGTGCCAGAATGTCTGGTGTTGGCTCTACCTTGGGCTGGTACCGTAGAGGGCAAGGTAAGGATTTGCCCAAGCGGCATTGCCAGCCTGTCGCCCTGCTTTAGTTAAACGAAAATACCTTCGGGGTGGCCCTGATGGGTAATGACCTTGAAAGGCTGATGCCTCTTCTCTCCCGGTTGGTTCCACCCAGCCCAGCCTTTGGAGGTTTGAGAAGTAGACAACAAAGGAGTGGTAGCGGCAACTGGTGGATTTGTAGGGAATGCGAGCCAGATATCTCTCAGCAAGACTTTCGATTTCCTCAGGGTCAATGGCGCGCTTTTCACGTCGAGCCTGCCGCTCCTCCTGTCTGGTAGCCCTATCTAGGGCGGTAGCTTTAAGGAGGGCTGTCTTATAGTAGTAAAAGAGGTCTGCCTGGGGTGCTCCAATATCCGGGTCTATCCTGGGCGAGCCGTTCGGGCCGTTTCCCAGAAGAAACTCCCTAATAAACCAGCCGCAGCCGAAGGGACGCAGAAAGCCACCTCTACTTGGTCTCAGGGGTTCAACCACTGCCTTTCTCCTCCCAGAGCTTTCGGTACCATTCTTTCAGCTCTTTGCCAGCGACTTTCCGGTAGCGCATTGTTGTCGCAATGCTGACATGACCAAGCTGCTCCTGGAGCATCCGGATGCCATCGGTAGAATCATCCCGCTGCACAGCCATCACAGCAAAGGCGTCTCTTAAGCGATGGGGGCTTACGTTATGTAGTTTACCCGTCTCCGAATTCACCAGTTTCCCCAACTCCACCCTATCGGCACACTCTTTAATTATCTGCCATCCCCTATGCCGATTGATGCCAAAGATAAGTTGCTTTCCATGCCAAGTAATGGGTCCTCCCCGTGTAATGTAATCTCTAAGTAATTCGAGGGTCTGCCTATCCACAGGTAGCGTCCTCATACGCCGGCGCTCTTTCTCCTCAGCCACAGCCTTCTCCACCTTGACGCCACATTTGGGACAGAAGGTATGACCTTTACCTAGCCTGGCTCTGCATTGCATGCAGGACAGCTTTACCCTGGCCTTCAGGTGCTCAATGGTAAGTGTGCCTTCGGCGAAGTTTATATCTTTAACCTCAAGATGGAGAGCCTCGCTGATGCGGCAGCCCAGACGGAAAAGGATCCTGACAAGAAGCCTGTCCCGAAGGCATGTCGCTGCCCTTTCCAGTTGCTTTACATCGTCGACTTCTAGGTAAGCTTTAGCCATTGTTTGACCCCAATTATCACGGCGGAAGTGCAATTCTTGCCCTTCTAGAATTAGCCCTGGTGCCTTTTCTTATGGCACTCGGCATGGCCCCAGCCGTGCTCTTGCATGTATTCGCTGGCAGCTTCCTTCTCCCCTTTGGAGTTTAGTGCAATAGTCTTCCCGCACACGGAGCAGGCATAGGTAACCCTAAACTCTCGCTCAGCCTCGTTATGGCCCTCTTCATATCCTTCAGAGTAGGCTTCGTCTTCCTTCTTAGCCTTCGACTCCCGGATTCTCAGGCCTATCTTGAGGATATCCATGAAGCTTCTTCCATCCCTCTGCTTAACGTCTTGGAGCCTATCGTAGATTTCCCTGGGAACCCGGCAGCTTATTACGGGATGAGTTTGCTCATATT
>Ga0209991_10001554_pt1 | contig 10451 bp, 6 predicted proteins | sample ChitaG_FD_183167 | JGI IMG/M metagenome (GOLD analysis project Ga0209991, IMG submission 183167) | Deep subsurface microbial communities from South Pacific Ocean to uncover new lineages of life (NeLLi) - Chile_00310 metaG (SPAdes)... | ecosystem: Environmental > Aquatic > Marine > Oceanic >... | reverse complement strand
AGTGACTTTGACGGGTCTCTCGAAGAATCACGCGATGACCTTCAATCACTCGGCTACGACACGCCGGTACTGCTGATCAGGTCCGACTCGTACACCACCTTGGTGGACGCAACCGATACGGCGGCGCAATTCCGTGACAGAGCTACCGTCCGACCGTCGAATCACACGTGCGCGTGCGCGGTTGCCACGTCCCGAACTGCCCAGCGGCGAACGGTAGGGTGACGCCCATGCTCAACTCGTCCGTGTGGTCCGTGCTGCGCGAACGTACAGGCCGGCAGCGCAACGCTGTCGCGTTCAGGTCCACGGGCGACGGGCAGGATCCATCTGTCTGGCTTCACGCCTGACGGTCGTCGATAAACCAGAGACTGCTCATGTGGATCACGCTCCTGGCGATTGCCGTTGCGGTCAGCCTGGAACCGTTCCGGATCGGCATGACGATTCTGATGATCAACCGCCCCCGGCCGGCCCTGCAGCTTCTGGCCTTCCTCGCTGGCGGATTCTTGATGGGCACCGCGGTGGGCGTGATTGTGGTGTTCGTCCTGCGGCCGGCAGTCGAGTCTGCGCATTTGTCACTACCCAAGGTTCACATCGTGGTCGGCGCCATCCTGCTGATAAACGCTGTGTTCGTGGTTACGGGTTTGCCAGGAGGCAAACGGAACAACGAGTCGCCGGGCCTGGTGGACCGAATAATGGAAGCGCTCGCCGCCCGCACCCGAAGGTTGCTCACTGGCCGCTCGCTGTGGGTTGCGGGCATCGCTGGCCTCGGCATCGCGCTGCCGTCCATCGACTTCTTCGCAGCGCTCGCACTTATCGTGGCCTCTGGCTCCGCGGCTGCCATCCAGTTCGGCGCCCTCATAGTGTTCAACATTGTGGCGTTCGCGCTGGTGGAGATACCCCTCGTCTGCTACCTGGTGGCACCGGAGCGAACCCGCGCCACCCTGGATGCATTGCTTCGCCGGCTGCGGTCGAACGGCCGCCTTGGGGTCGCCGCGCTGATAGCCGTGATCGGCTGCGTGCTGCTCGGCGTGGGGTTCGCGGCGATGTAGCGGTTGTCCGGGGCGCGATAGCTAAGGCTGAATGCCGAGCCCTGCCTGGAAAAAGGAGAACATCTGCGATATGGGATCTGCGTCGCCGCCAAAGGTCTCCTGGGTAATCGGCGCGGTGACCTCTGCAGGGTCATAGCCGTTCACCGGATCTACCGTGATCGGGGCGGTCAGCCGGTCGTCGTTTCGTGAGTAGCCCGCATCTACGTAGGGTTGCAGAACCGCGTCAAGCTCTCGCAGGGTGTCTTGCGGCACCCCGAGGTACTTCAAGGGCAGGATCAGCGGGAGGTGCTCCGCGGGAACCATGTACGTCGTCGTCTTGGCACCCCTGGAGTTAACGGTCGTTCGGATATTCTGGGGCGGCACCATGCTCGGATCGGTGAACGCGACCGCACTATGAACAGTCGGCAGGCCCACGACGGCATTGGCGACAGATATCCAGTTGTCCGGCCTGTCCGGCCAGTCAGCGGCAAGGTCGTAGGCGGAGACAAAGTTGTAGGTGTCGTACTGACTCTCCACCGGCTCAGGTATGCGGTAGTCCAGTGACGGAACGACACTGCCGACGGGGAACACTTGGGTCAGGAAACCCTCACCGAATCCGTGCTGTCCCACCGGTGGCCCGTACATCGCGAAGCTCAATTGATCTGGCGGCGGAGCGGCCGGGTCATAGGCAAGGTCTCGCTGAACTTGGTCGAGCACCATTGCGCCTTCGGACAGGCCATGCACCGTTCCCGGGCCACCCGCGCGGATCGCACTTATGGTGTCAGGCGCTCCGACGTCGACCGACTCACCGATGCTGGGGCCGTCGAAACCCACGGCCGGGAATTCCTCATTCAACACATCTATGCCCGGGAGAGACGCAAGGGTGTGCCCTTGGACCTGCCCGGCAGGATAGTCGACAACTTGTCGGTCCTGCCGCGGGAACCACTTCGCGCCGGTAGCCGTGATGAACGCCTCGTACGGAACGTTCGATACGTGGGCACCGCCGAGCGCGTACTCCCTGCCCGGGGTGCCCAGCGGCGCCGGACCGTCGGACGGGGCGGCAGGGTCGAAAGGGGTCGGCGGCACGAAAGGTGCGTCGTCGGCCGCCGCGCTCCCGAATCCGAGACAGCCCGCAGCGCTGACGGTTGCCAGCGCAGTGCCGAAAGCGAATAGCCGCTTCATCCCGTAGCTCACACCCACTCCCTGCTCGCTAGACCGTATGTCGGTGCCGACCTAAACATTACACTCCCCACCTGCACTCACCACCGGGCCGAAGCCGGCGACCGGGGCCGCCGCTGCGCGGCCCAGCCCTATTTGTAAGGGCCACAGGTCTTTGCCCGCGACTGCGACGCTGATCAGCCTGATCAAGCGTCTAACCGAACGTATTGGTCCTGGCGATACTGCTCTGCGCAGGCGGTGCGCTGGATCTTGCCGCTTGTCGTGGTGGGAATTGCCCCGGAAGGGACCAGAACGAGATCCCCGACGTTCAGACCGTGCGCATTGGATACCGCGGCGGTCACCGCGCTCTTGACCTCGCCGAGCCAGCGCATCGCCGTGTCGTCGGTTTCCGTTGGCTTCTTGAGCTCGATGACCGTGACCAGCTCTTCGGTGCTGTTCACCGGAACCGATATCGCCGCGACCCGACCGTGTGTGATCTCTTGTACCGTCGCCTCGATGTCCTCGGGATAGTGATTGCGCCCCCGAATAATCAGCAGATCCTTGATGCGGCCGACAATGAACAACTCGCCCTCGTAGATGAAGCCGAGGTCGCCGGTTCGTAGCCACGGCCCATCTGGAGTGCCAGGCGATGGGTCCAGAAGTGTCGCGCCAAAACAGCTCTGCTCCTCTGGCGGTTTACCCCAATAGCCGTCAGCAACATTCTCGCCATGCACCCAAATTTCGCCGATCACGTCCGGCGGGCACTCGTGATGCGTCTCCCCGTAGACGATCCGCAGCAAGGGGGATTGCGGCACCTTGTACTTGACCAGCGCCGTACCTTTCCCGGCTCCCGCACCTTTCCCAGCCGCGCAGGGTTGAACGCGGCCCGCGCCCAGTTCTGCGGCATCAAAGTGGGCCGCCGGCGACGATTCATTCCAGATGCTTGTCGTCACGAAGACCGTTGCCTCGGCCAAACCGTACGCAGGACGCATCATGTGGTCCCGGAAATTGAAGTGCGCAAACCGATCGACGAAGCGGTGCAACGTGGCTGCCTCCACGCGTTCAGCGCCGCTGATGATGCCCACCACTCCGCCGAGGTCTAATCCGGCCAGGTCGTCGTCGGTCGTCTTGCGTGCGGCGAGGTCAAACGCGAAGTTCGGTGCAGACGACCAAGCATGAGGACTCTCGGCCAGAGCACGCATCCAGCGGGCCGGCCGTTCCAGGAACGAAACAGGGCTCATCAGCTCGGCGCAATGGCCGCCCAGGATTGGTGCGCAGACTCCCAGCACCAGACCCATGTCATGGTAGAAGGGCAGCCACGACACAAGCGTGCCGTTGGGTGGGAATGGGGACTCGACGAAGAAGCTCCGCATCAGCTGCTCGTAGTTCACCGTCAGATTGCGGTGCGAGATCCTGACGCCAGTCGGCGCTCGGGTTGAACCTGAGCTGTACTGCAGGTAGGCGATGTCCGGCAATTCAGGCAGCTGAAGGCTCGGTGTGTCCTCGTCCTCCAGGTCCAACGAATCGATCTCGATGATCTTCGGCGCCGCGTCCAGCAGTGGCTGAGCAACGTAATCGGCCACATCCTGCGCGACGGCGGACGTAGTGAGAACGACCGCAGGCTCGGTATCGGCAAGAACCGCGCCCACCCGGTCGCTACTCGCGCCCCGATAGGGCAAGGGCAGGGGAACCGCGACGAGCCCCGCCTGCATAGACCCCAAAAAAGCCAAGACGTAGGCGAGACCCTGCGGGGCCAGTATCAGTGCCCGGTCACCGACCGATCCATGAAGTCGGATCGTACGAGCGGCGTTCATTGTCTGGCGTGACAGCTGCGACCAGGTAAGAGTCTCGCGAACGCCCGCGGGGTCGTCGACGTAGTCGGTGAAGGTGAAGGCGACATCGTCGGGGCGCATGCTGGCGCGCCCGTGCAGCATCGACAGGATTGATGTCGAAGACGTATGGGTCACGCTGTGTCCGTACCAAATGTCCGTACCAACTCGTCTAGTCCGCGTCCACGGAGCGATCGTCCGATTATGGATTGGCGAAATAGCGGCTCAATCATCCCCAACTCCTGACCGCTTCGATTCGATTCGTAGTTTCACATACACCGCCGCATCCGCTAGTGCCCCGGCCGCTGCTAGCCGATTTCGGCTGGCGCCCGCGACTCCGCAGACCCTGACTGCCGCGGCCCCATCCGCGACGGCCACCAGTTCGCCCGGCCGACCAGCGCAGCGATGGCCGGCACCGTGATGGTGCGCACCACGAAGGTATCCAACAGGATCCCCACACCGATCACGAAACCGCCCTGGACGACGAGGCCGATGCTGGAGAACATCAGACCGGCCATCGAGGCGGCGAAGATCAGACCTGCTGCGGTGATCACACCGCCCGTCGACCCCAAGGTGCGGATGACGCCGTATCGAACGCTGTGCGGAGATTCGTCCCGCAATCGCGACACAAAGAGCATGTTGTAGTCGGAGCCAACGGCAACCAACACCACGAAGGCCAGCGGCGGCACACTCCAATGCAGTGGCTCATCCAGTAGCACTTGGAATGTCAGAACGCCGATACCGATGGCCGCGAAATACGAAATGACAACCGAACCGACGAGATAGAGCGGCGCGATGATCGAACGCAGCAGCACGGTCAATGTCAGCAGGACGACGATGAGGGCAGCGATGATGATGAATCGGATGTCGCGCTCGTAATAGTCACGTGTGTCGCGCAGCGCGGCGGGGAATCCGCCCATCGATATCGTGGCGTCGGCGAGTGTGGTGTTGGGCTGGGCACCGCGGGCGATGTCACTGATCGTATTGACCTGATCCATCGCCTCCGTACCGAACGGGTTGAGTTTGGTTTGCACCAGATAACGCGCCGAGTGACCGTCCGGCGAAATGAACGCCTCGGCGGCCTTTTGAAACTCCACTGCATTCAGCACTTCGGCCGGGATGCTGAAGCCCGCCATTGAGGAGCTGGCCGCGTCGTGTCGCATCAGCAACAGGAAATCCGAGGCCTCAGTGAGTCCGGATGCCATCACGTCGACCTGCTCGACCAGTTCGTCAACTCCGTCGGATACCTGTCTGCTTCCGTCGGCCAATTGGTCGGCGCCCTGCCGCAAGTCCGTCAACCTCGTCTGGGCGCCGCCAGGTTTATCAAACCCCAGCGCGCGGACGGTTTTGTTGGCGGCCGCAAGCGCACCGTTCAGCTGGCTCACCGTGGCATTGAGAGTTTGACCGTCGCCGAACCCCTGTAACTGACCCCCAAGTTCGTTGATCTGGTCCAGGCTTCCGTCATTACGCGCAGCGACTAACTGCTGAAACTGGCCGCGGGTGCTGGTGCAGGAGGGGTCCGCGTCGCAGACCGGGTTGCCCTGCAGTGCATTCAGGACCGGACCTATCCAGGCGAACATGTCCCTCATGGCTGCGAAATTCACGCCCATGGAAGTTCCGAGCGTATTGACGCTCTGGACGAGTTTTGCCGCAGTTGCGACGTCCCGCACCAGCTTATCGCCTCCGTATTGGCTTCTCGCCGACGAAAGCGCGTTGGCCAGACTCTGCATACCGGGGACGATCGCGTTGACCTGTTCGCGCACGTCGCCGAGGCTATCGGCCAGCGTATTGGCCCCGGCTGCCAACTCGTTGAGGTCGCCGGTGCGTTCACCGATCAGGGCAGCACCATCGGCCAGACGGTCTCCGACGATGCCCGCCTGGAAGGTGGCCCGGAACTCCGGAGGCACCTCTCCCAGCGGCCTGGTGATGCCACTGACCAGGGAAACGTCCGGCAATTGAGCAATGCGCGATGCCATTTGCTCCAAGTCCGCCAGAGCTTGCGGCCTACGCAGGTCCTGCCGCGACTGGACGAGAATGTATTGCGGGATGGACTGGCTGATGGGGAAATGGCGCTCCATCGCGGCATACCCAACCGAACTCGGCGCCGACGCCGCTACGACCTTGCGATCGTCGTAGTTGAAGCGGGCAAAGGCCGCACTACTGGCCAGCAGGACCAAGACCAGCAGGCTGGCAACCAGATGCGGGACCGGCCGACGCACGATGCGGATGCCCGAACGTCTCCAGAACCGAGCAGTCAGTTCGCGTCGGGGCTTGACCCACCCGCGCGGCCCGGCGAGCGTCAGTATTGCCGGTAGCAGGGTCAGTCCGGCCAGGTAGGCAACGCCGATACCGATAGCCGATGACACACCGACGGATCTAAAAACCCCCATCTGGGCGAAGTTCATGACGAGGAAAGTGAGGCCTACTGTCGCCGCAGATGCGGTAATGACCTTTCCGATTGAGATCATCGCCGACTTGATCGCCTGATCGAAGTCAGCACCCGAGCGCAGATAGTCGTGATAGCGGCTGATGAGAAAGACCGCGTAGTCCGTTCCGGCACCGGCCATGATCGCGCTCAAAAATACGATGGACTGGTTGGAGACGCCCGCGCCGGTGAGATGGGAGTATCCGGCCACTACGGCCTGCGCGATCATCAGCGACGATCCGATCGTCACCAACGGCAGCAGCATCGTGATTGCGCTGCGATACACCAGCAACAGCACTCCGAGGACCAGCACGGCGATCGCGATCTCTATGGGCAGGCGATCTTGCTCACCAGCGACAGTGAGGTCAGCCACGGTGGCCGCGGGGCCGGTGCCATAGACGGTAAGCGATCCGTCCTTAGGAACCTGGTGTTGGATAATGTCGGCAACTCGGTTGTACGAGTCGAAGGCCCGCGGTGTGCCCAACTCACCCTCAAGGCTGACCGGCAACACCCAAGTTGTCTTGTCTTCGCTGGTCAGAAACTTACGCAGCTGTGGCGTGCCGAGGAAATCCTGGACAGCCACGACATCGGTGATGTCGTGGCGCAATGCGCCCACCACCTTGCGGTAGACGACTTCGTCTGCCCGCTTGAGCCCGGTTTCATTGATGAAAGCAACTACGAGAAGGTTGTCCGAACCCGCTTCTTCGAATGCCTCGGCCATCTTTGTCGCAGTGACACTGGATGGTGCGTCGCTGGGCAGGATGACGAGAGGATGTTTCTCGGCCATCTCGCCCAGAGATGGGAACGACAGCGGTAGGGCGATGGCCAGCGCGATCCAGACCCCGATGACGGCCCAAGGCCATCGGACCACGACATCGGCTAGCCGCCGCATATCGCCCTCACCCTCGCCTGGAAACGGCGATATGGCCCGAAAGCGGCCGATCGGCCCGCCGGAAATCCATAGCCTGCGAAGTGCTCCACGCTACGCGACGCGCCCCCAGCGCCCACTATCAGCGACGAGCGTCGACACGGACTTCATCGCCTGCATGTAGCGGGCAACTGACTTCTCGGCGACCGGATTATCGGGATGCATAATCGCCATCACCGTCCCCTCGCCATATCGGAAGATATAGATGGTCAGCTGATACGAAAAACGGCCATCGGGGTAAATTCCGATATTGTCCGCAAGGCCTAATTCACCGGCTGCCAGAATTGCATTGAGCGGAGCTGCGCCACCATGCAGGAAATTCGACACTGGGAAGTTCGGGGGCGGCCAACTCAACCACGGCGCCAACTCCAACACTCGGTAATACGGCACTTTGGCCATCTTCAGACCCGAGTCGAAGGAAACCTGCGCTGCGGCCGCGGCCTCGCCGAACGAGGCTGCTCCGATCGGGACGGTTATCGGGATCAAGCCGGTAAACCAACCCTGCGTCATGAAATTGTCCGTGGCGGTGCGGGAATCCCTCGGGGTTAGCCCGTAGTAGGTCAGCGCACCAGTTAATTCATGCTCCACCTGTGCCAGACAGGCGAACAAACCGCCCACGAAGCGCGAGCCGGCCGCCGAGCAGGCAGACTCGAAGCGTTCCGTCTGTGCGTTATCCATCAGGAGTTCAGAGGACATGCCGCTGCTGGTCGCCTCAAGGGGATTGCCCAGCGGAAGCGGGAACTCAGGAAAGCCACCACCGTTTTCCTCCGCGAAGTCGATCCACGCCCGCACTTCGGGAGAATCTACGGTCAACTCTGAGGTCGACGCACGCTCGCGGATGCAGAAGTCGTCGAAGCTGCCGGCATCGGGAAGCGTGAGGTTCTGTCCGCTTCCGCTCCGCGCCGAATACATTCCATTGGCTTCCAGCATCGTTGTGCCGATCAACGTCGCGTCCCCGTGAACGTGGTCCATGGAAGCGAAAAAAGTGAAGTGATCTTCGTTCTGGATTATCCCGAACGTGAAGCATCCCCACTCCAAGGGATTCGGAATGGCGACCACATGCGCGTGTACCTCCTCGACCGCCATGTTGCCGTGATCGATCGGCACGAATTCAATGTCCGCCGGATCCTCGATGGCGTGCCGGATGAACTCTCCATCACCGGCGTCTTCGAACCAACTGCGGAACGTGTCGTGCCGACGCAGGTAGGCGTTGACGGCGTAATCCATGGCAGAAATATCACATTGCCCGGGGACATCGCAGCTGGCGACGATTTGCCGGGAGAAGTTCCGTCCGGCGGCTGTCTGTTCGCAGTAGTTGCGAAGATGTTGGCGCTGCATGTAGCTAACCGGCACCGAACTGACCTGGGCTTGCCGGGCCTTTTCCTGAGCTATCGGCGTCGGGTGCCAGGAGGTCACCAAACCTGCGCTCAACTCCCATTCGTCGAGCGCGCCAACCGTGATCTTCCCGATGCGCAAAAGGTCGTCCTCCCTGCTCGGCCGGCCCCGATCCGGCTTCACTGTTGTTAGCATCAACATACCCAAGGTTCATTCGCCGTCGACCCCGCAGTGGCAGCCGGTCAAGAGGGCACGAATGGGTATAGTTGTTAGCTAGCAGCTATCCTGGCGCGGTGAACAGCGATATCTTGCCCGCCCAAGATCCGAACGAGCAGGCTCCTCGTTTTGCCATCGTCGGCTACGCAGCCCGTTTTCCAGGTGCCCAGGATGCCGGTGAGTTCTGGGATCTACTGCGCGAGGGCCGCGACGCCATATCGGAAGTGCCCGAGGACCGCTGGGACGTCGACGAATTCTTCGACCCGGAGCCTGGCGCTGCCGGCAAGGTTGTGACCCGCCGCGCGGGATTCGTCGATGACGCGACAGGGTTCGACGCCCCGTTCTTCGGTATGTCGACCCGCGAAGTCAGGTTGATGGATCCACAGCATCGGCTCCTGCTGGAGATGGCGTGGCGTGCGGTGGAGCATTCAGGCACCGCACCCTCTGCGTTGGCCAACACCAACACCGGTGTGTTCGTCGGTTTGGCCACCCACGACTACCTGGGAATGGCCTCCGGCCTGCTGACTTACCCCGAAATCGAGGCCTATCTGGCCATAGGTACGTCGAATGCGGCAGCAGCAGGACGAATCAGCTATCGGTTGGGGCTGCAGGGACCTGCGGTCGCCGTCGACACGGCGTGCAGCTCCTCACTGGTAGCAATTCATCAGGCGTGCCAAGCGCTGCGTTTAGGCGAATGTGACCTTGCGCTGGCCGGCGGGGCGAATGTCCTGCTCGCGCCCGCGACCATGATCACGTTCTCCAACGCGAACATGCTCGCCCCCGATGGCAAGTGCAAGACATTCGACGCGGCCGCCGACGGCTACGTGCGTGGCGAGGGTTGCGGTGTGATCGTCATCAAGCGGCTTGAGGACGCGATCAGCGATGGTGACCGGATTCGGGCCGTCATCCGTGGCAGCGCGATCAATCAGGACGGCGCATCGGGTGGCTTGACGGTGCCGAACGGCGTTGCTCAGCAGCGGGTGATCGCCGATGCCATAGCGCGAGCCGATCTCGAACCCAGCGATGTCGGATATCTAGAAGCACACGGCACCGGAACATCTCTGGGCGACCCGATCGAGGCCCAAGCCGCAGGTGCGGTCCTCGGCGCCGGGCGCGAAGCCGCCGATCCGCTGTTGATGGGCTCAGTCAAGACCAATATCGGACATCTGGAGGCGGCCGCGGGTATCGCGGGTGTCATCAAGGTCATCCTCTCTCTTGAGAACGAGTTACTGCCGCAGCACCTGCACTTTGAGAACCCGTCGCCCCACATTCCCTGGAGCCAGCTTGCGGTGCAGGTAGTCAAGAAGGCCACCGCCTGGGAACGCTCGGAGCGGCCGCGTATCGCCGGCGTCAGCTCATTCGGATTCGCCGGGACAAACGCGCATGTCATCCTCGAAGAGGCACCCGAGGCGGTCCTCCAGCCCGCCGGGGCGGCTCCCGGGCTCGATGTCGCCGCCGGGGCGGCTCCGGGGCTCGACGTCGCCGCCGGGGCGGCTCCGGGGCTCGACGTCGCCGCCGGGGCGGCTCCGGGGCTC
>Ga0209991_10001552_pt1 | contig 10453 bp, 8 predicted proteins | sample ChitaG_FD_183167 | JGI IMG/M metagenome (GOLD analysis project Ga0209991, IMG submission 183167) | Deep subsurface microbial communities from South Pacific Ocean to uncover new lineages of life (NeLLi) - Chile_00310 metaG (SPAdes)... | ecosystem: Environmental > Aquatic > Marine > Oceanic >... | reverse complement strand
AGGAATCCAAGTTCAAGAGGGAGATCCGAAAGGCTGCTGTCTTCTTAATAGTTATTCTATCTCTTTTAACCACATATTTAGGTATTGATTATTATTTCTTGAAAAAGCGCTACAGGATGCTGGATAAACAGATCACAGAGACATTCAGGCAGACATTTCCTGATGTGAGAAGGGTTGTAGACCCACTACAGCAAATGAGGGTGAAAATAACTCAAATCAAAAAATCAGCCTTTTCCCTTCCTGGAATTGGTGGAGACCATAAAGTCATTGACCTGTTACGGGATATTTCCCTTAGAGTTCCTGAATCGATGGATGTGAGGGTGATTAGGATGGTGGTTGATCCAGAGGCTGTACAGATCAAAGGAGAAACTGATACATTTAACACTGTAGATATTATTAAGAAAGGACTGGAGCCCTCAGAGTATTTTAGTACAGTTACCATTAGTTCTGCCAATCTTGACCGCTCTAGCAAGCGCGTGAAATTTGAGATAAAGCTGAAACGTGCAAAGTAGGATAATGGAGTAATGGAGAAAGGAAGAAATGGAGAAAGGAAGAAAAGGAGTGAGGGAGGAATGAAAAGATACAAAACCAATAATCCCTGGCCCAGACCTGATATGCAAGGCCTAAGTTCTATGGCTTCTTCTTTCGAATTATTGGAGAGATATCAAATTGTTCCTAGTAAGTCGCGCCAGGGCGGGCCAGCACTCCAGCACTTCAGTTCTCCAATTCTTTTAGAACTATGATCATGAAACTTGCAAGGCGTGAAAAATATTTTGTATCGGCCGCGGCATTATTTATAGTGATTTTTTTTCTATTTCAGTTTTTCATTTTTCCTTTCTTTGAAACCAGAAGGAGGGTTAAAAGGGGTGTAAGCGCAAAAGAAGATAATCTAAAAGAGATTGCAAAGCTAAGCTCTGAATATCATAGATATCAGAGATTTTCTCAAGGCATAAAGCAGGTCCTTGCTAAGCGAAAGAAGGGGTTTACACTTTTTTCATTTCTTGAAGGCACAGCAGGTGATACTGGCGTCAAGGCATATATAAAGTATATGAAGCCCTCCATTTCGACTGGGTCTGGCCCTTACAAAGAATCCCTTGTTGAGATGAAATTGGAGGAGATTACATTGCACCAGTTAATTGGTTACCTTTACAGGATTGAATCGCCTGATAATGTTGTAAGCATCAAACGGATTTCAATTAAGGAAAACAAGAAGAAACCTGGCTATATAGATGCTATTTTATGGGTATTGACCTTCAAGTAAAGGCCGGAGAACTGGAGTAATGAAAAATACAAAATTAATACTCCCTGGCCCAGACCTGATTAGCAAGGCCTGAGTTCTATAGCTCTTGTTTCCCAAATATTACTGCGACAGGAGTGCGTTACAGTCAAGTCGCACCAGGGCGGGCCAATACTCCACTTAGGGAATTGCTGCTATGAGACAGTTTATTTCAAAAAATAAGAAATGGTTTGGCTATATCTTTTACTGCATTATTATAACAGCTGGTCTTTTGTATTATCGTTTTCCTTCAGATGACCTCAGGGATTATCTGCAGATAAGGGCAAACAATTTAGATAACTCGGTCACCCTTTCAATTGACTGGATTAAACCCTGGCTGCCTTTTGGATTAAAATTAGGGCAGACCGAGATTTCACTCAAAGATAAGTCTTCCATAAAGCTTTTCAGGGCTGATAGTCTTTTTGTCAAACCAGACGTATGGTCGTTTTTTAAAGGAAAGAGTAAATATTGCTTTGATTGCTTGGCTTATGGAGGTGATGTAAGGGGTTGTGTCTATCTCAAAAAAAATAGCATGGAAGCTCCTTTTGATACGGAAATTGAATTAAAGAATATTCAAATTGGCAATTATGAGCATCTAAAAGATTTGATCGGCTGGCAGGTTGATGGAATCCTTTATGGGACTATTTTCTATAGAGGGCAGCACAAAAACCTGATGGATGGAACTGGGGAGGCCAATCTGAAATTGTTAGACGGCAAGGTTGAACTTCTGGTGCCTATTTTGAGCCTGGAGTCCATTGAGTTTCATGAAATTAAGAGCGATATGGTGCTCAAAAAACAAGTGATAAACCTTAAACGTCTTGAATTAACAGGGCCTCTGCTGAAAAGCACACTATCAGGAACCATAAGACTGAAAAAAGAATTTATGAAAAGCACCCTAGATTTAAAAGGAACAATAGAGCCATTTGCATCGTTTTTTAAAAGCATGGGAGGTGTCTCCAATATAGTGAGGTTTTTTAAACAAAGGCTGAAAAAGGGAACACTTCCTTTTATTATCCACGGAACCATTGGAGATCCTAAAATAAGATTCACCTAAATTTATGTCACTATGCCAAAACTTTACAGGACAATTTTTAATCTTTTTGCCTTAGCCATAATTATCTTTATTGGTGTGGAACTCTTCTACATGATCATCAGGGTGCAGCTCAATAATGTCAATACTCAAGGAATTATAGTGCATCATTTACCGGATGTTAAAAGGCATAGAAAACCCACTTTTGATTACTACAGGGCAATTATTAAAAGAAATATCTTTGGCTCTAGAGAGGATATTTCTAAAGAAATGCAGGCAGAAGAGATTGAAAACCTGCAGCCCACTTCATTAAAATTGGCTCTTTTAGGCACAGTTTCAGGCAATCAACAGAATTCCTTTGCTGTTATAGAAGAAATTAACAAAAAAAAGCAAGCTCTTTACAGGGTGGGTGATAGTGTTCAGGGTGCTATTGTCAAGAAGATTTTAAGAGGTAAGGTAATCCTTAGAGTTAAGGAGAGGGATGAAATTCTGACAATAGAAGAAGCTGCTGCCTTAAGAACTAAAAAGGAATACCTGGTGTCCAAACCAATCGGCAAAGGTACTACAATAATAGTTGGCCGCTCGGATGTGCAGGAATCAATGAAGAATATTCACCACCTATTAACTCAGGTGAGGATAAGGCCTCATTTCAAGGATGGTAAGGCAGACGGCTTATCAATTACCAATATAAAGGCTGGTTCTTTTTTTGCAAAGCTGGGATTGAAGAATGGAGATATTGTTCAAGGAATAGATGGCAGGGTTATCAAGAGCCCAGACGATGTGCTGGAGATGTACAACAAATTTAGATTAGGATCTCAGGTGGCATTGCAGATAATGAGAAACAATGAGCAGAGAATAATAAATTACAAATTCAAGTAAAAGGTAGTTATTGAGTTTGTTGTGTTTTTTGGGTTATTGTGTTTAAGTCCCTCAATTCATTTGGGTTTATTGCATCTTGGAAAACCACGTCCTCTGGGTGTGGATTCTTTATACTTAAGGCTAATGTATACATCCTATTTTGGTTTTAAAGAGAACCCCTTCAACTTAACACCGGATCCACGATACCTCTTTCTTAGCCCTCATCACAGGGAGGCCCTTGACCACCTCCTTTATGGAATTCAAGAACGGAAGGGCTTTATTGCCATTACCGGTGGTATTGGTACAGGCAAGACTACTCTATGCCGGGCCCTCTTAGGCCAGTTAGACGAGTCTATAAAGAGCGCCCTGATATTCAACTCATTTATCACTGAGAAGGAGCTCTTAGAGATAATAAATCAGGAGTTTGGTATTCATCTGGATCCGGCAGTGGGAACAAAAAAGGAATATATTGACAAACTCAATCAGTTCCTTCTCGAGACTTTTAGTGTTGGGGGTAATGCGGTTCTTTTGATAGACGAAGCTCAAAACCTTTCACACACGGTTCTTGAGCAGCTACGAATGCTTTCAAATTTGGAAACAGAGAAAGAGAAACTGATTCAGATCGTTCTGGTAGGGCAGTCAGAGTTAAAAGAGCTTTTGACCTCTTCTTCGTTGAGGCAGCTTAATGAAAGGATCATGGTTCGCTACGAGCTGAGGCCTCTGGCCCGCGTGGATGTCCAGGGCTATGTGGAACACCGATTGGTGGTGGCAGGAGGTAGGGGGAATCTGAGGTTTACAAATGGCGCCTTCAAGGCAATTTATCGTTACTCTCAAGGAAACCCGAGGAGGATCAATGCTGTTTGTGATCGAGCACTCCTTATTGCATACGCAAGGGAAAAGTATACCATATCTAAAGGGATGGTTGGGAATGCTGTCGAAGAAGTCCGTGGAGATATAACAGCAGGGCGCAGCACAGAGGGATGGTCTTGGAAAAGAGTTGCATCATCTATTATGCTCCTCCTGTTAATAATCATAATTGCAGGATTTGCTGGATGGAGTTTCAGAGAGCATATTTTAGGCCTTTTTAAAGGTGAGAAAGAGATGACCGTGGTGACAAGCAGAGATGCTCCATCCATGGCTCTCAAAACCAAAAAGAAGGCAGCAACCATATTCCTTGATGAAAAGACAAGTCTTGCAGGACTCTTTGGTCTTTATAATGATAAGACAAAAATAGACAGTAATTATGTAAATGAAGGAAATTTAGGGATGGTTTCTTTCTTTATAGAACCGAGATACTTTTTGAGGTTCAGAAAACCTTTTCGGGTCCTTTTAACTCACTTTTCACCTTCTCAATCTTCAAGCCCTTTTTCAGCAGGTACGGCTTCTAATCTGGGATCATCCCCTCGGTATCTCCTGATCCGTGAAGTAACATCCGATGGTGCCATAGTAGTAGATTCCGACGGTAAGGACAAAGAGGTTACAAGGGATTTCTTTAAGAGCCAATTTGTGCAGAAGGTTTCCTGGGTCTATCCCTATGAAGGCAAAAAGGTAGATTTAATTAAGGGGATGAGTACTCCGGGTGTCTTGAAGGTGCAGAAGACTCTAAAAAAGTTGGGGTATCTGGTGGAGCCTACTGGTCTTTATGACGATGCAACCATTCGTAATGTAATGAAGTTCCAGGCCTATTTCGGGCTTAGGCCAGATGGGATTGTTGGTCCCCGTACCAATGCATTCTTGTATCAGGTGTCGGATTGATATGAGCTACATCCACGAGGCCTTGCAAAAGGCACAAAAAGAGAAAGATGCCAGGTTTCCAAAATACAAAAGAATTTTATCAGGTCCCAAGGGAAAAGCCGGTATTTTTTTTACAAGAACTTTATTGTTGGTTTCTCTCTTTGTCATTTTGCTTGCTTTTACAATCTATTCATGGTTCGATTTCAAAAATAAAAAGATAATTTCAGCTCCTAAGAATCAAAAGACCGAGGTAAGTTACAAGGCAGAGGCCTCTGCAGATGTAAGGGACTTTTATGAGAGGGCAAGATATTTTCATAAAATTGGCCGTTTGCAGGAAGCACATAGGCTTTATAAACAAGCCCTTATTGTTGACCCAGTCAATGTTTCTGTATTGAATAACTTAGGAGTTATATATATTCAAGAACGGAACTATTTAAAGGCCCGAGATAGTCTTGAAAGTGCCATTCGATTGAAACCAGAGCATGTAGACCCATATTACAATTTGGCATGTCTCTATGCCTTTAAAGGAAACGTGATGAAAAGTTTGGAAAATCTTAAAAAGGCAGTTTCATTGGATGAATCAGCAAGAGAGTGGGCTCGAAGGGACATAGACCTTCAAAACCTGAGGGGATTGCCTGAGTTTGAGGAGATAACAGGAAAGAGATAAAAGAGAGTTGGAGTAATGGAGTGATGAGAATGTGAAGAAACTTGACAATCTTGATGCCTTCTGAAAGCCGAAAATGAGCTTATAAGTTTAATAAAATCTTTACAACAAAACAGACATAACGTGACTAAATTGTTATATTATAAGAAAATATGCTGAAGAGAATTGAAAAGATGAACTGGGATAACATTAAAGGAAAGATTGGAAAGTTGGGGAAAAGGAAAACAAAAAGAGTAAAATACGGTAAAGATCCTCTTCTCCAATACTCCAATACTCCCTGGCCCAGACCTAAGTTGCAACGCTTAAATTTTACGTCTTCTGCTTCCGGAATAATACAGCGAAGACATATTGTTATAGGCAATTTGCGCCAGGGCGGGCCAATACTCCAATACTACGTTACAAAATATATTCTTTGCTTTCTGTGTTTAGGATTATGCCTGTTTGTAAGCAATTCCATGGTCCAGGGTGCAAGGCTTGCAGGTGAGGAGGGCGTGATATCTGTCACTCCTAAACCTAGCGAACCGGCGAAAAAGCTTGCGCCGGTGAAGCCTGCTGCAGAAAAAAAGCAAGCCCAAGCCCAGGTAAAGGCACCAATAAAAAAGAAGATCATCCAGAAAAAGAAGGTCTCAGCAAGTCAGGAGCCAGATACCCGTTATGTTACCATCGATTTTGACAATGTAGATATTGGCCTCTTTATTAAGTTTATAAGCGAATTGACAGGCAAGAATTTTGTAGTTGATAAAGGGGTGAAGGGTAAGGTGACGATTATTTCCCCTACCAAGATATCAGTAAAAGAGGCCTATAAGGTTTTTGAATCTGTGCTGGATGTTCACGGATTTACAACTGTTCCGGCCGGAAGTATCATCAAGATTGTGCCGGCTCTCCATGCAAGGTCTAAAAACATTGAAACCAGGCTCAGAGAAGAGGCTATTACCCCTGAAGACAAGGTGGTGACACAGCTAATTCCCCTTGCGTATGCCAATCCCAATGAACTCAAAAAACTTTTTGCTCCCTTGATATCCAAGAGCAGCCTGATTGTCTCATATCTCCCTACACGCATGTTGATTGTTACTGATGTGCTTTCCAATATCAAACGTTTGCTCAGGATTGTAGATGCTATTGATGTAATGGGCATTGGTGAAGAGATATCGGTAATTCCCCTTGAACATGCTACAGCATCCTCTCTATCGAAACCATTAGTCAGTATTTTTCAAAAGCCAGTTAGTAGGCCCAAAAAAGGCGTGCCTATAGGCCCTGTTAGCAGGATTATGGCTGATGAAAGGACCAATTCCTTGATAATACTGGCTACAGAAGATGATACCATACGGATTAAAAAGCTTATAAAACTATTAGACAAAGAAATCCCGCGGGGGGAGGGAGATATCCATGTCTATTACCTTCAGAATGCAAATGCCGAAGATCTTGTCAAGGTTTTAGCAGCCTTTCCCTCTGAAGGGAAAAAGCAGGCAGTAAAAGGCAGGGCCCCTGTTATCTCCAAAGAGGTCCAGATCGTGGCAGATAAGGCGACCAACTCACTGGTAATTAAGGCGAAAAAACAAGACTATCTTGTCCTCGAGGATATCATCAAGAAGCTTGATATTCCCAGGACCATGGTCTATATCGAGGCCCTGATCATGGAAGTCAACGTGGATAAAGAGTTTAGGCTTGGGGTGGAGTGGTTGGGGATGGAGGATTTTACGTATCATGGGAGGAAGGGCGGCTATTTTGCCGGCTCAGGAGGGGCTGGCGGAGTTGGGGACTACAGTGGCATTAAAGGATTGTCAGGGATTCCCCCGTCTCTACCTTCCGGTTTTTCCCTGGGGGTTGTTGGCGAGGCTATCACAATCGGGAATGTGGTTTTTCCAAATGTAGCCGCTATCTTGCAGGCATACCAAAAGGATTCAGATGTGAATATCATTTCAACTCCTCAGATATTGACAACCGACAATGAGGAGGCGGAGATAAAAGTAGGAGAAAATGTTCCGTACCTCACCAAAGAGGCAACAGGGGATCAAACATACCAGACATACGAATACAAGGATGTGGGCGTGACACTCAAAATCACCCCCCAGATTAACCAGGAGGGGTTTGTAAGGCTAAAGATATTCCAAGAGGTGATAAAATTAAAAAAAGGGGCTGAGGAATATAGACCGACTACCCTGAAGCGGTCTGCAGAAACAACGGTTATTGTAAAGGATAAGAATACAGTGGTTATCGGTGGTATCATTGGAGAAAGCACTGAAAGAGGGGCTTATCAAGTACCGTGCCTTGGAGATATTCCAGGTCTGGGTTGGTTTTTCAAATCTAGATCCAGGTCCAGAAATAAAACTAACCTTTTCATTTTTCTGACACCACATATTATTGAAAACCCCATCGAGGCAAGGAAGATTTATGACGAGAAGAAAGAGGAAATAGATAAAATCAGGGGAGGTGTCATAAAAATGTATAAAAAACCAGAACTCAAAGGCCGGGGTTCAGCTATTAAATGAGGATGCTCGCCTTATGAACCATAGATTAATAGGAGAGATATTAAAAGAGATTTGCCCCCTTTCAGAAGGTACATTTGCCGAGGCCCTTGAGATACAAAGTGAAAAGGGAGGCAGGATAGGAGAAATCCTGATTCAGAAAGGGGCAATAGGAGAAGGAGACCTGCTAAAGGCTCGTGGCATTCAGTTTGGGCTACCCTTATGGCCCACTATTTCTATAGAGGATATAGATACCGGTTTTACAGAACACATCCCCATCCAGTTTCTGAAAAAGTACAAGATGGTCCCGGTGGTTAGATCTGATGAGGTCTATATAGCTGTCAATGACCCTACGTTGTTTCAACCCATTGACGATCTGCACCTGATTCTGGGCTGGGATGATGTAGAAACTGTGCTTGCCCCCTATTCTGCCATCCTTTCGGCCATCAATTTTGCCTATGATATGAGCAGCGATTCTGCTGAACAGGTCATCCAGGATATGCGTGAGGAAGATAGGGATATGATTATATCTGCTGTTGAAGAAACAGGGGATCTATTGGACGATACCAGCGATGCCCCGATTATCAAATTGGTGAATTTGATGCTATCCCAGGCAGTAAAGGCCAGGGCCAGCGATATACATATTGAACCCTATCAAAACAGGATCAAGGTCAGGTACAGAGTAGATGGAATTCTTTACGATATGCTCTCTCCTCCTAAGCATGTTCAGTCAACACTTATATCCAGAATCAAGATTATGGCCAAGCTGAACATTGCTGAGAAGAGGCTTCCCCAGGATGGAAGGATTGAGATCAGGATAGGAGATAAAAATGTAGATATTCGCGTCTCTACCATCCCTACTGCCTTTGGTGAACGCGTTGTACTTAGATTGCTGGACAAGACAAATGTATTGCTAAGGGTTTCTGACCTCGGTATGCCTGAGCAGAGAATGAAGGTATTTAATGAGCTCATTAAATTTTCCCATGGTATTATTCTTGTTACAGGGCCAACAGGGAGCGGAAAAACCACAACCCTCTATGCCGCCTTAAGTTCAATCAATAATTCAGACATCAATATTATAACCATAGAAGATCCTATTGAATACCGGATTGAGGGGATCGGGCAGATCCAGGTCAATCCCAAGATCAACATCACATTTGCAAACGGGCTGCGCTCAATTGTGCGCCAGGACCCTGACGTGATACTTGTGGGTGAGATCAGGGATCTGGAGACAGCGGAAATTGCTATTCAGGCTGCATTGACCGGTCATCTGGTATTTTCTACCCTTCATACAAACGATTCGGCCAGCGCAGTGACGCGGCTCATTGACATGGGGATAGAACCTTTTCTGGTAACCTCCTCAGTGATTGCAATCCTGGCCCAGAGGCTGGTGAGAAATGTTTGCAATGAATGCAAAGAGGAGTATATGCCTGATGAAGAATCCCTGGAAAATATTGGTATAACCCCAGAAATGTCTTCAGGTAAAAAGATATACAGAGGTAAAGGTTGCCAGGGTTGTATCAATACGGGATACAGAGGAAGAACTGGTATTTTTGAGCTAATGATCTTGGATGATCCAATTAAGAGTCTAATATTAAAGACCTCGGATTCCAATGCCATAAAGAAAAAGGCTGTTAACCAGGGAATGGTAACCCTTCGTCAAGATGGAGCCTTGAAGGTGCTCAATGGGATTACCACTGTAGAGGAGATTCTTAGAATAACCCAGAAATAGCCAAAGAGCTTCACCAAATGCAACACTCCATTACTCCAAAACAACATTACTCCAGATGAGAATTGGTTTAATCTTCTTTATACTTTTTTTCTCCCTTGCCACGGTGGTACATGCCTCTCCCTTCAAAGGGCCCTGGGATCAGGATAACTCTCAAAAAGCCTCCCAGAAGCAAATAGAAAAAAAGGTCAACCCCCTCCGTCTCCTGGTTGAAGTTTATAGAAGTTATATTTCACCAATCGATGGTAAAGATTGCCCCATGTATCCCACCTGCTCGGAATATAGCTTGCAGTGTTTTAAAAAATATGGCCTTTTTATCGGTTGGATGATGACCTGTGATCGCCTGTTCCGGTGTGGCAGGGATGAGTTACGATTGTCCCCTCAGATCATAGTGAATGGGAAATTTAAATGTTATGATCCATTAGAAAAGAATGATTTCTGGTGGTATCATGAACATTAAGTCCTGCAGGCCACTGGCAGGATGGGTGGTGTTCTATTTATCGCTTTTTCTCTTCTTCTCTTCTCCTGCGAAATCAGAAAACATCCAAACAGAAATTAACCCAATAAACACAACAAACTCAATAAACCCAACACATTCGTATGCCGCTCAAAGAATTGTGCTCGATCCAGAGCGCCAATTTCAGTTTGCAGAACACTACTTTCAAAAAGGTGAATATTACAGGGCTATCGGAGAATA
>Ga0209991_10001550_pt1 | contig 10465 bp, 9 predicted proteins | sample ChitaG_FD_183167 | JGI IMG/M metagenome (GOLD analysis project Ga0209991, IMG submission 183167) | Deep subsurface microbial communities from South Pacific Ocean to uncover new lineages of life (NeLLi) - Chile_00310 metaG (SPAdes)... | ecosystem: Environmental > Aquatic > Marine > Oceanic >... | reverse complement strand
TGAAGCAGCCATGGATGCCCTTAATGAATCAACCCTGAAGCCAAAGGATATCCAGGCTATGTTCGTCGGTAACGTGCTGGGGGATTTCGCTGAAGGGCAAGGCATGGTTCAAGCCTTCGCTGCTGAGAATATCGGCTGCTTTGGTATTCCGGCGAATAGATATGAAGGTGCCTGTGCCTCAGCCAGCATGGCAATAAGAGATGCCTTTATGTGGGTCGCTTCCGGTTTCTACGATATAGTCCTAGCTGGTGGCACAGAAAGAGCTGCTTCTATGGGCACACCACTGGCCACACGAACCTTTTCCATGTTCAGTGATAGCCGCTATGAATACCCATCGGGAATCACCTTCCCCGCTGTCTTTGCCATGCTAGCCCACCTTTACTCTGCTACGTATGGCATACCTTTAGCCAAGCTTAAAGAGCAAATGGCTATGGTATCAGTTCAATCTTACCGTCATGGCATGTTTAACCCTAAAGCGCACTTGCGCAAGGAAGTAACTGTGGATGCAGTGCTAAACTCGTTTATGGTGTGCTCACCAATCCAATTACATGATTGCTGCCCGTTTTCTGATGGTGCCTCCACCATTGTTCTAGCTTCAGAAGAGGTAGCCAAGAAGCTTACCGACAAGCCAGTCTATATCACCGGCGTGGGTCAGTCTTCATCTGGTCCTTTATCTAGCCAACAGGATTATCTACCACGCATTAGAGCCAGAGAAATATCTGCCAAGCAAGCCTATGATATGGCAGGGCTAACGCCTAAAGATATAGATATCTGCGAGCTTCACGACTGTTTCAGTATTGCCAGCCTGATTGCCGCGGAAAGCCTTGGCTTCTTTGAGTTCGGAAAGGCAGGCGAAGCCTGGGAAAAGGGCGAGGCTGATATTGGTGGCAAGGTAGCGATAAATCCCTCTGGCGGATTAAAGTCTAAAGGGCATCCTATAGGTGCCACTGGCGCCGGCCAGGTATATGAGATAGCAAAACAATTGAGGGGTGAAGTAGAACCAGAAAGGCAAGTAGAGGGAGCTAAAACAGGGATGACTGATACCTTAGGGGGAGATGGCGGCACCCTGGTTAACCTGATCCTGCAACGAGGCTGGTAAAATAAGCTGTGATTCAGCTAGATGGAGGCAAAAAATGGAATATAAGCTTTCTTTCAAAGACTATAGTGAGGCACTGAAAGAAAATAAGCTGTTAGGCTTAAAGTGCAAGGAGTGTGGTGCGATTACTGTGCCACCGAAGATGGCTTGCCAGAAATGCACCAGTCCAGATATGGAAATCGTCGAACTCAAGGGCAATGGGAGAATTCGAACCTTTACCACTGTTAATGTAGCTCCAGAAGGGCGTGAGGATGAGATCCCCTATACTATATTGCTGGTTGAACTTGATGAAGGTCCCTGGATAATGGGGAATTTAGACGGTATTGACCCCGCTACGGCAACTATGGAGTTAATTGGTAAAAGAGTAAAGATGGGGCACAAGGTATTCCCCGGAGATAAGTACTCAGCCGGCGAGGGCGCTAGACCACTCTTTACCCTAGAAACTTAAAGCTCGATGGGAAAGCGGTGGCATAGTCGTGTGGCTACTCCCTAGAAAATATATTGGGCTGCAGATATTTTTCCCAAGCAATCTACCTCCCTAGATAAGAAGACGAACAGGTTATGACCAACGAAAAAAAGAAAAAAGCGATAAACAGACTGCAAACAATGTATCCCCTGCGGGCTAACATTGACAAAATGTATGAGAGGGGAGTTGAAGCTAGCAAAGCCGGAAAACCCACCGTCTGGAGCATGGTTAACTGGTGGGAAGCTGACCCCATCCTAAAAGCCATGGGTCTAGAGATAGTCTACCCGGAAAACTATGGGGCAGTTAGCGCCGCTTTCGGGACTGCCCAAGCCTACCTGGAGCGCTCCGATGCAGAAGGATTTCCCACCCACATGTGCGGCTATGCCCGAAATTGCCTAGGCTATGCGGCAAGGATGAAGGATTTGGGTGAAATACCCCCGGAAGCACCCATGGGTGGGATGGCGAAACCAGTACTACTGCTCAGCTCAGGTTCTTTATGTGATGCCAGATATAAGTGGTTTCAGGCTTTGGGGCGCTATTTGGACGCTCCGGTGTGGACAGTAGAGATACCCCACCCAGGAGTGGAAGAGAGCCAGATAGAGGGTGCCTATAAGCAGGCAATTAATTTCATGGTCAAGGAATTAAGGGAGCTTGTTGCCTTTTTGGAACGCTTGCTAAATAAGAAGATAAACTGGGGCAAATTAGACGAGATAGCAAATGATTTGATAGAGATCAACCGAGTATGGTACGAGATTAACGAGCTGCGCAAGACGAGTCCCTGCCCTATGCACTCCCGGGACTTCTGGAGCAGTATGAATGCCTCCCTTTACCCGGCAGGAGACCCCAAAGTATCCTTGAAACTATACAAGGATATGTATCAAGAGGTGAAGGATAGAGTAGAGAATAAAATTGGAGCTGTTGCTGAAGAAAAATATAGACTGCTCTTTGCTGAGCTTCCTCCTTGGCATGACCTCAAGATTTTCGATGAACTGGCAGAGAGGGGCTGGAATTTTGTGGTTGAGACTTGGGCATATCACCCACCCAAACCTATGGATTATAGCCAAATCAATGACCCCCTGGAGCGTATCGCCACCCAGACCTACCGCTGGTTCACTGGCTACTTTGAGGATGCCCTCAAAGAGAGGGAGTACATGGGATACTTCGCTTATCCCTACCTTGAGTATGCTAGGACTTACCAATGTGATGGAGCATTACTTCATCCCCTTCTTACCTGCCGCACGGCAACCAATCACCTGATGCTTACCCAAGACAGACTGTTAAATAAACTTAAGGTTCCTTCCCTAGTTGCGGAAGGGGATATTGTCGACCTCAAGCTATTCAATCACGCTGATATCATGAGAAAAGCAGAAGTGTTTGAGGAGATGATGGACTACTACCAAGGGGAAAGGCGAAAAGAAGGGCTAGAGTGGTAATGGGCAGATAAAAATGATGGAAGAGGCGAAAAAAGGGCTTACTAGGGTAAGAGAGATTTATCAAGACCGGACACAACGAGCTAAAGAACTCAAGGCAGAGGGGAAGCCGGTGATGGGCTATTTCTGTCTCTATCCTGTTTTGGAAATGCTGACTGCTCTCGACCTAGTCCCCTATAGGATATTTGGAGATATGAGGGAACCGATAACCAGAGCAGATGCTTGTCTGCCGACAGTGGTTTGCCCTTTTATTCGTAGCTGTTTGGATTTGGGATTGAAAGGTAAGTATGACTTCTTAGATGGTGTCGTCATGTGTCATAGCTGCGAGGTCGGTGAGAAGACGGCTCATATCTGGCGGACCTACCTCAACCCTTCTTATTTTCACTTCATAGATACGCCCCATACGATGCATGAGGCAGCCCAGGAGCAATTTAAGGAGCAATTGAAAGGCTTTAAAAAGAGCTTGGAGTCGTTTACAGGAAAGGAGCTTCCCTCTGAAAGGCTCGAGGAAGCCATCAGAGCCTATAACCAGCAGCGGGCTCTGGTACGGGAATTATATGATTTGATGAAGCCTGACCCGCCTCTCATCTCGGGGACGGAAACCCTCCAGGTAATGGTAGCTCTGGCGGGCATACCCGTAGAAGAGGGAAATGAGCTGCTGAGGCAGGTTATCAGCGAGGTTAAAGAACGCAAGGACGGGCCAGAGAAGAAACCAGCCAGGCTACTTGTCTGGGGTAGCATCATAGATGATGTCGCCCTTATCGAGATGATTGAAAACGCTGGTGCCGAAGTAGTGATGGATGATACCTGCGTGGGCAGCCGGGCCTACTTCGACGATGTAGAGCTCACTGATGACCCCTTAGAGGGATTAGCTTATCGCTATCTGGTGGAGATCAAGTGTCCCCGCACCTTCCGAGAAGCTGTCTATGGTGAGACCAAAAAGGAACATATGGCAGACCTAGAAAGCAGGTTTGGCTACCTGAAGGACTATGCTAAAGAATGGAACGCCAAAGGGGTAATCCTTCAATCGCTGAGATACTGCGATATTCATGGTTATGAGGTGCCCGGGCTTAAGGACTACCTTGACCATATTGGTTTGCCCAACATCTACCTTGAATGGGACTACAGCAAGGCGGCTTTGGCACCATTGAGGACAAGGGTTGAGGCTTTCCTCGAGGTAATTGGCTAAAGACTGCCCCCATTTAAAGACACGATAATTTGATAGGAGGGTTTTACTATCTTTTTTGCCGGAGTTGATATAGGTTCCACCATGACCAAGGTGGTAATTCTGGATACGGATGGGGAAATTCGCGCCCGTATAGTCGGTCCCACCGGTGCTGAGCACCGTCGGCTGGCCAATAAGGTAATGGAAGAGGCGCTAGAACAGGCTAACCTGTCCTTTGATGAAATATCCTATGTGATAGCCACAGGCTATGGTAGAATCAACGTTCCTTTTGCCGACCGTCAGATAACAGAATTAACCTGTCATGCTAGAGGGGTAGCCAGTCTCTTCCCTAACGCCAAAACAGCTCTTGATATTGGAGGGCAAGACGCCAAAGGACTCAAGATTCGTGATGGTGAGCTAGTTGACTTTGTCATGAATGACAAGTGTGCAGCGGGAACAGGCAGGTTTCTGGAAGTCCTCGCTGATGCCCTTGGCCTCAGGTTGGATGAGCTAGGCAGTATTTCCGCTAAATCCACAAACAAGGTCCAGATGAGCAGCACCTGTACTGTTTTTGCCCAGATGGAGGTCGTGTTCCGCCTCTCTGAGGGGGTACCGGTAGAAGACATTGTGGCTGGAGTTCATGATGCTATAGCCAGCAGGACGGTCAGTATGATTAGGAGGTTAAAGATAGAGCCCGATGTGGTGTTCACCGGAGGTGTGGCAAAAAATACTGGGGTGGTTAAAGCGGTGAGAGAGAATTTGGGGTGTGAGGTTCTTATCCCTGAGGATCCACTGCTCAGTGGGGCGATAGGTGCTGCCATATTAGGAAAGGAACTCACCCTGAAAGCCCTGGCAAAAGGCGAGCCCATCCAAAGGAAGGAACGGCGTCTGGAGGAGGCTACCTTCTTCAAGTAGGAGTAACTTAATATGGCTTGGTTTATGGGCATTGACATTGGTTCAGGAAACAGTAAAGGGGTTCTAACTAAGGATGGCAAGCTTTCGGCTTACCATTTGCTGCCTTCCGGGGTAAATTACCGGGGAACAGCAGAGAGATTGATAGAGGAGCTTCTGGCAAAGGCAGGGCTATCCCCAGAGGACATAACCTATACTATAGCTACCGGCTACGGCAGGGGTAGTGTTCCCCTCAGCAATGAACAAGTTGACGATATCCGTTGCTGTGCCAGGGGAATAAACAGTGTTTTCCCTTTGGTGAGGACAGTTATTGATATACAAGGAATGTCTAGTCAGGTAATTCGGCTCAATGAGAAGGGGCAAGTGACCAACTTCGTGGTCAGTGAGAAGTGTGCTGCCGGCAGTGGGCGTTTCCTTGATGTCATGGCCAATGTCCTTCGGATAGACCTCAAGGATATTGGTCCTCTCTCCCTCAAATCTAAAAATCCTGTTACCTTCACTACAGGGTGTGCTGTTTTTGGGGAATCAGAGGCTATCTCCAGGGTATCTGAAGGCGCTTCCAAGGAAGATATCTTGGCTGGAGTTCATAAAGCACTGGCGAACAAGGTCTCCACGCTCGTTGATAGAGTGGGGCTGGAAAAGGACTGCGCCGTCAGTGGTGGTGGTGCCCTCAATCTCGGGCTTATCAAAAGCGTGGAAGAGAAGCTGGGCATTCAGTTACTGATGCCTCCCCACCCCCAGTTCATCACCGCCTTAGGCGCCGCCATAATAGCCGAGGAAAGACAAAAAGGTAAAGCAGGGTAAATAATGAGGCAAAATTAAACAATCTTGAATGGTTAGGAGGTAGATTATGGAAAAAGGGACATCTATCCTGGATAAACTGGGGGTTGATATTGGCTACAAAACTACCCATGAAAAGACCGTTACTGAAGCTGATATTAACCTCTTTGCCGAGGTCTCCGGGGACTTCAATCCTGTCCATATGTGCGAGGAGTATGCCAAGAAGACCCTCTTCGGTGGCAGGATTGCTCATGGAGTAATAGCACTATCACTTCTCTCGGCAGCGGGGACTAAACTCCCTGGCACAGTCATCTTACTTTCTATGTCAGGTAGGTTCTTAAAACCGGTGAGAATTGGCGATACTATAACCGCTACCACTGAAGTAATTGCAGTACGCAAGGATAAAGGAATTGTAACCCTAAAAAATACCTGCACCAATCAACATGGTGAAGTAACCGTTGAGGGTGAAACTGTAGTCAGGCTTTATGAAGCACCTGCCTAGCCAAAGCTCTGAGCCCTAGCTACTCACCTCTTAGCAGCTACAGCACTTTTTATGGTGGAAACTATCTCTTCTCTGGTTGTTGATGGGGGGAAGGTAGCACTAAAACCCATCTCTTTTAGTTTGGGGGCATCCTTAGGTGGGAATATCCCCCCCAGTATAAAGGTGGTGTGGTCTTTTATTCCTTCTTTGTCAGCCATCGATAATAATTCATCACCAAGAGCTAATTCACCACCGCAGTAGCTGCTTATGCCAACGACATCAGCAGATTCTTGAATAGCCACCTTAATTATCTGTTCTGAGCGGGCATTGCCCATTAAGACCACCTCCATGCCCGCATCCCGGAGCATACCAGCCACAGTAACCAATCCTCTCGAGTGAGACTCTAAAGGAAACTGAGCTAATAACACCTTAATTTTCTTCTCCGGGTTTACCATAGCATTTCAACCTCTAAAATTATCTTACACATAGATGGGTGATTTCCATAAGCCGAAGGCTTCCACGAAGGCTCGGCGCATTTCCCCTTCAGTAACATCGGCTCTGGCACAGTCAACACAAGCAGCCATAACATTATCCCCACGCTTACAGGCTTCCTTAAGGGCGTCAAGAGAATTACTTGCTTTTTCGTTGTCCCTTCGCTGCTTTAGCCTAGCTAGCTTGTCTCGCATCGCCTTGCCTACACTTTCATCATATTCGTGCACCCAGACATCAGGCATCTTTAGGTCAGGAGCTCTAAAGTAGTTACGACCAACTACTTTTATATCGCCATCAGCGATCCTTTTTTGCTCACGCTGAATATGTCTAGTAACCTTGTTATGCAACCAACCGCTGGCGACAACTTCAACTATACCCCCCATCCTCTCTATCTCATCCACTTCACCAAGGATTCTTTTTTCTATATCATTAGTTAGTGCTTCTACATAGAATGAGCCCCCTAATGGGTCAACTACTTGGGTAACCTGTGTTTCGGCTTCAATAATCTGCTGGGTTCGTAGTGATAATATTGAAGCTTCTTCCGAGGGGACGGAGTAAGCTTCGTCATAGGAATCTACATGCAAAGACTGAACGCCTCCCAATACGGCAGCTAAAGCTTGATAAGCTGACCTTACCACGTTATTCGTTGGTTCTTCTCGAGTCAGGGAAACACCCGAGGTCTGCACATGACACCTCATCCACATAGACCTAGGGTTTTTAGCCTCAAACCTATATTTCATTATCTTATACCATAATCGCCTCACTGCCCGAAGCCGGGCAACCTCCTCAAAGAAGTCATTGGCGATAGACCAGAAGAATGCCAATCTTTCGGCTATCCAATCAACATCATGGCCTCTTCTGCTCATTTCTTTAAGGATTTCAATGCCATTGGCTACCGCCACTGCCATCTCAGTGGTAGCAGAGGTTCCCCACTCCCGCAAGTTATAGCCATTCAGGGTAATATAGTTCCATTGAGGCACATTCTTCCTGAGGAACTCTATATTGTCACACTGTACCCTGAAATCGTCCTTAGGTGGAATATATTCCGAGGCGCTGCGAACTAGATTTTCCATAATGAAGTCATTCTGCACGCTGCCTGGTAATTTATCCCAAGGGATGCCTCTACGCTCAGCCATTACCAAATACATCGGAAATATTATCGCCGTGTTTCTGGGGTAATGGGTAACTATGGAAGCGCTCACCTTATCTATAGGAATATCCTTGCAGATTACCTCCATATCCTCAACGCAATCAATAGGGACGCCCACTGTTGCCACCTGGCCTTTGGCTTCAGGCTCATCTGAATCGAACATCTGAACTGTAGCTAGGTCAAGAGCCCAGTTCGAGCCAGTAGCGCCATGCTCCAGGAGCATCTTCATTCTCTCGTTTATATATTCGGGAGAACCGGCACCAGAAAGCTGACGTATCGTAAATGTCCTACCCCGATACATATTGGGATGTACACCTCTAGTGAAAGGTTCCTCCCCAGAGAAGCCTAAATCTCTCTTATAGCCAAATTCGGCATTATTGAGCGGGGTATAAAGTAATTCCCGGGGAATATCGGAGCCCAAGATGGTGTGAGGGGTTACTTCCCAATTCTCTCTATCCTGCTCACGAACTACAGTATTTTTCCACTGCTCAAAATCCCCTTTCATCTTCTTCAGGGCTTCTGGGTTATATAGAGGGGTGCTCTCCTCCTTCGCCAATCTTTCCTCCAGAATTTCCTTTGTAGTTTTCTCGTCACCCATATCATATCCCCCCTTAAGTCATTCAAAATATCATCGGTATCCTAGCATTGGCAAATTTGATTGTCAATCTCGGTTTGAGATTATTTATCATCACCCTTTGGGATGCCCCAGGCGAGTATAACAAGTCTGCCTGACTGAAACAACTAATACTGTAGTGGCTAGCTAGCTAAAGCTGCTTACTAAACCGATTAATAATATCTTGGGCAGCAGAATGAGGATTGGTCTTTCTCTGCACTAAGCTATCTATTAGCTTCTCTAAGTAATCACCCTTATCAATTCTCTGGTAAATGTAATTCTTCAGAGAACCTTCAATAGCTGCCATCAACTCTAGTCTAGCTCTTTCTTTGCGACGCCTTTCAAGCTCTCCACTGGAGATGAGAAACTCTCTGTGTCTGAGGATCTCATCGGCTAATTCTTCAGTACCCTTATCAGAGATAGCTTCAGTTAAGATTATACTCGGCTTCCACTCACTAGGAAGGTAGGCCTTCATCCCAAGCATAACTTCTAGTGCTACTTTTAAATTGTCGGTACCCTCTCTATCTGCCTTATTTATGACAAAGATGTCAGTTGCTTCTAATATGCCGGCTTTCATCATTTGAATTTCATCCCCCATCCCGGGAGTCAAGATAAGGATAGCCGTATCAGCTATCCTGACAATATCTATTTCTGCTTGCCCGCTACCCACTGTCTCTACTAGGATAATATCCTTGCCCATGGCATCCATAACATGAATCGTATTCATTGTAGCCTTGGCTAATCCTCCTGCCCAACCTCTCGTAGCCAAGCTTCTGATAAATACACCCTTATCCATGTTATGTTGCTGCATCCTTATTCTATCGCCTAATATTGCCCCGCCGGTAAAGGGGCTTGTAGGGTCGATAGCAACAACACCAACTGTCATACCTTGCTTTCTAAAGATACCTACTAGACTATCAACTAACGTGCTCTTTCCTACACCCGGGGCACCGGTTATCCCAACTATGCCTGCTCTTCCAGTATAAGGATAGATACTCTTCAATTCGTCAACTGCGTCTGGTGACTCATCCTCGATGCCTCTAATAAGCCTGGCGGCTGCTCCAACATTACCTTTTAATACTTTACTTGCTAGTTTCATCTTCGCTTCCTGTATATGCTAAGCCTGCTGGAGAGGCTTTACATCCTCTTTTGTCCACTTTATTATTTCCCTAAGGGACGCACCCGGTAGGAGTAGATACATTTTAGCCTGACCTGTTAATAAGAATCAACCGCTGGCTTTTTCTCTTACCTGGCGGAGCATCCTTGACATTGTTTCCCCAGCTTTAGCCTTAATGAGGACAGTAGCCCGCTTGTCCATAGGGGTAGGGCTGAGGTTGATGATAACTAATTTAGCTCCCGATTCAACAGCATAGATAGGCATATAGGCGGCAGGATAAACAATTAGTGTTGAGCCAACCACGATAAATAGGTCACAGTTAGATGAGCGGAAGGTCGCCTCTTGTAGCACCTTTTCTGGCAGTGATTCGCCGAAGAAAACAGCGTCTGGTTTCAGCAGGCCGTGGCAAGCCTCACAATCTGGAATTTCTTCACCCTTATCCAGCCTGACTCTAACCTGCTCAAAGGGGTAACGCCTACCACAGCTCAAACATACTGCCCACTGCATATTGCCGTGGAGTTCAAATACCTTGTCACCAGGAACCCCTGCCTTTTGGTGGAGATTGTCTATATTTTGGGTAATGACACAGTCCAGCTTGCCCAATCTGTCCAGCTCAGCGATAGCATAGTGGGCAGCGTTCGGCTTGGCCTCAGTGGTGAGACCCCCTTCCTGAAGCATCTGCCAATGTTTTCTCCTGGCTGCAGGGTCGCTAACGAACTTCTGATAGGTGAAGTCATCGGGGTCGAACCTTTCCCAGATTCCT
>Ga0209991_10001549_pt1 | contig 10466 bp, 15 predicted proteins | sample ChitaG_FD_183167 | JGI IMG/M metagenome (GOLD analysis project Ga0209991, IMG submission 183167) | Deep subsurface microbial communities from South Pacific Ocean to uncover new lineages of life (NeLLi) - Chile_00310 metaG (SPAdes)... | ecosystem: Environmental > Aquatic > Marine > Oceanic >... | reverse complement strand
CTCGTGGATACGTTATATTGGATTAGGATATTTGTTAGCCCCCATTTCCTTTAGGGTAAACAAAACAACCCCATCCTACCCAAGCTCCCCTTATAACAATGGCGTTTTATGGCTATTCTATGAGATTGATTTATAATATTAACAAAGAATAAAAATGAAAAATAGAGAATATTCATTCGAAGAAAAAGTTTGGTTCGACTTAAAAGCATTATTTGAAGAGGAATTAAATCAAACTTATCATGAACCTTGGACTAAAAAAGATAAGGTCGAATTCATTAAGTCTCTTGGCTATCATTATGATAACCAATTTTGTAAGCAATTAGAAATTGATATTGAGGAGTGGGTAAAACAAAATCCTTCTTTTCATACCTTTTCAAATCTTGCAAGAAAAGAACTCGGTGAAAAACCAAAGTCAACTCCAATTCAACGGCATGAATTAAAAATGTCTAAATTTTTAGTCCAAGATAAAGGACTTAGTTTTTCATTATTAGAACTTATTCATGGAAGAACAGAAATTACAAGATTGACATATAAAACATGGCAAATATTAGATTGCATTGGACACAGTATTCTTGAAAAATATGGCTTCCTTCGTAATGTATTTTTACCTACAAAAGATGGCGATAAAAGACTAGTTCCACAATCTGAAAAAGAACTGAATGAAGTTTTAAAAATATTCGATAAAATGCGGAAAAAAGATCCGGATAAATATGAGAAATTTTCTTTTCGCGTGCGCCTATCATCGTTAGAAATTCGAAAAAAATTAAACCGCGAACATAATTTAAGGAATGACCAAATTCATCAAGAAATTAAAAATAATTTAGCCGGAGGTTTAATTATTACCGAATCGCCCACCTTCTATGTTGAAGAAATTAAAAAAGCAATTACATATGGAGAAATGGATAACATTTGTAAAGTTCAATACATCAAAATCGAAGACCGGAAAAAGCACAGCCCCGAACCAAAATATTATTATGAGTTTATTTTCGACCAATCCAAAGTTGGCTTAATTCTTTTTAGCAATTTACTACTCGGCTGGTATAAATTCCTACCTGAGAAAACTATTTTCTATTCTGAATTGAATGGTGGGGCACAGATGATATACCGGGCAATAAATTCAATATCAAAAAAAGAAATAAATATTCCCCTAATTGGGCTTATTAAATTATGTCAATTAAAGGATAAACAAAAAAGACGGGCTAAAAAGACAATTGAGAAATATTTGGATGAGTTAAAAAAACATAAATTGATAAGGAACTGGACGGCTGAAAGTTATTATAAAAAATCTGATAAAGTCTATTATAGGATATTCAAATGAGGTTGTACAAAAAAGGTCACTTAGTTGTACAAAAAAGGTCACTTTTGAGTCTTTTTAGTTGTACAAAAAAGGTCACTTACTTCGAGTAGAATAGTACTGTTATCCTTAAATAGGACTAGTAATAGTAACTTTTTCAAAAATTTTTAATTGAAAAGGAAATAGAAGAGGGGTGGATCGGCTAGGTTTTATTGGTATTTCCTAGATTAGGGATTCGCTCCTCTTTATAAAAATAAGAAAAAAGGCGATAAGAGTGATAAGAATGATAGAGATAATAAGGAAGGTAAATCCCATACCCAATGAAAAATATTGCCATAGATGGACTCTCGTGGGCTTAGGGCTATGCTTTAGAGGGGTTGGAGGACTAATATGAACAGGGGAAAAGAGAATTTAATAAATTGGAGTAAGAAATGAAAGGAGAAAAAGATTTTTGGCAAGGAATGTCATGTAATTTAGCATTAAAAGCATTTCTTGAAGATTACCCGAAATCAATAATAGGAGACTTAGCAACATATTTACCAATTCGTGATGTATTATGGATTATATACTTATTCTCAGGCCAAATAGTTTATGTGAGTAATAAAGATTCAATAATAAGAAGAAAATTAAAAGGGAAAGTTTCTTTAGAAACAGAGGAGAATTTTTTAAAATGGTTTAAGGGCAAAAGAATTTATATTCCTGAATGGCAATCAGTAGGGAAGAGTTATCGGAATTCTAAGATTTATAAAGCATTAAAGAGAAATAATAGTTTATGGAATAGGCGGAAACAGTGTGAAGAGTATGGCATTACCATGAAAGAAATAGCTTGGATTTATCGACATGAACAGGTTAAAGAAAAGAAGAGACTAAAGATAAAAGAGGCAGAAGAACTTGAAAAAATGTTGGCAAAATAGGTTATTTTTTAGTATAGGGAAAGGTTAACTTTTTGGTAAAAAAGGGTTTTTTTTGATTTTTTCTATTTTCTTTATTTTCAATAGTTTTTGGAAAAAATAAACAAGTGGTCTAAATTTGTTTATTTAATGTGTATACTATATATTAGAAGGAAGTTTAGGGGGTAAAAAGAAAATTTTTTTTAAACAAAAAGTAAATTTCAGGATTTACTTTCTTTTAAGTTTTCATTTCTTTTTTTTAGGATTCTCAGCGAATCCAGCGAGCATGAAAGAATATGGAAGAGCTTGCTCGCGGCTCGATTCCATATTCCAACCAATTCAACAATTTTTGAATTGATGATCGGGAGTAGATGCGCTGTTTCGTAAAAAAGTTCGGCCTCAAATACCGTCTTTTTCCATCCACACTTACAGCACATCTCTCCCACTGAAAATTAAGTCGGAAGACTTGATATAGCTTGAGAAGCTGAGGGAGAAGATCCAAAAGGTTTTCTCCCTCGAAAAATTTTAAGGAGTAAAAAATGAGTGTATCAAAAACTTATCAAATTACAGTAACATTTTCTAGCCCACAAGGTATCGCTGATGACGATACATCGATGTTGGAATTTATTGCCAAAGTGAAACGCAGAATCAAAGACAGCGTGTATTCGGTCGTCGATACTGGTTCATTAAAGGCGGACGTTTCCGATATTTCGGAAGTTTAATGGGTTTAAAATAAAACTAAATTCATTATAGATTTTTTATGGAGTAAGGGTATGAAATTAGAAGAAATCTTTGAGGATATAAAATTAAATATCCAAGAAGCAACAGGCAATATTATTGGGCGCCTAAAGTTCCAATGGATTAAAGCAGGCTCAATCAATGATAAAAATCATAATAACAGATATTATGATGAATCTCTAATTAAAAAAATTGTTAAACAATTCAATTCAAAAAATGCTCATATAGCAGGTCAAATTAATCATCCACTTAGCGGTAGAACTAAACTGGATAAGGTAAGTCATGTTTTGACAAAATTATTTTATGATGAAAAAACAAAAGTTGGACATGCCGAAGCAGCGATTTTGAACACGAATTCCGGTAGAGACATGAAAGTTGTAGTTCAACAAAATCTTAAGGACCTAGGGACAAGTTTGCGTGGATTTGGAAACATTGAAAAGGATGGAAAAATAAAAGAGGACGATTATCAATTTGAGACAATTGATGTGATTTTAAAACCCAGTTTTAAGAATGCAGTTCTTGGAGCGGATAATCTTTTTGAGTCAGGTAATAAGCATTTTGAAGAAGAAAAATTCAATGTGAGTTTAGAGGAATTTAATAATATTGTTAATAAAACAATCGAACACGAATTCTTAATAAGTTTTCCCGATGCAAATTTTTTGGAAATTAATACCAAAAAAGCATATGAAAAATACATGGATGAAAATTGGGCAACATATGCAGAAATAATCGAAAAAGAACTAGAGCCTTTTAAAGTAGAAAAATCCTCACTAGAAAAAGAGACAGAAAAAGCCAAGGGTAAAGTAGAAATATATACAAGTGAAGAGCAGGCATATGATGAGGCATTGGTGGCAGGATATGATAAACCATTCGAAACTTTTAAAAAAGAAATCCTGCCCGCTTTATCAGAAAAAGAAGATAACCTTAGAGCTGAATTTGATGAATACAAAAGGAGTGGCGGATTGCAGGATTTTAAAAGTTTTAAAAAATTAAAGGAGAATAAATAATGAGTAAAAAAGAAAGTGAAAAAAAACCAATTTTTGTAACAGAATTTGTTAATAAGCGGCAACAAGAATCAGCACAGATTATGTTTGCTACTAGCGCATCCGGGATTTTTGTACCCGCCAATAGCACGTTTGAAATCGAAACAGAAGATCCATTAGATATGTACGCACGTTTTTCTAAAATCCAATTCCTCAGAAATGGTGATATTAAAACAACAATAAGAAGTGGGTGGAAAGACATAGAAAAAACGTTAAATTTTGGGTCACAGTGGACTTGTGAGTTTTATAACAGAGATGGGTCGTTGTGGGAGTCGATTTATCTAGACAATTTAGGTAATAGGCCAACCTTGATTCCAAAAGGCATCCCCCGCATTCTGCCACTAACAATCGACTCAATATACATTAAATTCCAGAAATTCATTTGGGAATTCCAATTGCATAAAGAAAAAATTGAAGGCACAAATTATTTTACGGAAACATGGGGATTACGTAGATTTGGTATTGAACGGCCAAAAGAAGAACTGAAAAAAATCAGAGAATTAATAAAGAAAAGAGACATGGAAAATGCAAAAAAATCGGCAGAGATAAATGTTAATACGTATCTCAAACAACGGGGATTAACTTAAAATGGAAAAGAAGAAGTCAAGGGAACAAATTGAGAAAGAGCGAACAGAATATTTAGACTTATTAAAAAAGAAACAAGATTTTGAAAACGATCCCACAAAAAAACCGGCACAAAGGGTTTCCGGTTGGAATTCAAAACTAAGGCCGGCAAAGAAGGAAGCAAAGCAGAATCGGATGAGCGAAAAATTAACGATCGTCCGCCGAAAAACGCCATGAAAATCAGAGGTTTAGTGTTTCTTCCAGTAGTAAAGGATCTTCGAGATTGGTGGCTAAACCAGAAAATCGAACGGGAGAGGAAGAGGATTTTAAAGGTTAGGCAAATGGGAGTAAGAACCAAACCATTTACGGCAATTGAAATGGAGGATGAGATGAAGAAATTCATCATGAAAGGAACCTACATAGATTCAGACGGAAGGGAGCAGAAAATTAAAAAACTGGGTCGCAGTATGTCCAGTTATTATAAAGAATTTTAAGGAGTGAAAAACAATGAGGCAAATAAAGAGACTACCCATTGACAAAGCGTATGATTTTGGAATAGGTACTCACGACCAATTCGGATTGCGTAAAAAAGCAGGCGATCTTGTTAGTGAAAAAGAGGTTAAAGAATATCAAATCCCAGAAAAGTATCTAGAGGAAGACGGAGAAGAAAGATACGGGGATCAGGACGGCAATGAAGTAGAGGTCCCAGGGGACGCGGACAAAGTCGTATTTAGTATAGAGACAATTATCGAAGGTGGGGATGAATTTGAAAAGAAGAGAATGATAGACCAGTTTAAGGGGGAATTTGGAAGCCATATAAGAGAGAGAGGAATGGTAATTCTTAAGGTTATAGGCATTGAAGTAATAAAGAAGAGAATAAAGAAGAGGAAACGTAAATAATCGTTGGTGGGTTTAGTGTCGTAATAGGTTAATTCAAGCACTGTTAGGGATGTAATGTGATATCGATAATACCTAGTAGCACGACAGCGCATGCAAAAACATTTACGGCAAAACAAACAATTTTCTCTGGTCTTATATTTTCTAAATATATGGATTCAACCAAGAACTTATTGAAAACAAATAGTTTAAGAGAATAATGATAGACCGTTCCTCACATATTACACCAAGGGCGAAAATAAAGAGCGTAATAGTATAGGTTAGCACCAGTGGACTGAGGATTAATATTAGGATCTACCAGGTCGAGAGATCGAGGTTGTTTTAGGGGGTGGGGGCGTATATCGAGTATTGAGCGAAACGCCCAATGAGTCAGTTTAGCTAAAAAAGCAATTTAAGATCAAGGAGTCAATTTATGCGGCTAGGTCATAGGCAATTAAAAATCCTTATACTGGTTTACAAGGAGTCAATTAACAAAGCCGATGTTTACAACCTCGTTTTCGGCAGTCCAGTAAAGGACGACACCACAAGAAGCAGGGTGGCAAAATCTCTCATCGGATTGAAAAACCACGGATTGATAAACTACGAAAGAAATTATAACGATGCTATAGTCAGTATAACCGAAAAGGGCAGAAAGAAGGTTGAAGAGAAAGTAAAATAAGACAGTTAAGAAAGGTTTAGCCAAATAAGCCATATAAGCCCCTTAGGAACCGATAATAACCCTTCTATGGTGTTCTCTGGAACAATTCGGGGGACAATTTAGGCATATGACCAAATGATATAACAGTTGCGGTCTTTCGCGCCCGAAGAAGATACAGTTGGTGGATAAAATATCTGAAGAAGATACAGTTGCCCGGATTAAGGATTTATAGAAAAAACAGCCTACTTCGAGAAACACAGGAATAGAAGATACAGTTGGGCGCGCCATAAAAGGGGGAACTGGAGAAAAAGGCTGGAAAACGGGGGTTTGCCGGTTTAGTCCAGTTTTTAAAGGAGATAAATAATGGCTGAAAGAATGGGCGGAATCACCAGAATTGTTGATAGAAACTACGTTCACCCCGACCTGTTAAAAAGCCGCCTTCAAGAACAGCGTGAAAGAGAGGCGGGAGGGTCTGAAAAAGAACCTAAAGAAAGGGTAAAATTCTCCAAATTACAATTAGCGATTATTAACGAATGTGTTAAAAATGGCCGGGAACACGGCAGTTATACGGCTTCATTAGATGGTGTTGTTGATGAATATTACGGCAAAAAGTCAGGCATGAGGATTGGAAAAATGGTGGCCGTAAGAAGAGCAACTAGAACTTTAGGTAAAAAAGGACTGGCTAGGTTAATGCCCGGTCTTGTGGCCAGAGTAGAACTAACCCCGCGCGCCATAAAAATCGCCAAAGAAACAGAGGAGTAAAAAATGCTTGGAAAAGTAAAGTGGTTTGACAAAAAACGTGGATATGGTTTCATCCTAGGACAAGATGACGATGTGGATTATTTCGTTCATCACACTGCAATTATCAGTGAGGATGATTATAAGATTTTGCACGAAAATCAGAAAGTATCTTTTGATTCAGACACGGACGATAAAGGACGTTTAAGAGCAAAGAACGTCCGGAAAATCGGATAATAGAAAAAGTCATATCCACATAATATGATTAAAGAATTATTAGAAATAATTCTTAAGACGCCAGCTGGTTTTTGATATGTTTGGTCGGCCGGCGTTCGCCTAATTAAGAAAAATCCCACCAAATAAAACCCACCAAAATTATCTGACAAAATCCAACACTTGTGCTATGTTCTTTTTGTGGGTAATAAGAAAAAGGTACTTGATACCTCCCGCCTACCAATGGAAAAAGTATCGGGGAAATACAGGAATTATTTCCACAGGGATTATATTGCCCACATGCTCAGGTGGAGTTTTGCCCTGAGATACATAAAGAAGGGTTCCAAGGTTCTTGATGTGGGCTGCGGGGATGGTCAGCTTGCCGATATTCTCTACAGGAATAGGCACAAGCCTGAAATATTTGTAGGAATAGACATTAATAAGAACCACTTGAAGAAATTCAGGGAGAGGAAACTTAATTTCAGTCCTGAAATCATAGAAATGGATATAAGGGAAAAGGCAATACAATATCCTGAAAATTATTTTGATGTAATTGCCTGCTTTGAGGTCATAGAGCACTTTGAGAAAAGGCATGTCTATTTTACATTGGGAGAGATTAGGAGGGTGCTCAAAAACAATGGGATTTTGCTTCTATCTACCCCAAATTATAATGGAAAAAATAAGGCCAGAGCTCATATACATGAATACAAGGAAAAGGAGCTTGAGGAAATTCTGATTAGATATTTCAATATAGAGGAGAAGTTCGGGACTTTTGCCTCTACCTTTAGGAGTGATTTTAAGTCCAAGCTCTCTGAATGTGAGAAGGAGATGTTCGACAGGCTCAAAAGATATTATGACAGCACCGTCTTGTCGATAATGTTTGCTCCATTGCATCCTTCGGAATCAAGAAATATTCTTTGGGTCTTGAAAAAAAGAAATGATAGATATCAAAAGATTATGGAATATATCAATAACCAGAACCAATTAAAAAATCTGAATGAAGATGAGAAAAATAAAGTCTATGATTTTATCCTCAGTTTAAATGAAAGTGAATTTAATATTTTTTTTAAAAAGTATATCCTACCCAATAAATCCTTCATATAAATCATATTCTATTTCAAGGTAAATTTCCGAATAGTAAGGGGTTAGGGTATGCCTGAAACGCTCTCTATGGGCGCGAGAGAGCCAAGTTTTCTTGACCAAATAGTAATTATTACCCATTAGGGGTTAAAAGCAGCAAGTTCGGGGTAAATAAAATTATTTGAAAATAACAGTGGACAAATGGGGTGTAGAATCTTATCTATTTATAAAGACGATAAAAACGATGAAACAACTAAGAAAACCCAATTGTCCGTATCACGGAAACAAGGAAGATGTGGTTCGAATTATTTATGGATTTCCAATGCCAGAATTAATGGACAGGGCCGAAAGAGGAGAGGTAAAATTAGGTGGTTGTTGTGTAACAGATAATAACCCCGAATGGTATTGTAAAAAATGTAAGAAAGATATTCATGAGGTATTAATTGCAGGATAAAAATGAAGTATACAAACAGCTTAAAATTTGGTATAATAGTAACCAGTAAGAGCGCCATAGCAATTATGGCAATCACCCTCCCTCGTAAGAGGGGTAAGGGTAATCAAATCTTAGGTCATTTAAGGCTTACCTTGCCAGACCTAAAATTCAAGGTTAGTCCAGTGGTTAAGGAAGTCTTTAAATGGCTGAAAAATCCAAATCTGATTATCTTTCAGTGGGAAAGTACGCCGAAATGAAGGACATTTCTACAAAGACTGTCAGAAAAAGAATTCATGATGGCAGACTTCCTGCTGAAAACTTTGGTACGGAGAAAAGACCTTATTGGAAAATCCACAAGGAGGCTAAAATAAAAACGTCTTCCAATCAAAAGGTTGATTCAGTACCGAAAGTCACTATTCCTTTAGAAGAGAGAAAGACTGAAATCTCTTTAGAGGAATTTGACAAAATCCATTTAAGGAGAGCCAGCATGTCTAAAAAAAAGATGTGTTGGAATTATGGGTACGGAGCAGTCAGAATTAGGTTAACAAAGGACGGAATTGAGCGGTGGTATTATCAACTTTGGGTTGAAACAAATGGTAAAAGAATACGGATAGAAAAAATCATCAAACACGCTAGAAATCGTGAAGAAGCTGTTTTAGAATTAGAAAAAGCTCATCAGGAATATTTAGAAGGTAGGTATAACAAAGAAGAGAGAATTCAATTTAAAGACCTTGCTGAAAAATACGTCAACTATGCTGAGGGTATAAATAAGAAATCTTTAAGCAGCGACAGAAGTTATCTCTATCAAAAAAATGGTCTGGTTAGTTTCTTTGGTGGTATGTGGATTCATGAAATTAGTTCATTTCATATTGCAGGATATAAGAAGTTGAGACAGAATGGAATGGTAACCAATACCACTAATCTGCATTTGAGTTTATTAAGGCGAATGTTAAATTTAGCTAAAAGGTGGAAAATCAAATTAGGCGACGAAGTTCAGAATATCGTTAATCCTGAGGAACATTTCGATAGAGTACCTGAAAGAAAGCGAGTCCTAACAGACGAAGAAGAGGAAAAACTTTTTAAGGAATTATCTTCAAAACTGCAACGGATCGTAATCATCGCATTGAATACAGGAATGCGGAAAATGGAAATCTTAAGTCTGGAATGGAAAGACGCTGATTTAGATAAGAGAGAAGTTCTTATCATAACAGAAAAATCTAAGACAAAAACAGAGCGAAGAATCCCATTGAATGATGAGGCATTAAAAAGTTTTCAAGCACTCAAAGTTGAAAATGGTTCAAGTCAATATGTATTTCCTTCTTCAAATTCTAAAACTGAGTATATGACGGACATTCAAAAACCATTTAAGTTAGCCTGTAAAAAAGCTGAGATTAAAAATCTTCACTTTCACGATCTAAGAAGAACTTTCGGAACCAGGCTTCATTATGCGCATGTTCCCCTATATCATATCATGCTGCTGCTCGGACATTCGGATCTTAAAACAACCCAAAGATATCTCGGACTTAAGAACGAAGAAGATTTAAAAGGAGCCGTCTCAGTTCTTGACAAACCTAAGAGCTCTGTGGAATCGGTGTGTAACGGGAAACCAATGGCCGTATCAGAAAATATCGTAAGTCCTTCAACTTCAATAAGTTAAGACAATGATTAAAAGAATGGACAGTATGTTTTGGAACCATATTGCCTGAGCCTTTCTTCAATGGTCGCTGCAGCTATTTCCCAAAACCTTTGTCCTGAACATAGCAACCAGTTATCACGGAAATGGAAATGCTTACTTTTTTTGCGTATTCTTTTAAAGTTGAAGCAGGAATATGTTAAGATACGCATGGCATATTTTTCCGGAGGTACAAAATGGCCAAAACTGACTGGAAAGACGAGCTAGCAAGTTTTATGGATGACCTCAGGGTTGTCGATGAATGTA
>Ga0209991_10001548_pt1 | contig 10469 bp, 10 predicted proteins | sample ChitaG_FD_183167 | JGI IMG/M metagenome (GOLD analysis project Ga0209991, IMG submission 183167) | Deep subsurface microbial communities from South Pacific Ocean to uncover new lineages of life (NeLLi) - Chile_00310 metaG (SPAdes)... | ecosystem: Environmental > Aquatic > Marine > Oceanic >... | reverse complement strand
GCTCGCCGTGCGGAACGGGCACATGTGCCCGGATGGCGACGTTGTATGCCAAAGGCGAGTTAAAGATAGAGAAGCCATTTGTCCACGAAAGTATCATAGGCACACTTTTTTACGGCCGGCTATTGCGGGAAGTGATTGTCGGAGGGTTTAACGCGGTGGTGCCCCGTGTGGGCAGCAGCGCCTACATCATCGGCATCCAGCAGTTCGTAATCGACCCCGGGGATCCTCTCGCAATGGGTTTTAGTTTCAACGCTGCATAGTCAGCACCAATCGTTAAAAGGGGAAAATGGCGGAGAATCTCACGACTATCATCACATCTAAGACAAAGAAGATCCTCATCAGCCGTGATCGACCTTGCATCATCATCGGCGAGCGCATCAACCCCACTGGGCGGAAGATGCTACAGGCGGCACTGAGGGAAGAAAACTTCGACATTGTGCGCCAGGATGCCATAGCTCAGGTCGAAGCGGGAGCCGGTATCTTAGACGTCAACGTTGGCGTGCCCGGTGGCGACGAAGCAGCCCTGCTCTCAAAGGCGATTAAAGCTGTTCGCGAGGTCACCGATGCGCCCCTTTGCATTGATACCGCCGACCCAGAGGCGCTGGAAGCGGCGTTGAAAGTCTATGAGGGTAAACCCCTGGTCAACTCGGTCACCGGTGAGGACGAGCGATTGGAGAAGGTGCTGCCATTGGTCAAGGAGCATAACGCAGCCGTGATTGGCTTGTGCATGGACGACGATGGCATCCCGCCTACGACGGAGGGACGGTTCGCCGTGGCGAAGAAAATCATCGAGCGGGCGGGCAAGCTGGGCATCTCACCTGAGGACGTGGTGATTGACCCGCTGGCGCTGACGCTAGGGGCGGAACACCGTGCAGGGAGGATCGCCCTGGACGCCATCGAGATGATCGTCGCGGAGTTCGGGGTGAACATCACCCTGGGAGCGAGTAACATCTCCTTTGGCATGCCCGATCGCAGGGCCATCAACGCCGCGTTCATCGCCATGGCTATCCACGCTGGCTTGACATGTCCCATCGTCAACCCGTTGCACAAAGAAGTGGCTATGGCCATCCTGGCGGCTGACCTCTCGATGGGGCGCGACGAATGGGGCGCGCGGTGGATCAAGGCCTATCGCCAGCGACAGAAAGCTGCTGATTAGAGCTGATGATGGGAGGCTACCGATGGGCAAGACATCTGAGAATATACCTGTTCTACAAGACGTAACCATCACCTTGACCGCCGAGGAACTGCTCGCTGCGCAGGGGCGAAATGAGCACCAACCAGGGTTGGTGTCTGCTGCAAAGGAAGCCATCGCCTTGGGCCGGACCCTCTTCGCCCCCGCCGCCATCTACGACGAGCTCGAGGTACGCGGCGTGGCGGGAGAGCGGGTCGAACTGGCAGTGGACGGCGCCGGCCTAGCCGTAGGGCCTAAGGCAGACCTGCTGGCCCCGGCGAAGTGGCTGTTGGTGACGGTCTATACCATCGGCCCGGCGCTGGAGGCGCGGGTGAGCGAACTGTACAGGGCGGGCGAGCCGTTGCTCTCCTACATGCTCGACTGCGTGGGGGTCATGGCGCTGGGCATGGTCGGTGAGGGACTGCGCCGCCTGGCCGAGGAGCGGGCCGCCGGGCGCGGCTGGGGCGTGAGCCCCGCGCTCAGCCCCGGGGGGCTGGTCGGCTGGCCACTGCAGGGGCAGCGGGAGCTGTGTAGTCTGCTGCCCCTGGCCGACATCGGCGTGCGACTAAACGAGTACTGCGTGCTGGAGCCGCACAAGTCGGTCTCCATGGTCATCGGCCTGGGACCCGGCTACGAGTCGCACGAGGTGGCATCGGTCTGCCACTACTGCGCCCTGCGGGACACCTGCTGGCGGCGCCGAGAGAGTGAAGCATGACGCTTGCGTTGGGGATTGATACCGGCGGGACGTACACCGACGCCGTGCTGGTGGATCATGCCACGGGCGAGGTGCTGGCGGCAGCCAAGGCGTTGACCACGCGGCACGACCTGTCCATCGGCATAGGGGAAGCTATGGTGGCTGTGTTTGAAGCAGAACAGAGACTGTCGCCGGAGGCCGTGAACCTGGTGGCTCTCTCGACCACGTTGGCGACCAACGCCATCGCCGAGGGGCAGGACAGTCCGGTCTGCCTGTTGCTCATTGGCTACGATCGGGAGTTGATGGAACAATACAGCTTCCAGCAGGAATTGGTAACCGACGACGTCGTCTACCTGCGCGGCGGCCACGACGTGCTGGGCAATGAGGTCGCACCGCTGGACGAGGACGCGGCGCGGGAGGCCATCCTGGCCCGGCGTGACGAGGTCGAGGCCTTCGCCGTGTCAGGCTACTTCGGCGTGCGCAATCCCACGCACGAGCTGCGGGTGCGGGCGTTAGTAGAGGAGCTGGCTGACCTGCCCGTCACCTGCGGCCACGAGCTGACCACTCGCCTCAACGCCGTACGGCGGGCGACGACGGTGGCCCTCAACGCCCGCCTGATCCCGCTGTTGCGGGAGCTGATCGCCACCGTGCGCGGGACGCTGGACGAGCAGGCCATCGCCGCCCCGCTGATGGTCGTCAAGGGGGACGGCTCGTTGGTGCGGGCTGAGTGGGCCATGCAACGCCCCATTGAGACCGTCCTCTCCGGGCCGGCGGCCAGTGCCGTGGGTGCCTGGCATCTGGCCGGACGGCGTGACGTGTGGGTGGTAGACGTGGGTGGCACGACCACCGACATCGCCGCGCTGCGCGACGGCCAGCCTCGCCTCAATCCGGAGGGAGCGCGGGTCGGCGGCTGGCGGACGATGGTCGAGGCGGTGGACGTGCACACGACAGGGCTGGGCGGCGATAGCCACGTGCGCTTCGACCGCCAGGGGCGGCTGCTCATCGGCCCGCGGCGTGTCGTGCCCCTCTGCCTGCTGGCCAGCGAGCATCCTGAGGTGATAGACGAGCTTGGCCGTCAGGCCGCATCGCCAAAGAGGGAAGATGTAGGCCAACTTCGTTGGCACGCCCAGTTTGTGGTATCGTGGCCACGGCGTGTCAATTGGCTCTCGGACGAGGACATGGCCTTGCTGCGCCGCCTGGAAGCGGGGCCGCAATCGCTGGCCTTGCTGACCCGCGAGGTGCGCTACGGTTGGCTGCTCCGGCGGCGGATTGAGGAGTTGGAGGCACGCCGCGTAGTGCAGCGGGCCGGCTTCACGCCGACGGACGCGCTGCACGTCCTGGGCCGCTTCCAGCGCTGGAATGCGGAGGCGTCACGACGGGGCGCGGAGTTACTGACCGCGCAGGCGGGCTTGCCGGTGGAAGCGTTGTGCGAGCAGGTGGTGCAGGGAGTATCGGACCGGGTGGCGACGGAATTGGTGAGCAAGGTGTTGGAGGACGAGGTCGGCCCGCCTGATTGGGAGAGGGAGCCGACGGCAGCAGCGCTGCTCAACCGCGCGCTCAACATCTCGCGGGACGGGGACCTGAACTGCGAACTGACGCTGCGGCGGCCGCTGGTGGCCATTGGCGCGCCGGTGGAGGCTTACATGCCCCGCGTGGCCGAGCAACTGCACACGGAGCTGATCATCCCACCCCACGCGGAGGTGGCGAACGCGGTGGGGGCCGTGGCGGGCGGCGTCATCCAGCGGCTGCGGGTGCTGATCAGCCCGCTGGATGGGGGTGAGCGATTCCGCCTGCACCTACCCGACGGGGTGCACGACTTCGCGGATCTGGAGCAGGCCGTGCACTACGCGCAGCAGGTGATGTCTGCCCGTGCCGAAGCGTTGGCCCGCCAGGCGGGCGCAGGGCAGGTGGAGGTGCAGATGGCCCGCGCGGATCGCCAGGTGAAGGTGGCTGCGGGCTGGGGACAGGAGATTTTCCTGGGGGCAGAGCTAATCTTCACGGCGGTAGGGCGGCCCAGCCCAGCGCGGCGCTAGGGGACGGCGAACGAAAGTTGTTTCGTGCATTTGACAAGGCGAAAATAGGAGTATATAATAATGTTTAAACCTTCAATTTGAAAGGAGTATCACTGATGAAAAAGTTTTCCCGGATTTGGATGCCTTTGCTTATTGTTTCAATCGTTGGCTGCGGGCGTGCCGCTGAGCCCAGCCCGGCGGCCACGATGCCTGCTGTAGTCGAGATATTGCCTACTCCCACACCGAAACCACCTCCGCCAACGCCGACATATACGCCGGTTCCCCCCACTCCTGCTCCAGAGCCTACTGCCACACCTGTCCCCACCGAGGAAGGCGCGACACCTGGTACTGAGGCAGCTACCGCAACCCCGGTCGAACCGACGGACACACCCACGCCACCTCCTCCGCCCGTAAAGGTGGAAGTGCCCATGATCGCCATCCCTGCTGGGGAGTTTACGATGGGGAGCGACCATGAGGTTGAGCGGCCACCGCACACGGTCTCCGTCGAGGCCTTTGAGATTGACCAGTTTGAGGTGACCAGCGAGGAGTTCGCTAAGTTCGTGGAGGGGACAGGCTATGTCACCGATGCGGAGAAGGCAGGTGACATGTCTTGGCGGTTCTATGCTAAGGACAAGCCCAGGCATCCTGTGGTGAAGGCGAGTTGGAACGATGCCAAAGCTTTCTGTGAGTGGACAGGGAAGAGGTTGCCTACCGAGGCAGAGTGGGAGAAAGCGGCTCGGGGCACCGAGGGGTTCGTCTATCCCTGGGGGAACGATTGGGATGTGAACAAAGCGAACGTCAAGGAGGCGGGTTACCGGGGGACCACCATTGTGGGGAGCTTCCCGTCCGGGGGCAGCCCCTATGGGGTGATGGATATGGCGGGTAACGTGGCCGAATGGACGACCGACTGGTTCCAGCCGTACCCAGGCTATCCGGGCGGCGACTCCGAGGCCCAGTACTTTGGCGAGAAATACCGGGTAATCCGAGGGGGTGGGTGGTTCAGCGACCAGAATCTGGTGCGCACTACCGAACGGAGTGCCAGCTTGGTGAGCCTGGCCAACGACGATGTCGGCTTCCGCTGCGCGAGATAGCTTGTCACCCCCTTCGCTTTATCGCTTATGATCTGAGGCCCATTGGAGTGGCCAGGATGAGGCGAAACGATCACCGGCCATAGGGCGAGACTTCGCCATCCGCCGCCCGTTATGCGAAATCAGAAGCCGGAAAGGGGAGTCTAATGAAGACACTCTCCGCAATATACAAAGGCAATCGGGTTGTCGAACTGCTCGAAGACATCGACTTTCCCGAAGACATAGAGGTACTTGTTGTCATTCCGGAACCGGACGATGATAGGACATTCCACAGCCAGCTTCAGAGCGCCGCGGAAAGCGTTTTCGCAAAACTCTGGGATAACAAGGAGGACGAGGTCTGGAATGAGTACTTATAGGCAACGAGACATTGTCCTGGTTCCCTTCCCGTTTTCTGACCTTTCTGGCCAGAAGGTTAGGCCTGTGCTCATTCTGTCGAACGATGCGTACAACCAGCAATCGGCCGATGTTGCGGTTTGTGGCCTGACAACCAATCTCAGGCCAGCGCCTTATTCGATCATTGTCGATATCACAGATGTTGAACAGCCGGGCACGCTGAGACACAAAAGCAAGATCAAGGCTGATGCGATCGCGTCGCTGGAGCACTCGATCCTCATCCAACAGATTGCTCGCCTGAAGCTCTCCGTGTTCGGACAGGTTGTCGCCGAGGTCGAGGATTTGATCAAGTCACCGTGACCTTCGATCACCACAGCCACGAGGCTGTTGATGGAACACCGATGTGCAAGGAGGGTGGCTTGTTGCTTCCGCTAACCCGTGTCCGGGCTGCGCCTTCGGCGCGGCGAAAACGTTAAGCCAACAGAAAGGAGGGATGCCTATCGCAGGAAAATTTAGGATTATCCGATTTCCGATTATCTTGAATCTCGAGGAGGAGCTAACAAATGTTTAGAAGGACGCTTATCAATCTGGTTCTGGTGCTCGCCATGTTGCTGGCCCTGGGGGTGAGCGTAGTCAGTGCCGCCCCGCCAGCTCAGGAGGAGTTGAGCTACACCATCAAGCTGGGCGACACCTTGTGGGCCCTGGGTGAGAAGTACCTCGGCTCTGGCTTTGCCTGGCCAGCCCTCATGGCCGCCACTAACCAGAAGAACATCGAAGACTCGACCTTTGCCTACATCGCCAACGCCGACGTCATCCATCCAGGCTGGAAGCTCGCGATCCCCAGCGAGGCAGAAGCCGAAGCGTTCATGGCGGCCTATGACCCCGACAAACCGGCGCTCCTGTTCGGTAAGAGGGCCAGCGGTCAGCTCGTCGTCGGCAGTTGGTGGACAGCCGGCGGGGAGGCCGAAGGCCTGGCCGGGATGTTCAGGATCTACAGAGAGAAATACCCTGACGTCGAGATCGTCAACGCCACGATGGCTGGCGGCGCGGGCACTAACTTCAAAGCGGGGCTAAAGACCCGGCTCATCGGCGGCGATCCGGAGGACACCTTCCAGTTGCACGCCGGCCTGGAGGCCGAGAGCTACAGCGCGGAGCAGTATCTCGAACCCCTGGACGACCTCTATGCCTCCGAGGGCCTCGAGGCGGTCTTCCCAGCGGACCTGGTGACGATGCTAAAGGCCTACGGCGGCCACTACTGGGGTGTCCCCGTCAACATCCACCGCTCCAACGTGCTCTGGTACAACAAAGCAGTCTTTGAGGCCAACGGCCTGACGCCACCAGCCAACTTCGATGAGTTCGTGACTGTGGCCGAGGCGCTGAGAGCCGCAGGCATCATGCCGTTCGTCCTGGGCTCCAAGGATGGCTGGGAAGCGGGACACATCTTTGAGGACATCCTGGCCGGCACTCTGGGCGCTGAGGCGTACAGTGGCCTATGGACTGGTGCTACTGCGTGGACCGGTGCGGACGTTGCCCAGGCGCTGGAAAACTTCACGATGATGCTCAGCTATGCCAATCCCGATCACTCGGCACACACCTGGGATAGCGCGGGCGAGTTCTTGATCGCGGGCACGGGCGGTATGATGATCATGGGCGACTGGACCGATGGCTGGTTCACGTCCAAGGGTTTCACCGGCTACGGCTGGGCACCTCCGCCGGGCACCCAGGGCATCTTCGTCGCCCTGTCCGACAGCTTCGCTATGCCGAAGGCTGCCTCGAACGTGGAGAACGCCCTCAACTGGCTCAAGGTCTGCGGTTCTCTGGAGGGGCAGGAAGCCTTCAATCCTCAGAAGGGCTCGATCTGCGCCCGCACCGACTGCGACCCGTCGTTGTTCAACGCCTACCTGCAATCGGCTATGGTTGACTGGGGCCAGGACGCCATCGTGGCCAGCGTGGCGCACGGGGCAGCGGCCTACGAATCCTGGGCCACAGACTACAAGGACGTACTCACCCTGTTCGTCGCTTCTGGTGATGTAGCCGCCGCACAGGCTGGCTTGCAGCAAGCCTGCGTGGATGCTGGCATCTGCCAGTAAGCATCGCTAACCAGCGAGGCAGTCCAAAGGGTTGGGCTGCCTCGCTCCTTGTTTTGGCTCTTTGGGATTTCGCGAGGCCACAGTGTTGGAGTCCCCAACTTGTTGGGGGTACGGTGCGACCACCCTCAACAAGTTGAGGGCTCCGGCGCGCTATTCATGCCAACTCCCAAAGCCCCCCTGTTTTGCGACCTTGTGGATGGAGAGACCTATGCGACGTTGGAGTTGGGAGCGGGTTGTCTCAATCCTGCTGATCTCGCCAGCGGTGATTGCCATCGCTATCTTTGTGTATGGCTTTATCGGCTGGACCGCTTACACCTCGCTGACCAAGTGGGACAAGCTGCTCCCCGACTTCACCCTGGTTGGGCTAAGCAATTATCGGAAACTGTTTGCCCACCAGCGTTTTCAGATTGACCTGCGCAACACCGTGGTGTTCACGGTATTATTCTTGATTTCCTGTCTCATCATCGGCTTCGTGCTGGCCTTCTTGCTGGACCAGCGCGTCAGGGGCGAAGGGATCTTCCGCAGTATCTACCTGTTTCCGATGTCCATTTCCTTCATCGTCACCGGTGTGGTCTGGCGTTGGTTGCTCAACCCCGGCAGCGACGAGCTGGGCAGCACGGGGATCAATGCGCTATTCGACATGGTCGGGCTGGGTTTCCTCAAGACGGGATGGTATACCGATCCCAAAATCGGGATCATGGCCGTGGCCATTGCCGCCACCTGGCAGATGTCCGGCTACACTATGGCCATGTACCTGGCCGGTTTGCGCGCCATACCCGAAGATCTGCGCGAGGCAGCGCGGGTGGATGGAGCCTCGGAGGTGCAGATCGTCCGGCACATTATTCTGCCTCTTCTGCAACCGATCACCCTCAGCGCCGTCATCGTCCTGGGTCACATCTCGCTCAAGATCTACGACCTCATCGTGTCCATGACCGGTCCCGGCATCGGCTTTGCCACCGACGTCCCCGCCTATTTCATGTGGGACACTACTTTCAGAGGCAACCATTTCGCCCGGGGGGCAGCGATTGCCATGATCCTGCTGGTGATGGTCGCCGTCCTCATCGTCCCATACCTGGCATGGAGCATCCGCACGGAGGCTGAACTATGACCACCCAAACACGCAAACTGCGTAGAAGCAAAAAGCCGCCGATACGTTGGCAGCGGGTGGTACTCTATGTCGTCCTGGTTGCCTTCGCCATCTTTTACTTGATGCCGGTGTATGTCCTGATCGCCACCGGTTTGAAGAGCTTTGCCGAGGTGAATCTGCAGCGAATGTGGAACCTGCCGACGGGGCTGCATTTTGACAGCTACATGAAGGCCTGGTTCGGCAGCGAAGCGGAAGGCTTCCGTGGGCTCAACGTGAACTTCATGAACAGCGTCTACCTCACCGTGCCAGCCACCATCATTTCAGCCATGTGGGGCTCAATCAACGGCTACATCCTGGCCAAGTGGAAGTTCCGGGGTTCGGACGTGCTCTTCCCGCTGCTTCTCTTCGGCATGTTCATCCCCTATCAGAGCATCCTCATCCCGCTGGTGCAGGTACTTCAGAGGATAAACATCTTTGGAGTTAAGTTCTACGGCTCCATTCCGGGCCTGATCCTGGCCCACGTGATCTATGGCATCCCCATCACCACCCTGATCTTCCGCAACTACTACGCCAACATACCCACAGAGTTGATCGAAGCGGCCAAGATAGATGGGGCGAACATTTTTAGCATCTACCGGCACGTATTATTTCCACTATCCGTGCCGGGCTTCGTGGTGGTGATGATCTGGCAATTCACTTCCATTTGGAATGATTTCCTGTTCGCCGCTACGATCACCAGTCACCCCGCAAGCCAGCCCATCACCGTCGGTCTGAACAACTTGGCGGGCAGTTACATCGTGGAGTGGAACGTGCAGATGGCCGGCGCGCTCCTGACCGCGCTGCCCACCCTGCTGGTGTACATCTTCCTGGGTCGCTACTTCATGCGCGGGTTGATGGCGGGGTCGCTGAAAGGGTAAAGGGGGCACCGAGAGGTACAACGGGCGGGGAGAATTTAACGGACTAATGGGGCATCCTGGGATGGCCCATTTCTTTTCTGTGGTGTCTGTGGTATAATTTCTAGGGCCGAGACACTACAGCGAATTGAGAATCGAACGAATACTCTGGCTCAGTACAGGTTTTCTACGCTCAATTCGCCTTATTCTGAACCTGTACTGAGCCTGCCGAAGTATTCGTTGAGTGTTTTGTGCAGAACTCTCTACTGGAAAGGGAATAGAAAGTGGAATACATCCAGAAGTATCTCGACGATATAGGCCGGATTTTGCAAAACCTGCCCCAGGCCGAGATCGCTCGCACCATTGACATCCTAACCCTGGCCCGAACTGAGGGGAGGCGGATCTTTGTCATGGGCAACGGCGGCAGCGCGGCCATGGCCTCGCACTTTGCCTGCGACCTGGGCAAGGGAACGGTGCGCGAGGGGAAGACGCGCTTCAAGGTGATCTCCCTGAACGACAATGTCCCGCTGCTGACGGCCTACGCCAACGACTTCGGCTACGAGACGGTCTTCGCCGAGCCGCTGGCTTCGCTGGCCGAGCCGGGCGATGTGGCCATAGCCATCAGTTCCAGCGGCAACTCGCCCAACGTGCTGCGAGCTATGGACGTGGCGCAGAAGCGCGGCCTCACCACCATCGGCATCACGGCTTTCGAAGGCGGCAAGCTCAAAGAGAAGGTGGACGTGTGCGTGATCGTGCCCGCCGATTCCCGGCACCCCGACGCCATGCAGCACGCTGAGGACGGCCAATGGGTGGTTCTCCACACCATCTTTGTCGTCATACGCCAAGGGGTGGAGTGAAGAGGAAGTGATTGGAACGCGAAAGGAACCAAAAGAAGTGGAGCCGGAGCGGCTTCTGCTAGCCCTGGATTTCGGCGGCACCAAGCTGACGGCGGGCGCCGTTTCCACTTCCGAGCTGGCCGCATCCGGCCAGCGCCGCTGGTGGGCCCATAGGAGGGTCCCTTCACCACCCGGCAGCAACGCCCAGAGCGACCTGGAGATCATGATGGGGCTGGCACGAGACCTGCTGGCCACGGCCGAAGCC
>Ga0209991_10001547_pt1 | contig 10472 bp, 12 predicted proteins | sample ChitaG_FD_183167 | JGI IMG/M metagenome (GOLD analysis project Ga0209991, IMG submission 183167) | Deep subsurface microbial communities from South Pacific Ocean to uncover new lineages of life (NeLLi) - Chile_00310 metaG (SPAdes)... | ecosystem: Environmental > Aquatic > Marine > Oceanic >... | reverse complement strand
AGCTGATAACCGGTGACATCTATACTATGAAGAGCTATTACATGGGCTTGGTTGATAGCAACAACAAGGTGAACTTCTATGAAGGCGATATTCGCGTAGTTGATCCTGAAGGAAAAGAGGTTGCCAAATTCAAGCCGGCTGACTATCTAGAGTATATAGCCGAGCATACTGAGCCCTGGTCTTACCTAAAGTTCCCCTTCCTGAAGAAGGTTGGCTGGAAGGGGTTGGTTGACGGCAAGGACAGCGGGGTTTATCGGGTGAACTCACTAGCGCGGCTTAATGTGGCTGATGGCATGGCAACGCCCCTGGCTCAAGCCGAGTACGAGAGGATGTTTGAGACCTTAGGTGGCAAGCCGGTGCATGCCACACTGGCATTCCACTGGGCGAGGCTAATTGAACTATTATATGCTGCCGAGCGCCTATTGGAGCTTTGTCAGGATGGAGAGGTCACCAGTCCTGAGGTTAGAACCATTCCGACTGCTACCCCTGACGAAGGAGTCGGCGTCGTCGAGGCTCCACGCGGTACTCTGTTCCATCACTATCAAACAGATGAAAAGGGCTTGATTCGAAAAGTGAATCTGATTGTGGCTACAGTGCAGAATAACCCGGCAATGAATATGTCGATCAAGAAGGCAGCCCAAGGGTTAATTAAGAAGGGGAAGGTTGTATCTGAAGGACTGCTAAATATGGTTGAAATGGCATTTCGTGCCTATGACCCGTGCATGGCCTGCGCCACCCACGCCCTCCCCGGGCAGATGCCCTTGGAGGTAGTTATCCGGGATAGCAAGGGAAATGTGATTGAGAAGTTTAGTCAGCACTTGCCTTCGGGGCCACTTAAGATAAGAGCAGCTATAGTTCCATAAAAGGAAGGAGAATGAAGACACTAATTCTGGGGCTGGGCAACCCGATCCTCACCGACGACGGAGTAGGCTATCAGGTTGCTAAAGAACTCGAAGCTATACTTAACCAGCAAGAGGTAACCATTATGGAGACTAGCTTGGCTGGCCTTAGCTTGCTGGACCTGCTGGCTGGCTATGATAGAGCCATTATCATTGACGCCATTCAGACTGTGGGAGGGAAGGTAGGGCAGATTTACCAGCTTGACCCAGAGGCGTTCAATGCTACGCGACATGCTGCCTCACCCCACGATGTTAACTTCGCTACCGCCCTTGAGCTTGGTAACCAGCTTGGATTAGCTTTGCCTTGTCAGATAGATATCTTCGCCATCGAGGTGTCAGATACAAGCAGTTTTAGTGAGGAGTGTACGCCTGAGGTGAGAGAGGCGATCCCTGCGTGTGTTGAAGTGATTGTTCAGGAGCTGAAAGGAGACCACCATGCATAGCTTGGCGATGGCTCAAAGCATTTTGCAGGCAGCGCTCATCGAAGCTGAGAAGTACAATGGGAAGCGCATCAAAGTGATTAGCGTGAAAATAGGAGACGAGACCCTTATGGAATCAGACTCACTGCAGTTTTGCCTGGAGGCGATAGCTAAAGGAACTATTGCTGAAGGGGCTTGAATAGAGATTGATCTCGTGGGCGCAACCGCCAAGTGCTGAGAGTGCGCTCTCGTCTTTCCGGTTGGTGGTCATTTGCCGAATTGCCCCTGCTGTGCGATGGAAATCCAGAAATGCTTACTGGCAAGGAGCTTCTCTTGGTCACGCTAAAGATGGACTGAAGCCCACCACGATATAAAAATGTGTGTTGCGATACCATACAAGGTGCTTGAAGTCAAGAAAAACTCCTGGGCGGAGATTAGGGTTGCCGGTGCCAGGCACGAGGTAAGCCTGCAGCTCTTTCCTGAGGTGGAAGTCGGCAATTGGGTGCTAGTCAATCTGGGCTCTGTGGTTGCCAAGATTGAAGACGATGAAGCTAGGGAAATAATGCATCTGTATCAAGAGATAGCTGAGGCAGGGACGCTCTAGGGCGGCTCTCTCAGGCTCAAGAATAGATAGAATAAACGAGAAGGGATAGTAATGAATGAGGCAAGCTAAAGCTGGGTGAACCAAGGAAGAAAAGAGTGCTGCGTCAGGTCAATGGTACGGGGTTTATCACCAACTGTCAAGTAGGTGATTCGGTATCCTTCCACTGGGATTGGGCCTGCGAGATACTGAGCCCGAGGCAAGTGCACAATCTGGAGAGGTATACTAGGTATCACCTTGAATTAGCCAATCAGACGCTATAGCTGCTGTGGTGCAAGAGGAGGTGAAGCTCAATGGCAGCCAAGGCTTTTGTTCTCATCGAAACAGCGGTGGGCAGGACTAAGGAAATTGTCAGTGCCCTTAAGCAGCTAGAAGGGGTGAAATCGGTTGACCCCGTGACTGGTCCCTATGACGCCATTGCCGTCATAGAACGGGAAAGCCTGACTGATATTGGTGACTTAGTCACTAGTAAAATCCACCCTGTTCCCGGCATTTCCAGAACTGTTACCTGCTTAGCCTTGTCTTAATAGATTGTCATCTTTGCCATGAGGTGGAAAATGCCCAGATTACGAATGGAACAAACACAGTCCTTACAAATGCGGCAGGAATTAAGACAAATCCTCCGCATGGAGCAAGCCACCTTGCTGGAAATGCCTGAGGCGGAGTTTTATAGACTCATCGCCGAGATAGAAAGGAGCTCTCTTTTCAAAAGGCTCTCCCAGAAGGAGAGGCTAATCCGCCATCAGAGATTCCCCAGAACCGATATTTCTTCTAGTTTTTATCAACTTAAGGAGGAACTAATAGCTGACGAGGGTTCTCTTGATATTGAGTCGCTTCTGTTGAATAAGGAGCATATTATTCATCAAATACAAAAATTAGGATTGGAGAAATTCAAGCGATATTTCTTATTTCCTGAATCAGGGATGACCCTTGAAGAGATCGCCAGAGAGTGCGACTTGGAGGTCTCAGAGGTTCATAGGATAAATAACCTTATTGATGATTTCTCTATCAGGAGTGAGTTTTATCATCCCTCCAATGTCACCTCAGGCGGCATTCGCTACTCCAAGGTCGCCTCAGTGGAGAAGGATAAGACGGGCTTTATTATCGCCTACTTTTCAGCTTATCTCGCCCGAGGTCGGTATTTGATTGATTATGAAAGATTTGAGGAGTTGAAGGCGGCTGGTGCGTTAACCGAAGCTGAAGTCAAGGAAGCCAGGCAGCTATTCAAGAAGCTGGAACTAATTAATAGCCGCAAGGACACACTAACTCAAATACTGCAAAATATTATTGACAAGCAGTCACTCTATCTAGAGTCTCGCGATTTGAAGTCTCTTTTACCCTTCAGTCAAAAGGAACTAGCCGAAAAGATTGGGCTTGCTCCGAGCTCGGTCAGTCGCGCTATCAGAGGTAAAAGTATAGACACCCCCTGGGGTAGAGAAATCCCCCTTAAAGACTTTTTCCCTAGACCGAGGAGGTTTAGGCTGGAACTGCTCAGGCAGCTTCTTGAAACTGAGAAGGGGCTTTCCTCAGATGAGGCAATCAAAGCCAAGCTCCAGGAGAAGTTCGGTGTGGCTATCTCCCGCCGCTCAGTAGCTAGCCTGAGGCAAGAATTAAAGTTTCCTGCGGCTCAAAGGAGAAAACAAGCATATTATCTGGGAAGGTAAGGGGGGTCAAATGAGTATCGTCTACACCGTGCGAGATAAATGTAAAGGATGCTATGCTTGTATCCGTGGTTGCCCATGCAAGGCAATCAAGGTGGAGCAGGGCTTAGCTCAGGTGATAAAGGAGCGCTGCATTACCTGTGGTACCTGTCTTCAGGTCTGCGTGCCGAAGGCAAAGCAGGTGGAGAGCGACACAGGGCTGGTTTGGCAATTATTGGCACAATATCCTAATCTAATCGCTATCCTTTCCTCATCCTTCCCGGCTGCCCTACTTAAGTGTCGCCCTGGACAGCTTGTAACCGGCATTAAAAAACTGGGATTCAGCGAAGTAATGGAGGACTCCTTTGGTGCTGAGCTTGTCGGCCGAGAATATGCCCAGCTTCTAAGTAAAGACAAAGATAGGCCTGTCCTCTCGTCCAACTGCCCGGCGGTAGTAACCTACATTGAGAAATACCACCCCTCGCTAATCAACAACTTGGCACCCATCGTTTCACCCATGATTGCCATGGGTAGAGTGGTCAAACGGCAGTATAATCCGGAGGCTAAGGCGGTCTTCATCGGTCCTTGCGTTGCCAAGAAGGCCGAGAGCAGGGATGAGAAAGTGGCCGGGGTCATAGATGCCGTCCTGACCTTTGCCGAGTTGAAGGAGATGTTCGCTGCCAGAGGGATTACTCCTGAGACTGAGAGGGAAGAGCAATTCTCCGGTCCCAAACCCAACCTGGGTCGCCTGTTCGCCATGTCAGGAGGGCTGCTCACGGTAGCAGGGCTCTCCGATGATATTCAACAAAACGATGTCATCAGCGCCCATGGTAGGGATTATGTGGTCAAAATCCTTCGGGAATTTGGTCAAGGCGATATTAGTGGCAGACTTGTCAACCTACATTTCTGCCACGGTTGCATTGATGGACCAGTTATTGATAATGAGCTAAGTGGCTTTAGGCGTAAGGAACTCGTCGCCAATTATGCCGCCAGCCAGGCAGACCCGGCTCAAACCGAGAGGGATATCCAAGAGTATGCCAGTATTGACCTCAGCCGTAGATTTACCGCTCGAAGTGTCGGGCTAGCTACTCCTAGCGATGAAGATGTCCAAAGTGTCTTGAAACAGCTGAATAGGGCAAACACTGAAGACCAGTTCAACTGTGGTGCCTGTGGCTATAGCTCCTGTCGTGAGCTGGCTATTGCTGTCTGCCAAGGTCTAGCTGAGATTGAAATGTGCTGGCCATATGTGCTACATAAATTGAACGCTACCCAAGAAGACCTAATCCAGGCTGAGAAGCTGACCTCGCTAGGTCAAATGGCAGCATCTATTGCTCATGAGGTTAACAATCCTCTGGCTGGTGTCCTAGTTTACACTCAGTTATTAGCCAAGAAAATAGCTGGGGATAGCCTTCCTAAAGAAAAGGCACTGGACTACCTGTCGAAAATGGAATCAGAGCTCACCCGTAGCAGTCGGATGATCCGTAATCTCTTGGATTTTGCCCGGCAGTCAGAGCCATACCTCAGAGAGGTAGATGGGAACGAGGTAGTTGACCGAGCTTTTAGCCTCGTTGGTCACCAGGCTGAGCTACAGAATATTGAGGTGATAAAAGAATTCAGCCCCAGCTTACCCAAGGTCATGGCTGATTTTGACCAGCTTCAGCAGGTTTGTGCTAACCTTATCTTGAATGCCATTCAGGCCATGCCCGAAGGGGGCAAGCTAAGGCTCCGAACCTCAATAGAGAATGGCAATCAGCTCAAAGTAGAGATTGAGGATACAGGTTGCGGCATTTCTCTGGAGAATATGCGGAAGCTGTTCACTCCCTTCTTCACCACTAAAGGGAAGGGGAAAGGAGTAGGCTTAGGATTGGCTGTTGCCTATGGAATTATCCAGCGCCACCAGGGAAGAATAGAAGTGCAAAGTAAGGAGGAGGAGGGTACTACTTTTACTATCTATCTACCCTTGCGCCATGAAGAAAAAGGTTAAGATCCTTGTGGTTGATGATGAAGCCATTGTCCGCGAATCGCTCCGTGACTGGCTCAGCGATGTTGGTTACCAGGCGCTTACTGCGGAGGATGGTCCTCAAGCCTTGGAGATTCTGGAAAAGGAGAAGCCGGGGATTGTCATCGCTGATTTGGTGATGCCAGGGATGGACGGCATCGAGTTAATGAAGCGGGCTAAGGATATGCTTCCCAATGTTGAGGTAATCATCATTACTGCTTACGGGAGCATCCCGACTGCTATTAGTGCTATCAGGGAAGGCGCCTACGACTATATTGAGAAGCCTTTCTGTCCAGAGCGGGCAGAATTACTGATTGAGAAATTAGTGGAGCGTCAAGGACTCATCGAGGAGAACCTGTCTCTGCACCAGAGATTGGAGGAGCGCTACCGATTTGAGAATATCATCGCTAAAAGCCCTAAGATGCAACAGGTAATTGAGGTGATTAAGATTGTGGCCAAGAGCAATGCCACAATATTGATTACCGGTGATAGCGGCACCGGGAAGGAGCTAGTGGCACGAGCCATCCACTCTCAGAGCCATCGTCGGGGCAAGCCCTTTGTCGCTGTCAGTTGCGCCGCCTTACCCGAAAGCCTATTGGAAAGCGAGCTATTCGGGCATGAGAAAGGGGCCTTTACCGGGGCTTACACCCAGAAGAAGGGAAAATTCGAAATAGCTAATAGGGGCACTCTCTTTCTGGACGAGATTGGCGAGATGAGTGCCAATATCCAGGTTCACCTGCTGAGAGTGTTGGAGGAGAAGGAATTCACCAGGGTTGGGGGCAATGAACTAATCAAGGTTGATGTCAGGGTTATTTCAGCGACTAATAAGGATATTAAAAAAGCAGTAGCCGATGGGGAATTCCGTGAGGACCTTTATTATCGACTAAATGTGGTTCCAGTTGAATTACCTCCATTGATAGAAAGAAAAGAAGACATTCCCCTCTTAGCCCAGCATTTCTTGAGGAAGTTTACCGCCGAAAATCAGAAAGAGATTACTGGCTTCTCCCCCGAGGCAACCGATTTTCTTTTGAAGTGTGACTGGCCGGGTAATGTCCGGGAACTAGAGAACGCTATTGAGAGAGCGGTCATCTTAGCCAAAAATTCTTGTATCGAGGTTGCTGACCTGCCCCAAGAAAGCCGGCTATTGGCTCACTCAGCTCCACTGGGGGAAAGCCTCAGAGAGGTTGAGAAAAACCATATCCTGAATATACTCAGTGAAACCGGCGGAAACCATAGTGAGGCTGCCAGGACCCTGGGAATTTCCAGAGCGACACTCTACAATAAGATTAGGGCATATGGACTAGCTGTAAACAAAATAGACAGTGACTGATTAAATCTTTTACAATTAAGCTTTCTGCTTGAAGCAGAGATTGAGGCTATCTTGATAAGTCAGGATAGCCTTTTCTTTTGGCAAGGAAATTGCACCTATATAAGGTGGAGGTGATAACAGATGGAAAAGCAGACAATCCTCGAAGAAAGAATTAAAGGAGGTGGAAAGATGAACGAAAAGATGAAACCGATATTGATAGTAGAGGATGAAGCCGTTATGAGGGAATCTCTCCGCGATTGGCTAACCGAGAGCGGCTACCAGGTAGAGACTGTTGAGGAGGGAGAGGAAGCGTTAAAAACTATTGCCGAGCAGGACTTTGGCATTGTCATCCTTGACCTGCGATTGCCGGGAAAAGACGGGATTGAGGTGTTAAGAAAGGCCAAGGCGCAAAAACCACAGCTCAAGGGTATCATCATTACCGCTTACCCCTCAATAGAGTCCGCAGTAGAGGCGATGAAGATAGGAGCTGTTGACTACTTGCCTAAACCATTTGACCTCAATGACCTGGAGAAATTAATCAGGGAGACGCTGGGACCAGTTCAAGTAGAGATAAGACCGAGGGCTGTTACTGAGGAAGCTGTAGCTGAGCCAATTGCAGTAGAGGAGGTTAAGGTTGAGGAGGTCATAGCTGTTGCTCCCGAGGAAATCCCAGTTCACCTCAAGCAGGGTAAGGCACACTTTGAGGCTGGTCGCTACCAGGAGGCTCTTAGGGAATTTGAGTCCATTCTCAAGGTTGCTCCAGGCAATATCGAGGCCCGGGTCTGGATCCCAAGGACAAGGGAAGCGCTGGCGACACCAAAGGTTGAGGCGGCAGCCGAAGGGGCGGCTGTTCCTGTCGCTGAAGAGGTGAAGCCAAAGGAGTGCCTGTGGATGAAGATGGGGATGGTCTCTTACCGCATCTGCACCAGTAATTACGAGTGTCTCACCTGTGAGTTTGACCAGATGATGCAGGAGAGAATGGCTAGCGGCGAAGCTCCTGAGCTTGATGCAGCGCTAGAAAGATTTAAGGAACTTCCCGGTAGCCAAAGGCTCTGCCGCTATGCTCTTAAGGGCGATGTCTCCCACCGTCTCTGCACTCGCCTCTTCCAGTGTGCCACCTGTGAATTCGGTCAAATGATGGAGGATGCCTTCCAGCAAAAGCTGGCTAAGCTGGCTACACGACGAGAGGCACTGCGCAAAAAGGAGCAAAAAGCTGGAGCCAAAGCATAACCAAAGCACCTCGGCACTACAAGGAATAGCAAAAAGATATACGCTCCAACGAGCGTATATCTTTTTATGTTACCCTGCCAGAAGGCTCTTGGATAAAGTTATAGAAACCTTGAAAATAAAACCAGGGGAGACCTCCACCGACATGAGGTTTAGTTTAGATACAGTGAATTGTCTTGGCTGCTGTGCCCTGGGACCAGTAATGGTGGTTGACAAGGAGTACCACAGTAAGCCTTCCACAAAGGAAATTGAGCAGATTGCTGCTGCTTGCGAATAAGCCGCGAGGAAGGAGAAAGTTGATAATAGCAGGATGACCAAGAGCGTCAATACAATGAGTTTCTTGGCTTTCACCTCCTCCCTCCTTTAGCCACCGATACTGAGTCCAGCGCATATCTTTGGCAGTTCAATGAGCCAGACTTTGTGCCCGACCAGTGAGGTCTCTCTTTTGAGGAACGTTTTAGAAAGGCTACGAGAGCCAATTGAAGAATGCTCTTGGGCGTAACTCCTCGGCGACACAAGGGCTATGCCTCGTGTGTGAAATCAAAATGTTCAGGCTTGGGAAAAGCTAAAACTAATATTGCCTGGGTCAGGGTCAGTGGAGATTACCAGGGAGTATGCGGATCCTTTTTCAGAGTCTCAATCAACTTGTCCAAAGGAATGGCAGCTAGGGTCATAGGTTGAACAGTTCCCGTCGCACTCAATCTTATTGCCACTTTGGCGACAGTTTCATCGCTCGGAGCTTCGATGATGTTGACAAAATCAAATTGACCCAGAAGTGCATACTGAGTCAGTATTTTAATTCCCATAAGTTCCATGCCTTTATTTAGCTCCTTAATCCATTCCGGGTTTTCCTCAAAATTCCTCCTTCCTTTATCGGTAAGAACCACGAGCTGTAAGTAGTAAGCCATTGCCACCTCCTTGCTAAGATATTTTATACTATATAATAATGAATTCATCCTATGGCTTTTGTCAATAGCTGACAGGATATTATCTATTCACTCCTTGGTAGCATAAAAGCCACACTATACCATTAACGGGGGCAGGTCTTAAATAAGCGATTACTATCTGAACCCTGTTGAATTCCAGGTTAGACAATGGTAATATGATAAACACTGATAAGGAGTACTTAGGTAAGCATGGTAAATTGGCAGGTAACGGCAACTACTATTTATTGTGATGCGGTGGATGAAGAAGTAACTTTACTGGTGTATAAAGATTGGTCGACAAAATGTACTGGCTACAGGAAGTATGGTGAGCCTAGTAAGGAGATGCTCAATCTACTCAAGAAGAAAAGTAAGCAGTCAAAACGGCGGTTGGAGTGTACCGGTCCGGAATGTCCCAGAGTAACTCAGTATAAGGAAAAGCTGTTTACCGAGGAGGCTAAGAAAGGACTCACAGCAGACCGATAGAGAAATGGCTATGCCATCTCAGGATAAGGAGGTTGCCAAAGGTGGGAAGTGAAAACCAAGTGAAAATACGAATTGATAATCTCTCCCTCTCCTTTGGAGGCGTGAAGGCTCTTATTGATGTTAGCCTCGACATAAAGGATAATGAGATTCTGGCGATTATAGGGCCAAATGGTGCTGGTAAGACCTGTCTGTTAAACTGTATAAACGGCTTCTATAAGCCACAAAAGGGTGAAATATATTATGAAGACCGGAGAATTACCCGGATCCGTCCGGATAAGGCAGCCCAGCTTGGTCTAGCCAGAACCTTCCAGAATATCGAGCTATATACCGGGCTAAGCACTCTGGACAATATTATGGCAGCTAGACATGTCCTTATGAAACAGAACTTCGCCAGTGGTGCCCTGTATTTTGGCTGGGCTCATAAGGAGGAGATTGAACATCGCAAGACGGTTGAGGACATCATAGATTTTCTAGAAATAGAGCCAATTAGAAAGAAGGTAGTTGGGGCTCTTCCCTATGGAATGCGCAAGAGGGTTGAATTGGGTAGAGCCCTAGCTCTGGAACCGAAAGTCCTGCTTCTTGATGAACCGATGGCGGGAATGAACCTAGAAGAGAAGGAGGACATTGCCCGGTTCATCGTTGATATATTTGAGGGGCAGGGAGATACCTATCCGGAATCGCCGGTGCTGAGGGATGGAATTAGTTGTGTGGTTCTTATCGAGCATGATATGGGAGTGGTTATGGATTTAGCCGATAGGATTGTGGTTCTTGATTTTGGACGAATAATCGCTGAGGGCACTCCGGCTGAGATTAGAACCAACCCACAAGTTATATCAGCCTATCTAGGAGAGGCTGGGTAGTCCCTGATGTGGCCAGCTCACTCCCAGGTTCTCTCATCGACTATTTTTTGATACTCCTCTGGGATGGTTCCCTTCTTAACAAATTCAATGTTATCTATCTTAACCCGGC
>Ga0209991_10001546_pt1 | contig 10473 bp, 8 predicted proteins | sample ChitaG_FD_183167 | JGI IMG/M metagenome (GOLD analysis project Ga0209991, IMG submission 183167) | Deep subsurface microbial communities from South Pacific Ocean to uncover new lineages of life (NeLLi) - Chile_00310 metaG (SPAdes)... | ecosystem: Environmental > Aquatic > Marine > Oceanic >... | reverse complement strand
TGAACCAGAATTAAATGTTCCTGTTGAAAGAATAAAATCCCCTGAAACTGTCAGGTTCTTATCTTGCGCTACTGTTATTGTTATTGTTGAACCGGGTTGAACTGTAAAATTCGCTACTGTTGTGGATATATCTACGGTACATGGTTTATTTGATGTGCCATCAAATATTACGGAATCATTCTCTCCCGGCACTATATTACCCACCCAGTTATCCGCTGTTGACCAGTTATTATCCCCGCCGCCGCCATCCCATACATAAAAATATCTGTTATCTATTCCCTCTACAATATACACACTGCCGGTGTTTGTGCCTTCAAAATCAGCACAATATGCACCCATGGCAAGTTCAGCCTTGCCATTGCCAAAAAAATCACCAAAGGCAACTGAACGCCCAAGCTGTTGGGTGTCTCCTGTAGTTGGACCATCGTAGCGGATATAATAGTTACCTGATTCAAGCCCCAGCTCACCTGACGGCCTGGATGAATTCCCATAAACAATATACACACTGCCGGAGTTTGTTTCTTCATTAAAATCAGCCCCAGTCGCACCCATAGCTAACTCCTCTTTCCCATCACCATCAAAATCACCAAAGGCAACTGAATACCCAAGATATTGGTTGGTTCCTGTAGTTGGACCATCGTAGCGAATATCATAGTTGCCTGATTCAAGCCCCTTATTACCGGAAGGCCTCGTTGCATTCCCATAAACAATATACACACTACCAGAGTTATTTTCACTAAAATCAGCCTGACGCGCACCCATAGCTAACTCCTCTTTCCCATCTTCATCAAAATCACCAAAGGCAACTGAATACCCAAGCTGTTGGGAGTCTCCTGTAGTTGGACCATCGTAGCGGATGTCATAGTTGCCTGATTCAAGCCCCTTTATACCGGATAATCTCGTAGCATTCCCATAAACAATATACACACTGCCGGAGTCATCTTCACTATTAAAATCAGTCCCCCACGCACCCATAGCTAACTCCTCTTTCCCATCTTCATCAAAATCACCAAAGGCAACTGACCATCCAAGCCGTTGGCCGTCTCCTGTAGTGGGACCATCGTAGCGGATGTCATAGTTGCCTGATTCAAGCCCCAACTCACCGGAAGGTCTGGATGAATTCCCGTAAACAATATACACACTGCCGGAGTCATCTTCTCCATTAAAATCAGCATTATACGCACCCATAGCTAAATCCTCTTTCCCATCTCCATCAAAATCACCAAAGGCAACTGATTTCCCAAGATTTTGGTAGTCCCCTGTAGTTGGACCATCGTAGCGGATATCATAGTTGCCTGATTCAAGTCCCAAATTACCTGATGGTCTGCTTGCATTCCCATAAACAATATACACACTGCCGGAGTCTGTTTCACCATTAAAATCAGTCCCACACGCACCCATAGCTAAATCCTCTTTCCCATCTCCGTCAAAATCACCAAAGGCAACTGAATACCCAAGATATTGGTAGCTTCCTGTAGTTGGACCATCGTAGCGGATATCATAGTTTGAGGAAATGTCAAGAGGTTTATCGCCTGTACCTAAATCTGTTTTATCATCCCCAAACTTAATGTACACACTGCCGGAGTCTGCTTCCCCATTAAAATCAGCCATATACGCACCCATAGCTAAATCTTCTTTCCCATCACCATCAAAATCACCAAAGGCAACTGATTGCCCAAGATTTGGAGAGCTTCCTCCGGTATCATCCCCATCGTACCGTAAGAGGTAATTCATACTGTCTTCCATGCCTTTTGGAAAAAGCCAGTTTGTGTTATTCTCTGAATCCGTACCCATAGTATTTATGATAGTGTCTCCTTGAGATGCGTTAGAATCTTTTACATCTACATTGTAAACATCCTGGCTGCCTGTAAAATTTATGTACCACTGGGAACTTGAACTTGTTGAACGTAAAGCTATGTCTTTTAATTCTAATGTACCTGTTACTGTTTGTGTTGAACCTGCTGTGAAATATAATGTCTTCCCACTTGTTTCACAAATAAATCCATAAAAGGTTGTATTACCACTTAAGGTTGAATCACCTGTGCCTGTAAATGTTACTGTGCTTCCACCTACATCAAGACTTCCTGTTATATCCCAATTCCTTCCTACTTTTATAGCTCTATTGTTACTGTTAAATGTACCCGAATTAAGCACGAAATTTCCAGATACTTCGAGACTATTAGTCAAACTAACACTTCCTGTTAAATCAAACTCAACATTTCCAAATGAGCCATTGGTTATCGTAGATGAAGTGCTCCCATTAAATGTCACTGTGCTATTTGCTACAGTAAATGAACCTCCTGTTCCATCCCAGTTTCCTCCTACTGTAATCTGCTCTGTATTTGAACATATTAGACTACCGTTTAGCACAACATCAGTTGTTATTGTTAAATCATAGTTGTTCAAACTTAAGGATGCACCAGTTTGAATAGTTATAGCATTCACAGTAACTGAAGAACCTAAAACAGGGTCAGTTGTAACATCAGGAATAATAACAGTTTCTGTGGAAAGAGGGACATGACTCAGATTCCAGTTACCAGGTGTATTCCAGGATGTTCCTTCTGAACCGTCCCAGATGTTTTCTATATTGTTATATGGATAACAGGATGCTTCGGGTGATAACCCACTCCAGTTAGGCACCTCATCCCTTGTTCGTAATGCAAAGTAGTATGTCTTAGATGTATCGAGACCTGTTATGGTAAAGTTCTGCTGTGTGCCAATATTTCCAACTGAAGGAATCGGACTAAAATCACTTACAAAGTTTGCATTAGCGAATGTTGTTGTAGATATAGCTGGTGATTGAGAAGCTTCTGTTGAGTATCTAATATCATAAACACCACCTGTGTTATTATTGGTCATACCATCATCACCAGGGGTTGTCCAGGAAAGTGTTATCTCTCCTTGCTGAGGACCGGGATAGGCATAGAAAGTTGTAAGTGTCGCTGGTGGACACCAATCTGTGTGCATAGTGTAGTTTTTATCTTCCTGGAACATCACATTATAAGGTGAAGATGTGCCTTCTGTCCACACCCAATCTAAATAACCTCCATTATTCCAGTGGAAGGCAAAACGGAGACCTGGACACATATTTGTTCCACCTGTCGTCCTTGCCTGAGGTGTTTGCCAGGAGCCATTGTTAATTCCATGCCAGATCTGGAAAGTAGAGTATCCAGTAGCTATCCCCCACCACATTGCATGAAGGTTATTACTAGAATCAACTGCTATGGATGGATATAGTTGCTGGTTCGAATCCATACCACCTGCTGTTGAGATTCTGAGAGGAGTCTGCCAGCTCCCGTTGTATTCTGCATAATAGATTTGAGACATAGAATCACCTGTGGCTTTCCCATTCCAAACTATACGTAAATTATTATTAGAGTCAACTGCTATGGATGGCATAGCTTGACCATTTGAATCCATACCAGAAGCTGTTGAGATTTTTTGTGGGGTCTGCCAGGTGCCATTGTATTCATTATAAAAGATTTGAGTCTCAGAATCGCCTGTGCCGTACCCTTTCCATACAACATGAAGATTATTACTGGAATCAACTGCTATAGATGGAGTCCATTGATTGTATGAACCCATACCTCCTATTGAGATTCTTTCAGGAGTTTGCCAGCTCCCATTATATTCTGCATAATAGATTTGAGAAAGAGGATAACCTGAGGCTCTTCCTCTCCATACCACATGTAAATTATTACTGGAATCAACTGCTATGGATGGATATAGTTGCGTATATGAATCCATCCCATCTCTTGTTGAGATTCTTTGTGGGGTTTGCCAGGTCCCACTATATTCTGCATAGTAGATTTGATCATTAGAATAGCCTGTGGCTTTCCCATACCACACCACATGGAGGTTATCACTGGAATCCACTGCTATAGAGGGATAATTTTGACTATACGAATCCATACCAGAGGCTGTTGAGATTCTTGTAGCTGGTGACCAGGTATTCCCATTATCACTCGACGATGAAACATATATCTGATAATAGCTCCCCGACCGCTTGTGGTAAACAGCCCATAATTTTCCTGCTGAATCCCTCACGAGTTTACGCGCATAAGCTGTAGCATAAGATTTTTCTGAAGTGTCTATACTTGTAATTGTACTACCAAAATCCCAGTTGGTATTATTCCCTGAGTTTGTGCAATTGTCTGTGGCATCTATTTGATTACCACCACTTGCATTACTATCCTTAACATCGACATTGCTTGCTGTCTGGCTTGATCCTGAGTACGTAAAGAACCACTCTGAACCGTCACTGGTTGAGCGTAGAGTAATATCTTCAAAATCAACCATGTTGGTTACATAAAAGGTTGTCCCTGAAGTAAGTTTTAACAACTTTCCACTTGCAGTAGATACAAGACCATAGAATGTGGTTGAGCCTGTGAGGGTTGATGTGCTTGAGGCATTGGTAAAGGTTACTGTGGATGTCTGGCAGTTGAATGAAGCATCATCTGCAAATGTCCAGTCTCCTCCGACGGTGAGTATGGTCGAACCTGCATTAAATGTCCCTGTTGATAAACTGAAATCTCCTGTTACTGTTAGATTACCATTTGCTGTTATTGTTATTGTTGAGCCAATTTGTATTGAGAAACTTGCTACTGTTGTGGAGATGTCTATTGTACACGGTTTATTCGAAGTATCGTTAAATACTGCATCATCATTTTCTGAAGGCACTACATCACCTACCCAGTTTGCTCCTGTTGACCAGTTGTTGCCTCCTCCTTCGCCATCCCAAACTATAGTAGCTCCAAATACATAAGAGGTGGTAACACATAGTACCATTACCAAGAAGGTACATATTAACAATATTGTTTTTGTTAGTTTTAATTTTTCCATTTTTTCTTTATTTTTCTATTAATATTTTTTAACTCCTCTTGGCACCTCTTAATTACTTCTAATGAATGCTCATGGTTTATCCACGTAGCTCCATCATCTGTAGACTTTTTGCCTCTAATCCCCATTGAGACCGCACCATGCTTATATAGAACCACAATTGTACCATTACTGCTTTTAACTATATGTCTGTCCCTGGGATAAGCGGTTGACTGGGTGCTTTGGGTATGGGTATCGATATCGGCCGATTTTGCCAGAAAGATAAACCCAGCAACAAGTATTAAAGTAATAGACAGAGTTAAAATTTTCTTCATTTTAGCTTCTTTATTCACAACGCAGACTGAAGTTTGCTACTCCAAAAAAAGGGGGCAGGTACTTTTTTCTCATTCCTGCTCCAAACCACGCAACCTTAAGGTTGCGGCTACCGTCACCTTTTATTTACTGCTACTCCTTTGGTAGCCGCTCCGATGAATCGGAGCGTGGATTACAGCGCTTTTGCCCTGTGGTCTTCAAGGATTTTCCTGATTGTCTGTAAAGGCAGATGCTGCCTTTCGATGTTCTTAATCACCCTCACCCTAATCAAAGTATCTTTTTTGTCGTAAAGTTTCTGACCCCCGGGCGTAGTAGCCGCTGCTTCTAATAGACCGAGTTTTGTATAGTACCTTATAGTTGATGGTAGTACACCTGCCAGTTTAGCCATCTCGCCAATTTTGAGTAAACCCGCTGGCGGTGATTTCTTCCTACCCACTTTTCTTTCATCTCCTTTTGCTACAGATTCTTCCGTCACCCTAAAGGGCAACCCCGATGTATCGGGGGCACCATTTATGGTGCCGTAATAAATAGTCATTTTCTTTTTTTAATCTTTTTGATTAAATCTTCTTTGATTTGCATTAAGGTTCTTCGCCTATCCACTACTGGTCTTATTTTCCTTATAATACTTAAAACCTCTTCTCTATCATAAAGCCTGTAGCCTCCTTTTGTATGGCTGGCTACTTTCAAAAGACCTATATCTGTGTAGTACCTTACAGTCGATAATGGGACCCCTGCTACCTTGGCTATCTCGCCAATTTTAAGCAGGTTTTTATCCGTTTTCTTCCCAGACATATCTTCACCTTCTTTCCACGTAACTTTACTATTTTACGCAGACTGAAGTCTGCGACTACCATTCTATAATTCTTACGCAGGCTGCCGTATGGCCTTACTGATTGCGCTTTTCTAACTCTTCTCTAATCTCAGCAAGTGTCCATTTTCGACCGTTGATAGTCTTAACCGTGTGGATTCTCTCCAGTGTATCTTCTCTGTCATAGAGCCGATAGCCGCCCTGAGTGTTTGCCACTACTCTCAAAAGGCCGACATCGGTGTAATACCTGATAGTGGAAATGAGCACTCCTGCCTCTCTGGCCATCTCTCCAATCTTAAGAAGACCATTGGCTAATCTCATTGTCCTGGTCATCTTTTCTCACCTCCTTTGGTAAAGTTAAAGTGAACTGCTTACTTCTTACTTTTGAACAAAAAAATCCAAGCTACCGAAAAAGCCAAGGTTCAATCACCTTGGCTACGCGAGCCTTCGGCAGCTCGGATCATTCATAGCCTGGGCCTGCCTCCGACAAGTCTGAACCCCTATAGGAACTTTAGGAGGTCCCAAACTATAAAATGCTTTTATTTCCCCAAAAAAAGCACTGCGCGGTATAATAATAAACTTATGCCCGGTGCAAGGCACCAATGGGCATCGCCGCCAGGTCATACTTATACCTTTCCTTTCAAAGGGAATAGGTTGGGGATGCCTTTAGTTTACCTTAAGGTCCTATACTTATATAGGACCTTTTCCTGACATAAGTATACCACAGAAAATCGACTTTGTCAACCACTTTTTAAAGTAAGCAGTTTACTTTAACTTTTTAAGTGAATTGCCCCTTAAGGCACGATGCCTATTTCTGAGATAGCAATTCCTAAAGTCCTATTATCTCTTGTCTTGAAAGCTAATTTTGGTATAAGAATCTCTTCAGGCTTAATTGTCACTTTTAGGACTTGTTCATTTATAGCTTCTTTCGCTCCGCTTTCTCAAGGCTAAAATCCACACAATTTTGCGCCCATCATCTATGTCATAAAGCACTCTATAGTCTTCAATTCTTACCCGGTATTGTGCGGTAAGATGATAGAATTGAACAGGTGGTTTAAGTTTCTTAAAAGGCTTTTTACCATAAGGGCGGGGATTATTGGCAAGTTTCTCTACTGCATCTATAACTTTGCATTGGATTTTAATTTGAGGGATTTTTGAAAGAAGCCTATTAAATTTCTTTTCAATAGAACGGCTGGGAAACTTAACTTCGTATTTCATTTACGCTTTGACTTTATCTTGCTGAAGAGTTTAGAAACGAGAATACCTTTTGCTCCTGCCTTTATTGCCTTTCTACCTTCTTGGATAGCTTGTAAAGTCTCTAAATCTGAAACTTCGTCAAGGATATCCATCAATTCTAACATATCTGAATAAGGCAGGATTACATTTACAGGAGTTCCTCTGTCGGTTACAACCAAAGGCTCATTTCTTTTGAGCAACTTGGACAGGTGTTCTTTTAAATCTCTTATTCCAATATGATGAGATTTTAATATGTCAGTAGCAATACTCACGACTCTACACCCCCCTTTTGCATCATTCTGTGGTCACGATTGTGACTACAATAAAAGTATACCTGACATTTTTGGATTTGTCAAGAAAAATCTGCACCAAAAATCGTAAAGCTCTCGCTTTACACTCCTATGATTTTCGTCACCCTTGAAAGGTGACCGACCGCATCCCTCCTTGCCAGTAACACCTTAATACATACCGCCGCCAGGACCGCCAGGCATAGGAGGTAGGGCCGGTTTCTCTTCAGGTATATCGGTTACCAGGGACTCTGTAGTCAATAATATTGAAGAAATACTGGCAGCATTCTCCAGAGCCAGGCGAGCTACTTTAGCCGGGTCAACAATGCCTACCTTCATGAGGTCTACATATTCTCCAGTCTCAGCATTTAATCCCACGCCTGGGGGGCTCTTCCTCACTTTCTCCACCACCACAGAGCCTTCAAAACCGGCATTTTCCGCAATCTGCCTTAAAGGCTCTTCTAAGGCCCTCTTAATAATATTTATCCCCGTCTGCTCATCTGCGTCTTTAGGCTTCAATTTCGAAATAGCCTCGATTGCTCCTAAAAGCACTATTCCACCACCAGGTATGATGCCCTCTTCTACACCAGCTCGGGTAGCATGCATGGCATCTTCAATCTTGAACTTCTTTGCTTTCATCTCAGTCTCAGTAGCTGCACCCACATTAATTACAGCTACTCCTCCTACTAACTTCGCCAGTCGCTCCTGGAGTTTCTCTTTATCGTAATCCGAGTCAGTTTCTTCTATCTGTTTCTTAATTTGCGAAATTCTCGCATCGATATCTTTCTTATCTCCAGTACCTCCCACAATTGTGGTATTTTCCTTATCGATAGTCACCCTCTTTGTCTGGCCAAGCATATCCAGGGTTGCTTTATCAAATTTCATTCCCATATCTTCCGAAATTACCGTTCCCTTTGTGAGAGTTGCAATGTCCTGTAACATCTCTTTTCGCCGATCTCCAAAGCCCGGAGCCTTGACTGCTGCACACTTCAGCGTTCCCCTCAACTTATTGACCACCAGTGTGGCTAGAGCTTCTCCTTCTATATCTTCAGCTATAATGATGAAGGGCTTGCCCGTCTGAATAATTTTTTCCAATATCGGCAGAAGGTCCTGCATAGAACTGACTTTCTTATCGGTAAGCAGAACATAGGCATCCTCCAAGACTGCTTCCATCCTCTCAGCATCAGTAACAAAATATGGGGAGATGTATCCCCTGTCAAACTGCATTCCTTCTACAATGTCCACAGTGGTGGCAGCACCCTTTCCTTCCTCCACTGTGATTACTCCATCTTTGCCCACCTTATCCATAGCATCAGCAATTAAGTTCCCAATCTCATGACTGTTGGCAGCTATAGAAGCTACCTGTGCAATTTCTTCTCTGGTTTTCACATCTTTTTTCTTCGCCTTTATCTCGTTTACTACTGTCTGGACTGCCTTATCAATTCCTCTCTTAATGTGAATAGGGTTGGCTCCAGCAGTGATGTTCTTTATCCCTTCACGCACAATTGCCTGGGTAAGAAGAGTTGCTGTAGTAGTGCCATCGCCAGTGTCGTCATTTGTTTTGGAGGCAACCTCTTTTACCAATTGAGCTCCCATATTCTCAAAGGGATCCTTCAGTTCAATCTCTTTAGCTATAGTCACTCCGTCATTGGTAATGGTGGGTGAACCAAATTTCTTATCCAGAACTACATACTTACCCTTTGGCCCCAGAGTGATTCTGACTACATTCGCCAGCTGGTCTACACCACTCATTATTGCCCGCATCGCTTCTTCATTAAACTTCATTTGTTTTGCCATTTTATTAACCCCCTTTTAAATTCAGTTAATAAGAACGAATGAGTGACTTATCAACATATCACCCGTCCTTCTTTGCTTTTTATTCAATGATTCCCAGGATATCTTCTTCCTTTACAATTAGGTAGTCTTCATCATTTATCTTTATTTCATTACCAGAATACTTACCGAAAAGTATTCTATCTCCCACTTTAACATCCAGGGGAAGTATTTTCCCTTGTTCAGTAATCTTACCTTTTCCCACTGCAATAACTTTACCTTCCTGAGGTTTTTCTTTAGCGGTGTCAGGAATAATAATTCCGCCCTTTTTCTTTTCCTCTACTTCCTCCAAAGGTTTCACCAGCACCCGATCACCCAGTGGTCTAACCTTCATTGAGTTCTTCCTCCTTTCTAAGATATTCCCACCATAACAGTTGTGGTAGCCGCAACCTTCAGGTTGCGAAGCCATTAGCACTCAGACGGCAAGAGTGCTAATATATATTTTTGAAGCGATTAAGTCAAGAGACAAAAATTCCCAGAATCCCCATTTATTTCAAAAAAATAGCAATTTTCTCCCAAATACTTCAATTTTCTCTACTTTTTGCCAATGCAATTTAATTGGTAGCCGAAAGCAATAACCTAACTAAAGGTTTCGCCCCTTTTGGAGTGTGAAATGAAAGTTTCACCTCCTTGGGTCAAGCTTTCGCTTGACACTCCAACCACTCTCGATTAACCTTCCCGTCCGGGCGCGCACCATACTGTATGGTTTGATATCTTCTCCTTAACAGTTTCAAAGTTATCCACAGACTTTTCCACAAAATCCACATGCCTATTTCTTCGATCTAACGTTTCGCTCCCAGAGTATCCTCAAGCCTTCCAGAACCAGTTCTTGATTTACCGTATCTATCATCTCTACCTCTGGGGCGATGAGACTGGCATATCCACCGGTAGCCACAATTTTGGGATTCCCTCCGATTTCTCTCTTTATTCTGGAAAGTATCTCTTTCACCTGTCCGATTGAACCATAAACTATTCCTGCCTGCATACTCTTTCCGGTATTTCTACCAATAACACTTTCTGGTTTAGCCAATTCAACATGGGGTAGCTGGGCTCCCTTTTCAAAAAGTGCCTGGGAGGAGATACCAATTCCCGGCGCAATCACCCCTCCCACATATTCTCCCTTCTCACTAATTATATCAAAAGTTGTAGCAGTGCCGA
>Ga0209991_10001545_pt1 | contig 10476 bp, 9 predicted proteins | sample ChitaG_FD_183167 | JGI IMG/M metagenome (GOLD analysis project Ga0209991, IMG submission 183167) | Deep subsurface microbial communities from South Pacific Ocean to uncover new lineages of life (NeLLi) - Chile_00310 metaG (SPAdes)... | ecosystem: Environmental > Aquatic > Marine > Oceanic >... | reverse complement strand
ACACGACCAACTGATCAATGGAAAAGGGAAATACCGGGAGCTATACAGCAGGCAAGAGGAAGAAACCGAGAGCTAGCGGAAGGAAATATGGGATGAATAATAAAGTAATACTGGTAACCGGTGGTACTGGCTCTTTCGGACAGAAATTCACTGAGATAGTTATTAAGGAGCATAATCCGAAAGCTAGGTCTGAGGCCAAATCATCAGAACAGCTTCCGCTAGTTACTATCATTATCCCTTCCCTTAACCAGGGGGACTTCATCGAGCGCACGCTGTTGAGCATCCTGAAACAGGACTACCCTAACAAAGAGATTATTGTTATGGATGGAGCGTCCACGGACGACACAGTTGACATCCTGCGGAGGTATTCCGCAGAGGTCCAATGGGTCAGTGAGAAGGACAAAGGATACGCCGATGCGGTCAACAAGGGCCTGAGAATGGCACGAGGGGAGATAATCGGCATTCAAAGTAGTGATGACTACTATACTAGGCACGCCATCGGTGAGGCGGCCAATTTGCTGACGCGGTATCCTGAAGCTTCGCTCGTAAGTGGGAAGAGGATACACATTGATGCGAAGAACCAGGAGATAATGCGGTCAGGCAACCAGAACCGAATCGCTGCCAGTTCATCGCGTGTGACAAAGAAATTAGAGACGGCCTGTTTGTCAAGCAGGATATTGTAGTCTAGATACGACAAGATGGTTCATGAACAAGGGCGCCCGAGAATGATAGTGTTTTGTGACAGCGCTCTATTTCCAGTCGCGACGGCGCGATGTACAACTTGGAATCAAACGCTCTGTTCAAAGTAGGGCCACGACGAAGCAGGGGAGAGAAAAAGACCATGCTGAAGATCGGTATTGTGGGTCCGCCGTTTACTGAGATCACGAAGAGACCATTGGATAGTCTTGTTGGAATCCGTGTTCGAACGTGGGGACTGTTCTCTCTATTGGAACGGTACGGGTTTGAAACTTACCTGTATGTAGATGCAGAAGCGGCAGTTGATAACGATATACAAGAGAAATACGGCTCTCGGGTTATTCGGTCCGAACAAGAGTTCCTGCGCCAGAGCAAGAACGGCGAATTCACTAGTGTTCTGTTTTGCGCTACGAAGCTAGAGTTCCTGCTCAGCTGTCATCTATGGTTGAATGAAATACGCAATGCCAGCATTATGGGTGCTTTCTGCTATGACAATAACGCAGAACTCAATAAGGCAATCATCAGGCAGATGATCGGAACAGCATTTACCACACCCCTGCAGAAGAAAAAGTGGGATGCCAGAGGTACAGGGGTGCCTTCATTTCTGATTACGACGGGCCAAACTGGACAATTTTCCCCTACAACAGAAACAACCGGAGACGCCGTTTTTGTAGGTGAGCTACGCTCAATTGGAGCCCTTCATCTGTTACGTGACATCGCTGAGCGATCTCCACAACGCAAGTATTATGTCGTTGCCCAACGACTAATTGAGCAGAGCAATTATAATCACGTTTACGTGGATTTCTCTGCAATGTCCACTGATAAACGAGAGGGGGCATTTCGTGGCTTCATTGAGTCCTTTGGCCTGAGTTGTCCCGAGAATCTCATTTATCTTTACATTCCTCATGGCGAAGAGCAGGAATTGCTCAACAAAGTGACCGTAGGGCTGGACTTTTCCTGGACGTCCGCCCAAAGTATTGATAACTCAAAGGTTTCGCGGTATCTTACCTACGGTTGCATGCCGGTCGTTCAGATGCCAGCCCCCTCATATCGCTTTCTGCGTCTTTTTGGAGTTGGAGAGGTTCTCGACTATGACGCTCCGCCTTCAGCCTGGGTCGCAGCAATCGACAAGGCAGCGACAACTCCACTCGAAGTGAAGAACAGAGTACGGCAGGAAGCAAGCAACTTCTTCTCCTGGGAGCGTGTCGCTTTTGAAATTGCTTCGTTCTTATTATTGGAAACTCAAGACCATGAAGCCACTCACAGCAGCATAGGACAATCCAAAGCTAGCAGTAAACTGCACTATTCCTTTAAGAAGGCGAAGCATTCGCTGTTGTACGCATTGCCTATGTCTCCACTCAGGAAAACATGCGGAAACATATCCCCCGCGTCGAGGGCTTTCAAGGGAAAGCAAGTGAAAGACCTCGGTGGCTTTGTCATGCTATTGGACCCAGATGAATACATTGACCAACGTCTGCTGAAAGATGGCATATTTGAACCCAATACCGTTTGCTGGTTGCGTGAGAATCTGCCAACAGGCGCGGCAATTGTACTAGATGTTGGAGCAAGCAATGGATATATGTCGTTGATTTGTCGCCAAATAGTGGGGAAGGAGGGCCAGATTCTTGCTATCGAACCCACTCAATATGGATTTGAACGGCTTTGCCAAAACACTACTCTCAATGGTTACAGCAACATAAGAGCTTACAAAGTGGCTTTTTCCGATCAGTTGAGACGAAACGTAGATATTACCTTTGACGCGGCTGAGTACCAGAAAGGTACTGATCATTCTATGCGTAGCAGTTGGGAAATGACTAACAGAGGTGTGGATGCTATACATGAGGGGGCGAAAGATTCGTGCGATTTCATCCCGATGGATCAATTTGTCAAGGAACATGCGCTGACACAAATAGACCTAATCAAGATTGACGTTGATGGCAATGAAAGCGCTGTGTTAGCGGGTGCACTTGAGACAATTCAGAAATATTGTGCTACTCTAATAATCGAGATAGAATGGACGCGCAACTGTGAGCGAAATGGCACTTTTTCCAAACAATTGGACCGTTCTCTGGAACAGATCTTCAGTTTTGGCTATCAAGCCGTGAGCGAGGACGGCCAATTCTTCTCAACGAAACAAGAGCTGGTGGAATATATTCGCGCTAGAGCAGGTCATCCCACATCGCCAAACTTCCTTTTCAAAGTAGCCAGTAGATAAACATAGCAGGAATGCAGTAATGACAGGAACCCTATTTAACAAACTACTGAGTCATTTTAGGGCACAAAGCCCGCCAAGCGAAAACCACAGGATACCTAATATCCTTGAAACACGATTGCTAGGTGTTAGTGCTCGGTTTGAAGCAATTACTAGCGAAGACTATGGGCGCATTTTGAGATTCGATGGAGAGAGCGATTATTACCGCGAAATCTTAAAAGAGGTAGAAGACGATGACTGTTTTTGGGATATTGGAAGTTTTATAGGCTTGGTTGCTGTTCTTGTTGCTAAGAAACGCCCCAACTCACGTATAGTTGCAGTAGAACCAGATAAGAGTTTTTGTGCTCGCATTGGGAAGCATCTTGCCCTCAACAATATATCCAATGTTGAGTTATTGGAGATTGGTTTATCCGATGAAATGGGCGTGCTCAGGCTAAATACATCGGGCGCAACCGGTTGGGCTCCTTCTTTTTATGACAAAGGTTTGAAGAGGTATGCTGAAGTGCCTGTTTCAACTTTAGATCGAATATGCATGGAAAGACCACAGTTGTGTCCCAATGTCTTGAAGATTGATGTAGAAGGCTTTGAGGCGAAAGTGATACGTGGTAGTGCAATGGTCTTACAGTCTCAAAAGCTGAGAGCTATCTTCCTTGAGCTTCATCCAACACTTCTATTACAGAATGGTGAAAGGATTGGCGATTTACTTGCCAGAATAGAGAAGTATGGTTTCCGCTTCAGAAGTTTTCAGGGCCGAAGGAATGAAATTCTTGCGATTGCGTTGAAATAGTTGTTAATTGTTGCTTATGTGGAGCGCGAAGTGAGGCACTTAGATAGTGCGCCCTCAGGATATGAGAAACTGTGGTTGCGTTCGCTGCAGTGCTTAATCCTTGTGCAGAGGTTTGCCGAAAGCTGCTATGAATAGGACAATCAATGTGATGAAAAACTCAACATTCGCTCCAGTGCTAGGCAGGCTTCGAGGTTTAATTGGTGCGTCGCTGAATCGCCTCATCGACAGCCATACGATTCCCTGGAACTGCCCAAAACCGTCGCTTGCGACTCTGGCCTGGCTGACATTTCGATACCGCGCTTCCGGTGCAGGCCTCCCGCTTACAACAAATGAACGGCGTATAGGCCGTTACAAGGATCACCATCACGGTCAGAGAGCTTTCATTTTGTGTAATGGCCCGAGTCTTAACCTTTGCGACCTTAGTCTACTGCGGAGCGAGGTAACGTTTGGTGTAAATGCCATCTATCTCAACTATGAGAATATGGGTTTCCATCCCACATATTATGTGATCGAAGATGTTTTCGTTGCTGAGGATCGTGCCAATGAGATAAATGCTTACCACGGCCCCGTGAAGCTCTTTGGTTACTATCTGAGATACTGTCTTTCAGATTCCGACGATACGCTTTGGCTGAACGTGAGGTTTCGCTATGACGACTATCCCGGGTTTCCCCATTTCGCGGGGAACGCCGCTCGAATGGTTTGGACAGGTGGAACTGTCACCTACATCTGTCTTCAACTAGCCTACTACATGGGCTTCTCTCAAGTGTACCTGGTAGGCTGCGATCATTCGTACAGCATACCACCCGATGCTCAAGTCTCCGGGACCGAGATACTCTCGGCAAGTGACGATCCCAATCATTTTCATCCCGCCTACTTTGGAAAAGGATATCGCTGGCACGATCCTAAGGTGGATCGGATGGAAAAGGCCTATGAGAGAGCCAAACAAGCATTTGAGTTGGACGGCAGGAGGATCTATAACGCGACAGTCGGAGGCAAGCTCGAGCTGTTTGAGCGCGTTGATTACGCGAACTTGTTCTGATGGTCGAGCGGAGGTCTAGTTGGACGAAACGGATGCGCTCTTCAGAACGATTCCAAATAGGACAATGGGGAGTTCGCTATCTGTAACACGAAACAGATACAAGCTACGTAATCACTTCGGGTAGGGCAACAATGGGTCAAATGAGTACCGGGCATGACTTGCAGAAGCCGCGTATTTCCGCTGTGATCTGCACCTATCGCCGACCTGACACGCTCCCCGAAGCTATTGAGAGCTTGCAGACACAATCTCTGCCTCGTGACTACTATGAGATTATTGTAGTTGATAACAACTCGCAGGATGCAACATCAGAGACGGTGCGGCAGTACGTTCAGGATGATCGTCCCATAGTAAGGTATGTCTTGGAGACGCGGCAGGGTCTGTCCTACTCACGCAATACAGGGGTGAAACTTGCCTCTGCCGACATCATCGCCTTTCTAGATGACGATGCTGTGGCGCATCCTGACTGGTTGGCCACTCTGCTGGAAGTATATGACAGCTCCCCTGCGGCATGGGCTGTCGGCGGCAAGATTCTGCCAATATGGGATGGGGAGCGCCCCGATTGGGTAAGGAACTCTATGCTCCGGAGTTTGAGTATCGTTGATTGGGGGGATGAAACACGCACCCTGAACTGGCCCGAACGAATGATAGGGACGAACTGCTCCTTCCGGAAGCAGGTTTTCTCAGAAGTTGGTCTGTTTGCAACAAATTTAGGGCGTCGTGGGACGCTCTTGTTGGGTCATGAAGATACTGAGATACAAGAACGCATTCACGTATTGGGCAAATTGGTTTTCTATACGCCCCGCGCCATAGTATATCATCACATTCTGAGAGAACGTTTGACTAAGAGGTACTTTTATTGCCGTTACTACGGTGCCGGTAGATCGCAAGCCATTGTCGCGCATCTACGAGGTGGCGACGGTGCAGTACGGAGGCAGGCTATTCGGATAGGAATCAAATTGCCATATCAATGGCTTGGCCTTTTACACAGCATAAAGAAAGAAGAAAGTCGATTCCAGTTTGTACAGGATCAGGCCTATCGATTTGGCTTCTTGTATCAGGCTATTCATATGCTTATACTGGGTAAAGATCGCGTTGATTCCGCAATGATTTCATGAAGACGAATGAGTGGCGTTGCAATATCGTAATTCGCTGCTGCAACGAAGAACAACACATTGGCCGGTTGCTCAGGGGTATCATGCAGCAGATGATACATAATGTGGAGTTAATCGCCGTGGACTCGGGCTCCTCGTTGAATACGAATTTAAACACTATGAATCTCCGGTTACAGAACAAGCGATATGGCTTGTATAATCTTATTAAAGAACTCAATCGCGCTAAATTGTAATAAGAATTGTACGGATCTCGATGATATAAAGTGGGCATCAAGCCAGGTATGCAAAGTTAAAGATTACATGTAAGAATAGTTATTCATAACCGGATATTCTCAAGAATAAGATATATGAAGGTTGGCTAACACAGATATGAACACTCACTTAGATCGGATGGAAATACTGGGTGTTTCCTTACTGGATTCTCAGAGGCCGATTGTCGAGGAAATGCGCCGGGTTAGTGAGGAACTGAACAGAGTCATTGGCTGGCACTATTTGCTCGACCTCAGTTGGGCAGCTCAAGTGTTGCAACCTAAGCCCGGGCAGCATATGATGGATGCTGGTGCTCGCATAGGTATAATGCAGTGGTGGTTGGCAGCGCAAGGTGTGAATGTGTTGAGCGTAGATCGTAGCGATCGGGCTAATCTGGACCTTCGCTTTCGGGCCTGGTGTCCGCTGCAAGGGCTGCGTCCCGGTGACCTACAGCCTCTCCCACGGCCAGGGTTGAGGGAATTCTTGCCGCCAAGACGGCCGTGGCAGTGGCATCGCTGGCCGGAGAATCTTTATCGTGCTCTGTCGATAGCTATGGCTAAAGAACCAAGGACACCGCACCATCGTGGGACGGTCACTATCTGCAATCAAGACCTGGCCAATATGTCAGATATTCCGGATGCTTCGGTAGATGCCGTGGTCTCCATATCAGCCCTTGAGCACAACGAGCCTGACGCCCTCCGCGGCGTTGTCGGAGAGTTAATGCGTGTCATCAAGCCAGGTGGCAAATTAGTCGCTACCCTGGGTGCAGCGAAGGAGAAAGACTGGTTTCACGAGCCGTCAAGGGGCTGGTGCTATACTGAGGCCACTCTACGTGACATCTTTGACCTGCCGGCTAACTGCCCGTCCAACTATGACCGCTACGACGAGTTGTTCGCGATGTTGCGAGACTGCTCTGAGTTGCGCGATGGCTTGCCCAGTCACTACTATTCGTCTGGTAATAATGGCATGCCCTGGGGGGTCTGGGATCCCAAATATCAACCGGTCGGGGTGGTGAAGCAGAAAAGGAACGACTAGTGCTTATTCCCCTCACTGCTATATTGTCATCGGCGCCCACAAGAAAGAACAGCCGATCGGCCGGCTGCTCTGGGGCGTCATACATGTAGGAGTAGTACTGAATTGAGCCAAATTATGCGGCGTATGTAGTGAACTAGAGCAATATCAAGAGAGAAGATAGTGAATCAATTCAGAATGACCCCTGATGATCAAGCGATAAGTCTTTTGTCTAAAGCATTTAGGGTGTTAATGAATGAAGGTCCCGTCGCGCTTGGTCGTAAGGCGGTGAGGATGCTCGTCTTGCTGGTCGGCCGCTTAAGTAGCCCGAGATATCGGATTAAACGCTCGAATGTCACAAGGCAACTGGTTGCGAACTGGGAGTGGCGACGAAAGGTAAAGGAAATCAACACTGCTGGCGCAGATGACTACAATCACAGCTGGGCGGTCGCCAGGCAGGCGCTATACGCAAAGTGGGGGCATCTGCCTTGTCCTCATTCCGAAGTTAAGCGGCTCCAGACACTTCACAATATGTATCATGGCGAACGTATATTTGTTATGGGCAATGGGCCTAGTCTCAACAAAACCCCTTTGGAAAAGTTGGAAGGCGAGTACACTTTCGGCGTGAATAGAATATATTTGCTCTTCGATCGCATCCGCTGGCGGCCGACATTCTATACAACTCTTGACTGGAGAGTCACACCAGACAATCTCGGTGAAATTAACGCCCTCCGTGGCATGACTTTTTTCTTTCCCTACAGGTTTTGGCGCCTGCTGCGTAGAGGCGATGATGTCTATTGGTATTGGTCGAGGCACGGCTTTCACCGCAGTGGTCGCTCTGTGGAAGATCGGTTCTCGTATGACATTACCAAGGGGATCTGCCCAGGAGGGACCATCACAGTCACCGCTATACAAATTGCCTACTACCTAGGTTTTGACCCTATTTATCTAATTGGGGTTGACACTGATTACAAGATTTCTGCCTCGGTCAGGCAGTCAGGACCAGATGCGTTTGGGGATGGTGTTGGTCTTTATCTTGAGAGTACTCAAGATGACGATGTCGACCACTTTGACCCACGCTATTTTGGCAAAGGGCGCAAATGGCATAATCCAAATGTACCGGAGATGATCAGAGGCCATGAGAATTGCAAGGCAGCCATAGAAGCACAGGGACGACATATATATAACGCAACTGTCGGCGGGAAGCTGGAAGTTTTTGAGCGAGTAGATTTTGACACCCTTTTTTGATCTCAAATCCTCTACACTTGCTGCATTGGTGATGTGATGGTACCTGACAAGATAAAACTTACGGTTGCCTTTGATGTGAGAAGGCTAGCGGATAGCGTCAGATACGGATGGCATAACATGGGAATCACCCGATACACAAAGTCGCTCTATAATCTGTTGGCATGTGCCGGTGGTGTTAATGTGGGACCGGTCATATATGCCGACACGGATGAGCCCAGCCTGTTCAGCCTAGATATAGCCGCCAATCAGGTGCAGCACGCTTTAGGCAGGGAGATTCCCCTTGCCTGGCAAAAACGAAACGTTTTCACTTTTCAGGCATTGAAGGTTCTTAGCCACATTCGTAGAGGACGGAGCATAGCAAATCCATTGGCGAGGAAGCTTGGTCAGTTTACTTATGAACCCATACCCTTTCCCTCTCGTATTCGAATGCAGTGGGATATCTATCATTCGCCGGTCAATGCACTACCCCCGCTTGAATGGACCGGGAACGCTGCGCGTGTACTGACGGTTCATGATTGTCTGCATCTCAAGTTTCCTGAACTGTTTCCGTGGGGAACACCGCCAATCCGTAAGGCGCTAGACAGCGTAGACGTGGATCGTGACTATATTATTTGCGATTCCGATTGCACGCGCAGAGACGTGATGTCATTTATTCCAATTGCTGAAGAGCGCACACATATAATACCGTTAGCTGTCGACGCCTTATTTACTAATCCGCGTGGGGAACTTGCGCATCAACTATTACAATCAGTAGGTGTTGCTCCCGGGAAGTACGTCCTAGCTCTGGCTCAACCGGAACCCAGAAAGAATATTTTGAGACTGGCAAAAGCTTTTCACAGAATAAGAACCAATCCAGCTTTTTCAGATTACGTTCTTCTACTTGTTGCCTCGGGCAGTCATCTCAATACAATTTCTGGCGAGCTACAGGCAAGCGGTCTACCCAAGTCGTCTTTTGAGATTGTAGTTGTTATTGATGACGAAACGCTGTCGGGCCTTTATGGCTGCGCTGCCTTGTTTGCTTACGTATCTTCATATGAGGGGTTTGGGATTCCCGTTCTTGAGGCTATGTCTGCGGGTTGTCCCGTTGTTGTCTCTAACACAAGTTCTCTTCCAGAGGTCGCAGCGGATGCAGGGCAATATGTGGACCCGACCAGTGTTGAAGAGATAGCTGCGGGACTAACTAGGGTTTTGGGCAATGAATCCGTGCGAGAGTCTATGATTGCCAGGGGGAAAAAGCGGGCCAAAGTATTTTCATGGGAAAAAACGGCTGCAATGACGCTGGATTTTTATGAGCAGGTTTTTGAATCTCTACTTACTTGCAATAAACGGCCTTAGAGTTTGCACACAAGGATCGAGTGTTTATGGCGTATAGAGCTTCGATTGTCATCCGCTGCTGCAACGAAGAGCAGCACATCGGACGGCTGCTCAGTGGAATCCTGCAGCAGACGATGCAGGATGTGGAGATAATCGTCGTGGACTCGGGATCCACTGACGCTACGGTGTCTATCGCTTCACGCTATCCAGCAAAGATACTCCACATCCTGCCGGGGGAGTTCTCCTTCGGCCGGTCGCTTAACACTGGTTGTCAAGCGGCAAGCGGCGAGTTCATAGTAATCTCCAGTGCCCACGTGTACCCGGTGTACCGGGACTGGCTGGAACGGTTGCTGGCTCCGTTTTCGGACCCGCAGGTGGCGCTGGTCTACGGGAAGCAGCGGGGGAATGAGACAACAAGGTATTCCGAGCATCAAGTCTTCGCCAGGTGGTACCCCGATGAGTCCAGGCAGCACCAGAACCATCCCTTTTGCAACAACGCTAATGCCGCCATACGCCGATCAGTGTGGGAGCAGTTGCCGTACGATGAGACGCTGACCGGCCTTGAAGACATCGATTGGGCCAGACGTGCCTTGGAGCTAGGCTATAACATCGTATATGCGGCCGATACCGAGATTGCGCATGTCCACAACGAGACATACAGGCAGATTCACAATCGCTATCGGCGTGAAGCTATTGCCTTGAAACGCATCTTCTCCCACGAAAGGTTCAGCGTGTGGGACTTCATGCGCCTGTGTACAGGTAATGTGCTCAGTGACTATCGCCACGCTCTGTATGATCGGGTCCTGCC
>Ga0209991_10001544_pt1 | contig 10479 bp, 9 predicted proteins | sample ChitaG_FD_183167 | JGI IMG/M metagenome (GOLD analysis project Ga0209991, IMG submission 183167) | Deep subsurface microbial communities from South Pacific Ocean to uncover new lineages of life (NeLLi) - Chile_00310 metaG (SPAdes)... | ecosystem: Environmental > Aquatic > Marine > Oceanic >... | reverse complement strand
TACAATTATAAGTGCCATAAGGGCCTTAAGACTCTGACCCTTAACTTAGCCTCTTTCTTAGATACCAACCCAACCAGCCCAATAGGATAAGGGCAGCGATTATACCACCTATGAGCCACCAGTTGATGGTTTGTAAGACGGTGAACTCACCGCTCAACCCGGAAATCACTACCTCATACTGCCCAGGTTCCATTCCAGATAAAGTAAAGCTTACCTGCTCGCTTTGCCCAGCACCTAGTGTTATTTCTTTCTTATCTATTGTCTCCCCATTTATCTTTAGCTCAACAAGATAAGAGCCTTCCTGCCCACCATCATTAGCTACATTAACAGTGATGGTAACGTTTTCTCCCGTCAGTGTCACAAATGTAACAGGCTGCCATATCTCCCTCACGCTTGGTGCAATGTTCAAGCTACTAACCACAAAATGAGCAGGGGCTGGGGGGGGAGGGGGAGGGGTGGGTGGAGGAGGTACACTCACCAACACGGCGAACGGTGAGGCGAAGCGATTCGCCAGCCCAGTTACCTTACCAACCTCGGCTACTCTACCTGTGTCAGCTGGGAGTTCAACCCACAAGCCCTGTTCAGCGTCATAAAAGGCGATAACTGGTGAGAAAGCACCCTCAGGTAGCGTCTCAGGGTCATAGCTTAATAGCATTGAGATTGGCGGGTCGAAGAAGGTAGCTTCGCATACTATATACCTGCTTCTATCTTTATACCCCGTAAAATCATAAACTGGGCCTACTATTGCCATACCATCTGGTGCTGGCGGTGCTTCCTCTGCCAGACTCATCACCACTACTCGTGGATAGCTCCTACATCCTGTACTCTCACCACAAATTACCAACGTGCCCTGTTCAAGCTCCAGGAAATGCAGTTCATCGGGGTCAAAGGCCATACAGTCTTCGATAACACTGTTGCTACAGCATCTGACCCTTACTTTGGTTATTTCACCCAGCATGTCTATCTCGAGATAACATTCACTGACGCCGCCACCGCCGCCGCCACCGCCAGTGGGTGAAGGGGTTGGAGGGGGAAATTCCTCAAGGAGATAGTTTATGGTAAAGGAAAGGGTATCTCCCTGTGCATCGTTGCCTGTTTCACAGGGCAGCTCCCATTCCCAAACCAGGGTAACAGTATCACCAGAGTTGAGTGGATTTATTCTGATATAGTTTGAGTCAGAGGCACTCTGCGGAAAGTTATTAATTGTTGTCGGCAGGCTTAAATTAGTGCTTAACCCGTTGCTAGAGGATAGGCCAAGCAGTAAGTGGTCATCAAGCTCACCGCCGTCTTCGACTTCTTTATTGGTCTCAGGTTCCGGGTTTAGGCCTTCATCACTCTCAATAGTGTTTACCCAGATGGTAACAAAGCCATCTTCACTGCCGATATTTTGCAGGGTTACCGTCTTGGTGCCATTATCGCAGGGCATAATATTATCTATACTCCAGCTAGTAGCTCCCTCACCGCCCAGCTCCAGGTCTATCGGCTCCTGAGCCTGAACTGCCATCGGTAAAGAGCCGAGCAGAGCCACTCCTATTATCACCGCTAGAAACAGCCTGGCGGCGTATTTAATAGTTCTACCCTTTCCCATAGCTTGCATTAACCTATTCATTGTTCATTCACTTTGTAGTTATAAGCCAGTTGCATCACCATTGTCAGGGTGAAGTGGAAACTCAGATATGGCATTTTGACTGCCGCTTCCTGAAAACAGGCTATCTTCGTTATCATATACGTCATCATACTCATACACCTTGTTGGTGCCACTATCCACTACCCACAGCGATGTGCCATCAAACATAGCGCCAGCGGGGCTGTCGAGATCACCACCGCCCATTTCTTTCAATACCTTTGAGACGGTTACCGAGCCATCGGTGCGTAGGTACCGATAGAACCGAGTTTCTTTACTGCTTGTGTCATAATCCAGCACATAGAGATAGGTGCTGTCGATGGCTAGTCCAGCGGCTCCTTTGTTATCGAGAGCAATCTCAAAAACGGCCGGTAAGCTGCTACCATCATCAAGAAACGCTGCACTCAGCGAATATTGGTATATATTCTTTTTACCCGAAAGCACCCACATTTCGCCAGGAACAACAATATCAATGGCTAAACCATCTATGTTCCCAATACTACTGTTCCCATCAGCCTTCAAGAGCGTCCTAGAGACAACAGGCGTTCCCCCAGAACAGCCGTAGCGATAGACCTGCTTGTCAGCATGGTCGATGACATAAACATAATCTCCCACCGCAGCCACACCGGTGGGGAACTCATTGTCCCCCGAAAGGTTAAAGCTACCCACGAAACTACCGGAATCATCGTACTTGTAGATTTTGTTACCTGTAAAGTCGGAGACATTGAACATGGAACGTACAACCTCTTCCTCTTCTACCCAGGCGGTAAAGGTGTTACCCGCTGAGGTCTCGGTATCACTGAAATAAGCGGAGGTGCCGTGGCTCGTTATCCCTAGAAGAAGGATAAGAGCTAATGAGAGAGCTAAGACTTTCCTCATTTAAGGCACCTCCTTTCTTTCAGCATTTTTTTCATACCAATTACCACACACTAAGGCATAACCGAGCTAAAAAGCTATTCCAATAGCTTTCCTATTAAGCCCGGTTCTCATTACAACGGGTCTTTGGTGGGGTGGAACCTCTCCACCCCACCACCCTGTCTACATTAAATCCCGGCTCAACGAATCCCGACCATTATTGTGGCTTGCCGTAGCCTGGCAACTCATCCCCAGGCGGTTCTGGCTCGCCTTCTACCTGCTGTGCCAGGAACTCTATGTCAAACAACACGCGGTCGCTCTGGCCCCAGTTATCAACGTCTATGTCGAGGTGGTAGCTCTGTATCACGCACATTGTCTGGCCGGGCTGCAGGACGCCCAGGTAGATCCAGTTGCATTCCACGCCGTAGTCGGGGAATGCCCCGCCGGTCAGGTAGAACCCTTCAGCCTCTAGAATCTCTTGGACCAGTACCGCTATTTGAGCTTCGACAAATGTAGATGCGTCTCCGCTCCACGGTACCCATGCTTCCGGATACTGTGAGAGGCCTCCGTAGTTGGAGAACCCACCTGAGCCGAAGTGAACCGCCCAGTAGAATCCCGGCACGAGCTGGCACTTGTCAATGGTAACCGTGAACACACCCGTGGGGTTATCCCCTATGTCCCTCTCGCCGGTTGCCGAAATCCAGTCCATGTCAGCAACGGGCGTATTCCAGGCTGCATCACTGGTGTGCCACCCGTTGTAGCCGCCAAGTGTCGGATCCCAAGGGCTGTACAGATGCGTCCCCCAGTCGAACGCAGCGCAGGTCCCGTCGTTGCTGTGAACCTGGTACGCAGGAACTACGTGGTCATTTGATATCACCAGTGCATAAGCATTATGGCCGCTGCTCGGGTCATCGTCTGTTGGAAAATCGAACGTCCACGTCACAGCACAGTCACCGTCCTCAACGGTTATGTCGACATCGATTCCGTTGTCCTGGTAGAAGGCATACGTTACCGACGTTGCTACTGCCGAGTACCCCAGCGACCTGAAAGCGAACAGGTCGTAGTGTATCCAGTTGCTGAGCAACCAGTTTTCCGAAGCGGAATTGTCTGCGTAGAACTTGGCTTCAGCATCTGTAATACCGTTCTCGTCGTTCTCAACATTGGCGATGTGCTTCCAGATGTCAGCCGGGTTGGTACCGTCGTTATGGATGCAGGCGTAGATATAGCCGGTCTGGCAGGGCTTCAGGTCGACATACCCTTCTACTGTGGCAACATCCTGACCGTCTGTCGGATCCAGGCTGATGTCAATGGTGCCGGCAGTAAAGACGTTGCCGGTGATTGTCTCAGTATCACTGAACAAAGCCCAGGTGCCGCCGGCAACCAATCCGATGACAAGTACCACTGCTAGTGTTAGACCAAGTATCTTTTTCACTTCTTCTTCTCCTCCCATAAATATTCCCTGTCCTATTCTGTGGTTTTATTTAGTCCCACCCGTCTCTAGGCATCACCTCCTTTTTCTGGGTTACTGTTTTAGAATCGCTTCGCAGCTCTTTGAATATATCTTTGATAATAAGAGCAACAAGCGCTGTGGCGGGAATAATAATCACTAAGAACCAACCGACCTTGGTTCCTACGAAATTGGATACATAACCAATGTAGGGAATCTTGAACAGGTAAACACCTCTAACATCGGAGAGGTTAACTGACCGTGCGTCAGGGTCTTCCACTGCGTCACCCTTGGTAACCAAGGTGTCACCATCAAACGAGAGCACCCTATGGGTAACCAGCTCTTCCCCCAGTTGGTAGGTTACGATGCTCCCTGGTCTGACCTCTCCACCTAATGGGCCGTTTATCGGACCAGTGATTACCATATCTCCCATATTGATGGTGGGTTTCATGCTCTCGCTTCTCACCAGGCATATGTCGTAGTGGGGCGAGAAATGCACAAAGATAAAGCCAGCAACAACCAGAGCCAGTACTATAGAAACTAACCAGCCAAAAACTTTCATTACTCTAGTACTAGGTAAATAGTAGCGGGTAAATAGTACTCCCCCAAACAACAACTGTCAAGAGCACTTATCCTATCTTTTCCCTATTCTACCCACACCAGTTATCGGTCAGTAGGGGGAAAAAGCGCCAAAAGTGCCATGACATCAGTCACATTACTAATTAACTATCCATTTTGTGACTATTTAGCTATTCCTATGAAGCTGAGGCTGTGATAGATATAATGATAAATGAGGACATTAAAGTTTACCGTCCCGGCACTTATAGTAGCTGTCAGCCTCCTCATAAGTTCAGGGGGAGTTACTGGGGGTGCTCCAGCGACCAGTAGTAGCATGGTAAATCATACCCCAGTGGCACAAGCCAAGATACCTACTTCCAGTAGCACGGATGTAGATAGGCAATGGGTAGAGAACGATTCAGTAGTTGGTAGTAACCCTACCACTGCCGCTTTAGCCACTCAACCGGAAGTTATAACCCTGAATGACCAATATCTGGATGAACAGTGGGCACTGAGCCACATTCAGATACCGAAGTTGTGGCAGATTACCACAGGAAACCGAGAAATCCTGGTGGCAGTCCTTGATACTGGCATTGACCAAAACCACGAAGACCTTAATGGTAAAGTGGTAGTTGAGGTTAACTTTACCGATAGTCTTACTCCGAGTGGCGTTTATGGACATGGTACCCACATAGCTGGGATTATCGCCGCCGACAGTAACAATGGTATAGGTATTGCCGGAATGGCACCAGAGAGCCAGCTAATGAATGTCAAGGTAGCTGATGATAAAGGCAGGTGTCAGGCATCAACGGTAGCCAAGGGCATTATCTGGGCGGTGAATAATGGAGCGAGTGTTATCAATATAAGCGTTGAACTTGAACAACCCTCGCCAGAATTAGAAGGCGCCATAAATTACGCCTGGAGCCAGGGAACAGTAATTGTAGCCGCTGCCGGCAATGAAGGTAGCCAATCACCAGTGTATCCTGCATATTATGAAAATTGTATTGCTGTAGCTGCTATTAAGCAAGATGACAACTTAGCACCGTTATCAAATCATGGTGATTGGGTAGATATGGCTGCCCCCGGGTTCAATATCTACTCCACCTTACCTGATAATAGTTATGGGTATAAAAGCGGCACTTCATTTGCTGCTGCTTATGTCAGCGGAATAGCAGCACTGCTTTTAGACGTGGTCATTGATACTAACGGCGATGGTAGGCTCAATGATGAGGTGCGGGCGGCAATCGAGGCTGGCTGTCAGGAAATCGGTATAAGAGGAGTAGGCAGAGGAAGAATAGATGCCGCTAAGACACTGGCTTTTGTCCTTCACCGTGAATAAGTTGATTTGGAACAGTGTGCTGTAACTCCGAATTGTGGGGAGTCCGGCTCAACCTTCTAATAGGACTATCAGAAAAATACCCTGTGGGGACTATTCCAACTCATTAGAGACGGTCTGTGATCAGAACTTCGTAGCTCTGAAGAACGACAGCCACCTCTTCCCATACACACCCAACTTTTGAGACATGACATCTGTCGGGTAGGCCATTTTACCAAGGTGACGGTGTTATCGTAAGCTGAGGCGACAATGGAAGGACTTGATTATCAGCTCATTACCGGCAGGATACTCACACAGGTTATCGATGAGCTGCTTGATTAAACAAGATCTCGCCAAGTGGGGGGATTGCAGACTACTACATTGTTTCTCAGATTTGGATACACAAATAGCCATCTTGTTACGTGTACTCGGCAAAAAATAAACGCTTCATGGGCTCACGCACAAACTGAAGCTAGAAATTTGGCGTTAAATTAAAAAGAACTGGTTGTCACCAGACATTACTCTAGCTTCAAAACAGGGTTTTGGCAATTGACACAAAAGTTCTAGTTTGAACGTAAAAACACTCTTTGGTATACCTAGCCTAGAATTACGAAACCGCTGCTCTACCCCTGAGCTACGCTGGCTTTACCTAAGTATAGCACAAATCAACTGGCTTGATTATATCTTCCCCAGCAATATTTTAATAAAGGGATACAGACCGAGAAAGAGGATAAACAGGGCACAGCCCACCGCCGCCGTCACCAGGTTTATCCCAGCGACCTCAGGTCCGAACTGCCATAAAACACTATCTAACAGGCTACCCAAAAAGCCACCTGCCCAGCCCAAGCCAATAGTCCTAAGCCGCCCGCTGGGCATCACTACCGGTACCAGCTTATTGCCCACCAGCCTGAGTAAAATGGCAATTGCCAGCAAAATAAAAAAACCAGCTACAGTCACTCTTGCCCCAAGTTAGTTTAGCAACTCAGCGCCTCATGTCAAATTGTTGACGCTCAGATAGGGTTATGCTAGTATAAAAGGCTATGCCGGTAGAGGAAGAGCTAGCCAAGTTATCACCCGAAAAGGACATGTTGCTAACCATTGGTGTCTTTGACGGGGTGCACCTGGGTCATAAATACCTGATTTCCCAATTGAAGGAGCTTGCCCGGCAGCAGGACGCGCTCAGTGGGGTGATAACCTTTCGCCAGCATCCCCAAGAGGTGCTATCACCTCAGACCAAGCTACCATTCCTGACCGACCTTGACCAAAGAACAAACCTACTCCAGAATGAAGGCGTTGAGGCTATTATCACCCTGTCCTTTACCCCTGAGCTAGCCCGGCTCAGCCCTGGACAATTCCTGGGTCTATTGAAGAAGTACCTCAGAATGCGCGGATTGGTAATTGGACCTGACTTTGCCCTGGGTCAAAGCAGAGAAGGCAATACCGATACCCTGCGCCGACTGGGGCAAGAAATGGGCTTCAGTGTAACTGTGGTACCCCCAATGATAATAGATGGTGAGGTGATAAGCAGTACCGCTATCAGGAAGGCTCTAGCCGAAGGAGATATGAAACGGGTGCGGAACCTGTTTGGGCGTCCTTTCAGTCTTCATGGGCGGGTAATTGCAGGAGCAAGGCGAGGTGTAGAATTGGGCTTCCCCACCGCCAATCTGGACATAGACCCGGGGCAAGCTCTCCCCACCGAGGGCGTTTATGTTAGTCGGGCACACATTGATGACCAAGCCCATCCCGCAATGACTAACATTGGCAAGCGTCCCACCTTCGGTAGCAGCCAGCGTGTGGTAGAGGTTTATCTCCTTGATTACCATAGCAACCTCTATGGGCAGGAGCTAGCTATTGATATCATTGAGCGCCTCCGTGAAGAGAAGAGATTCGACACCCCGGAACAATTGAAGAAACAGATAGCCGAGGATGTAAAACAAGGAACAGCCATATTAAAAGCCCGAGGTGGAAGCTAGACCATGTTCAACCCAGACATCGGTTATGTGCTAAAACGAGCGGTAGCTGAAATTATAATAGAAGATGAGCTGCTACAGCTACTGCGCTCAGGTAAACCACTGCGGCTAAAGGAGGGCTTTGACCCCAGCTTCCCTGATATCCACTTAGGTCATATGGTTTCACTAAGGAAGCTGCGTCAATTCCAGGAGCTGGGACATCAAATTGTTCTCATTGTTGCCGATTGGACAGCCCAAATTGGTGACCCCAGTGGCATGTCAGCCACACGACCAATACTATCCATGGAGCAGGTCAAGGCTAACGCCGAAACCTATATGAAGCAGTTCTTCGCGATAGTCGATAAGAAGAGGACGGAGGTGCGGTGGCAAAGTGAATGGTTTGACAAATTTACCCTCACTGATATTATCCGGCTCACCAGCAGGTTCACCATTGCCCAGTTGCTGGCTCGAGAGGACTTCAGCGCCAGATATAACGCCGGGCGACCCATCACTATGACTGAATTACTTTACCCCCTCCTCCAAGCTTACGATTCAGTGGCTATTCAGGCTGATGTCGAATTTGGTGGCACTGACCAAAAGTTTAATCTACTGGTTGGCAGGGAGCTCCAGTCCATGGTAGGACAGCGTCCGCAGCAAATCTTCCTAGTCCCCATCCTCACCGGAACCGATGGCAGTCAAAAGATGAGCAAAAGCCTGGGCAACTATATCGGTGTCGCTGAGCCACCTGAGGAGATATACGGCAAGGTGATGTCTATCCCTGATACCCTTATTCTACAATACTTTGAACTGTTAGTCGATATTCCTGACCAGGAATTAGAGGATATAAGACAAGCACTTAGCCCCGATTTAATTGCTACTACTAGTAACCCTATGACGCTCAAGAAGCTTCTGGCTAAGGCAATTATAGCCCAGCTTTATGACCAAAAGGCAGCCGCTAAAGCCGAGGAACATTTCGTTAGGGTGTTTCAAAAGCGGGAAGTGCCGGAGGAGATAGCCGAGTTCCGCTTATCTTTTAAAGACCTATCACCCCAAAAAATGGAAGTCACCGGTGTTGACATCAGCAAACTACTGGTAGTCACCGGTCAAGCCAAGAGCCGCAGCGAAGCTAACCGGCTGATTACTCAGGGAGCGGTCAGCATAGATGGCAAGAAAGTAGCCAGTAATGTAGCCCCGGTAAAGAATGGCAGTATTATCAGGGTGGGCAAACGCCGCTTTGCCAAGGTAATTAACACCGATATATCAACATTGTAAAGCGACACAGTTAAGCGGTCTCACAACAGCCGATGCAAAACCAGCCCTGCCGGCACCTTGGGATAAAAGTAGGTTGATTTTCTCGGCATCCTGTCGTCGGCATCGGCAACAGCTTTGATTACCTCCGGCTTAACCGGTCTTAATAAAAAGGCTAGCTGATATTCCTGCACCAAGACCCGATTTACCGCCTCCTGTGCCTCGTAACTGAAGGCGAGGATTACCTCCCCCTCACCACCACCCAGCCCCAGCAACTCCTCCAGTATGACATGGTCAAGGACACTAACATCCAGCTTCTTATATAGCTCGGAATGAAAGTAAGGCATCATCTGGCTGGCAGCAGTAAAGTCACGAAGCGTTAACAGGAAAAGACGGTCTTTATCCAGACCAAAAAGAACCAACCTAACCTCGTTTGTCTCCCCGGCAGCTAGTAAATGGTCAACCTGCCGCCAGACATCAGGCGTATTAAGCGGCAGTTCCTCTATGTCAAAGAATGATTCTAACCTGGTCATCAACTGGCTCAGGGTGGCTCTTGGTATGCCGCCGACCAGCCGATGCGGAGGTAGAATTAAGAGCCCGGGGTCAGAGAAATCTACCAGCGTCATCATGACAAAATCGAACGCCTCATCTCCCGACGGTGGTGAAAAACCGGCGCGCTTCTCCCGCTGGAAAGTAAGAGCACTCTCATAGCGATGGTGCCCATCAGCAATATAGAGCGGCGAGTGGGCTAAGTAGCTAGCTAGCTGATTAATCGCCTCAGGCTGGGTGATAGCCCGAACCTTATGCCTTTCTCCATTGGCACCGCTGAAGCTAATTATAGGCTGGCTTGTCCTTCGGCTGAAGGACAGTAACGAGGAGACCTGCTGTCCCCGGTCCTCAAATAGAGCCAAAATGGGGCTGGTATTGGCTTGAAGTGCCCACAGCAGGCTCAAGCGGTCACTCTTAAACTCAACCAGCGTGCCCTCATGAGGGCGGACTACCATCTTATCCCATTCCTCCAACCTGACGCGGACGATTATACCGCGGCGCCTAAATTCCTTCCCCTTATAATTGAAATAGTGGTCGTGGAGATAGATAGCCGGCGCTGGGTCAACCACCAGAACACCTTGCTCCAACCACTGCTCTAAGGTAGCTGCGGAACGAGTATATTTATTGTCCGCAGCCGTATCCTGAGGTAACTCCCGACCACACTCTACGCGGACGAAGTTATACGGGCTCCGGTGATAGAGCTCTTGCTGCAACTGTGGGGTAATAATGTCATACGGGGGGCAGATAATGTCAGCCAGGTCTCTAGCCAGCTCTTGATTATAACGCACTCCCGGAAAGGGATGGATTTCAGCCACAGTTTCCTCTTTCTTATATACAGGGGATTCTGCTAGCCTAGTTTACCGTATAATCTAGAAAGGGACAAGTTTCTAGAGACTTTTTGGAAACCCATCCCCCTTTATCCTCCACCCCCCTT
>Ga0209991_10001543_pt1 | contig 10481 bp, 9 predicted proteins | sample ChitaG_FD_183167 | JGI IMG/M metagenome (GOLD analysis project Ga0209991, IMG submission 183167) | Deep subsurface microbial communities from South Pacific Ocean to uncover new lineages of life (NeLLi) - Chile_00310 metaG (SPAdes)... | ecosystem: Environmental > Aquatic > Marine > Oceanic >... | reverse complement strand
AACCAAGTTAAAAAATTGAAAAAAATAATATTCTTATCAGATTGTTTTTGATAATGTCAACAAGGTCTCTAATCAAGAATGAATTCAAATATATTAATAATCGACGACGACGCAGTTATTAGAAAAACTATGCGCGAATTCATAGAATTGGCGGGATTCAGTGCTTTCACTGCTTCCGGCGGCGAGGAGGCTCTCGAATTATTAAAGACAAACAATATTTCTGTTGTAATAACCGATATAGTAATGCCTGGAATGGACGGTCTCGAGCTTACAGGCTTAATAAAGAAAAAGTATGATTCAGATGTCATCATAATGACCGGTTATAGCGATAAATACTCTTATGAAGAGGCAATCAGCAAAGGCGCAAGCGATATTATCTTTAAACCAATGCACTTTGAGGAACTGCTGCTAAGGTTAAAAAGAGTGTTTAAAGAAAGACAGCTAAGAAAAGACCGCTCAAAAATGCTGAAAAAACTTGAAGAGCTTGCAATAACCGACGAACTAACACAACTTTATAATTCGAGACACTTTTACGAACAATTGGACATGGAGGTCTACAGATCCAAGCGTCACAATCATCCACTTTCACTTCTATTTTTAGATGTCGATCATTTTAAAAAATACAATGATGCTTACGGACATATTCAAGGTGACAAGGTTCTGATTAGACTCAGCCAGACAATCAAGTCTTGTCTTAGAACAATGGATTCCGCCTATAGATATGGCGGAGAAGAATTTACTGTTATCCTTCCGGAAACAGAAGGCAAAGAAGCGGTTATTGTCGCAACAAGAATAAGAGCTTCAATGGAGGCTGAAAATTTTACACCCGTATCCGGCAATATAGTTAACGTAACTATCAGTATAGGTATCACAAAATATTGTCCAGATGAAAGAATTTCAAGCTTTGTTAAAAGAGCGGATAAGGCGATGTATATTGCCAAACAAAAAGGTAGAAACAAAGTCGCCTCTTTGTTTTATTAGAAAATACGCATACTCAAGTCTATGCTTCTTGCCGAATGGGTAAGGGCTCCAACAGAGATAATATCCACACCGACATCTGCCAGCCCATTAAGGCTTTCTATCGTTATCCGACCGGAAACTTCGACTAAAGCCCTTCCGTCAATATACTCAATTGATTGCTTTATCCGGCCAAAGTCCATGTTGTCTAACATGATAACATCGGCGCCGGCCCTTACAGCCTCCTTTACTGCATCCAAACCTGAAACCTCAACCTCTATTTTAATAAGATGAGAGACATTGTTTCGGATGTGCTTAACAGCCTTTGTTATACCGCCGCAAGCAGCTATGTGATTATCCTTAATCAAAACACCGTCATAAAGTCCCATTCTGTGATTACAGGCTCCGCCGATACGAACGGCATATTTTTCTAAAACTCGCAATCCCGGAGTTGTTTTACGTGTATCGACAAGGCGAACCCTTTTATTTGCAAGCCTATCCACATATGAACGTACATGTGTGGCAATTCCCGAAAGGTGTTGCAAAAAATTTAAAGCAGTTCGTTCACCCATTAGAAGACTTCGAAGTTTTCCCTCAACTTTCAGAACAATTCCGCCATCCATAAGAGTATCGCCATCTTTGCACTCGGGTTTGAAAATAATTTTCGGATCAAGTTGCTCAAAAACCCGGCAAGCAATGTCAAGCCCTGCAATTACGGCCTTTTCCCTGGCAATAATCAGACCGTGTCCTCTTACATCAGGGGCAACAAGATTATCTGTAGTAATATCCCCTGACCCGATATCCTCTTTCAGAGCTGTTTCAATCAAACTTTGTATTGAATACATGCAAACCTCATTTAATCCTCTGACCTATCAGCCTAACAGCCTAATCCTCTAACCCCTCAATTCCTCAATCCCTGCCCTCTATGTTGAAAGATGAACGTCCAACATCGAACATTGAACATCGAACGTCGAATAATGATGTCGCTCCGCTCCTCAAATTATTCTAAAATCGAATAAAAAACCAAACACACAATGAGAACCAAGGGTTCAGGGGTTCATGGTTGCTGTTTTTCTGACCCCGCCAGACTAACGGCGGGCAAGCTCTGGCCTTCGGCCTCCGACTCCAATTTTTACACACCCCGTCCGCTTCGCGCCCACCCCTCTTGATAGAGGGGATTTAGACGAATTGACCTCCTACCTCTGTTTCTTTTGTTTTTCATTCGATGTTGGACGTTCGATGTTCGACGTTCGTCTTTTAATCCGTTTGATGTTCATTTTTTTCCTCAATCCCTCAATTCGCAATTCCTCAATCTTATCCATATTTGCCTCTACTTTCCGTTGCTTTTCAAGAAGGATTCTCTGCTTTTCTTTAACCTTTTCAACCACATCTCCGGGCGCTTTGTTAAGGAAATCTTCATTGCTTAATTTACTGGATACAGCCGTTAGCTCATTTGTCAGCTTGCCAATCTCCTTCTCAAGCCGATTGATTTCTTTGGCAAAATCGATCATACCTTCAAGTAAAACATAAATAGTGGCGGTCTCGATGACCGCTGTAGCCGCCGCCTTCGGTTTTTCACCCGGCAGCTTGATTGAAAGGGTTTTTAACCCGGCAAGATTTATTATAATGTCTCTGTGCTGATTAAGCGTTTCCTGTGTTTTTTCATCCTGCGATTGAACTGAAACGTCAAGCAGTAATGACGGGGTAATATTCATTTCACCCCTGATATTTCTAATTCCTGTTATTATTCCGATTATAAGTTCCATTTTTGATTCAGCATCATTATCGCGTGGATAATTATCAACATCCGGTCTGTCTAAAGGAAATGAGGCTTTCATTATAGAACCATGCGTTCCCGGAAGTTTATGCCAGATCTCCTCAGTTACAAATGGTATAAATGGATGAAGCAGTATAAGTGTATCCCGCAAAACAAACCATAGCACATTCATCGTTGTCTGACGTCTGCCCTCCCCTTGTTTCCCATATAGTGAGGGTTTTATTGCCTCCAGATACCAGTCGCAGAACTCATGCCACACAAACCTGTAAAGAGCGCCGGCCGCATCATTAAACCTGTATGTGTCAATAGCTTCGGCAACATTTACAGTAACACAATTGAGTCTGGACAAAATCCACCTGTCAGGAAGAGAAAGGCTGAAGGCTGAAGGCTGAAGGCTGAAAGGTTTCGAATTTTCTTCGGTTATATGCATAAAGGCAAATCGTGCGGCATTCCATAGCTTATTTATAAAATGACGGTATCCTTCAACCCTGTCTTCGGACATCTTAATATCCCGTCCCTGTGCCGCAAATGCCGCCAAAGTAAAGCGGAATGCATCGGTTCCATATTTATCGATCACGCTCAGGGGGTCGATAACATTCCCCTTGGACTTACTCATCTTCTTGCCCTCAACATCACGCACAAGGGCATGCACATACACATCTTTGAACGGCACCTCCCCCATGAAATGGATACCCATCATCATCATTCTGGCAATCCAGAAAAAAAGTATATCAAAGCCTGTAACAAGAACCGATGTTGGATAAAACTTTTTCAACAGAGGTGTTTTCTCCGGCCATCCCATTGTGGAAAACGGCCACAGGGCAGAACTAAACCAGGTGTCCAGCACATCTGTTTCCTGAGCAAGTTTTGTTCCTTTACAGGCCGGACAAGATTCAGGGGTATCCATAGCAACAACAAGCTCCCCGCAATCTTCGCATATCCATGCAGGAATCTGATGCCCCCACCATATCTGCCGTGATATACACCAGTCCCTGATGTTATTCATCCATTCGAAATAGGTCTTTGTCCATATTTCAGGGATGATTTTTGTATCCCCTTTTTCAACCGCTTCTATTGCTTTTTCCGCAAGTGGCCCGGTCCTCACAAACCACTGTAATGACAGATTCGGCTCAACAACCGTCTTGCATCTGTAACAATGACCCACACTGTAGTTATATGGCTCAATTTTTTTCAATAGCCCTGTCTTTTTAAGCTCTTTTATTACAACATCTCTGCATCTGAACCTGTCAAGCCCTTCAAATTTACCGGCCTCAGACGTCATTAACCCGTCACCCCCAATAACTTTGACAATCGGAAGGTTGTGGCGTTTCCCTATTTCAAAGTCGTTTGGATCATGAGCCGGAGTAACCTTGAGACCGCCGGTGCCAAATGTCATATTAACATATCTGTCCCTGATTATGGGTATCGGCTTGTTTATAAGCGGAAGAATCACCCTGTCTGACTCAATACCCTTATATCGCTCATCATCAGGATTAACAGCCAGCGCTGTATCGCCTAACATAGTTTCCGGCCTGGTGGTTGCAATAACTATTCCGCCAGGTCCTTCTTCAAAAGGATATAGGATATAATAGAGATGACCGTTGTGATCATCATGTTCCACTTCAAGTTCGGCAAGCGCCGTATGGCAACGCGGGCACCAGTTGGTAATATAATTTCCTCTGTAGATAAGGCCTTCATTGTAAAGCTTTACAAAAACCTTGCGCACAGCCAGCGACAATCCTTTGTCCATTGTAAAGCGTTCACGCTTCCAGTCACATGAAGCACCAAGACGCTTGAGCTGATTTATAATTGCGCTGCCATACTCGCTGCGCCACTCCCATACTGCCTCAACGAATTTCTTTCTGCCAAGCTTGTGACGATTAAGCCCATCGCTTGCAAGCTTTTTTTCAACAACATTCTGGGTTGCAATTCCTGCATGGTCGGTTCCAGGCATCCAGAGAACATTATCACCCCGCATTCTCCTGAAACGGCAAAGAATATCCTGCAAGGTAATATTTAGAGCGTGCCCCATGTGAAGAACCCCTGTAACATTAGGCGGAGGAATTACAATAGAATAGCTTTTTTGTCCGTCTTCCTCGCTGGCAGCAAAGAGTTGCTCTTTTTCCCAAAAACCGTACCAGCATTTTTCCACGTTATGTGGCTGATACCCCTTGTCAAGCAAATTAGAACTCATATACCGGTTTACCTTAATTAAATTAATTCTTGGATAGGTTTTCAAAGGTCTCGCAGTTTTTCCTTTATACTTTTTATTTCCCTTGAAACCGCCGCTTCAATCATCTCGGCAAGCATCTTCTCAATCTTTTCAGAAAACATTTTTTCAACAACTCGCTCTAAAGTCTCCTCAAGACGCTCGGGGGACAATGAAACCTCTTTATGTATATCTTCTAAGGCATCAATCTCCGTCTCTAAATCCATGTCAAGCGAACCATCAAATCTGTCAGCCATATCCTGGTCGCCGTTTACTTCCTTCTCAAGGGCATCATAAATTCCGATACTGGTTTCAAGGTCGTCATCTATTTGTTCACTTTTATCTTCAATCTCGATGAATTCAATTGTATCTTCTTCAACTTGCGCGGCGTTATCTTCTGCTCCCTCCTCTGAAGCCTCTATGACTTCATCCGTAAGGTCTATAATCTCTTCCTCTTCCAGCGGCTGTGCCTTCTCGACACCCTGATCAAGATTATTTTTATCATTCATATTACCTCCTCGCAATGAGATCTTTGAAAAATGCCGTATATCCTTGTGAAATATTTAACAAATCTTTATTTTTCAAATTATCATACAGCATATAACATGTCAAGATATTTGCTTTTCTTTAAAAAAACTTGTAACAGTTCAGCCACTAAGACACTAAGGAACAAAAGGGGTATATGAGAGTAAATTATAAAAAATTATGAGACGCTTTTTTATCAAAAAATCAGAGACAGCCGTGCCAATATCCGTTATCACAGGCACGGATGCAAAACACATTAAAAAGGTACTGCGATTGAAGCAGGGAGACATAATAACTCTTTTTGACGGCACCGGCAGTGAATACGAAGCCAGGATCATGTCTTTATCAGCCGGCAGCGTTAATGTATCGATAATCAGAACTTTTCCCTCAACAACCGAATCGCCGGTTCAAATCATTGTAGCCCAGGCTTTTTTAAAACAAAGTAAAATGGACAACCTTGTCAGACAACTTACTGAACTTGGAATAACAAAATGGGTGCCTTTTATTTCTAAGCGTTCTGTTCCCAGACCTGACAACAAACGACTCACCGCTCGCACAAACCGATGGAAAAAGATTTCAATGGAAGCTCTCAAGCAGTGTAATCGTGGTCGCATAATGGAAATTGGGTCCACAGTATCATTTGAAGATACATTCAATATCAGCAAGCAAAGCAGCCTGAAAATCGCTTTCTGGGAAAATGAGTCAAAACCGATTAATTTAGCGTTAACGCAATCTAAAAGGCATTTTAATAATATATTTATCATGATCGGGCCGGAAGGCGGGTTTACATCACAAGAAATTAAAAAAGCAAAAGCCTGTGGATTTATTACCGCCACCCTTGGCCCCCGTATTTTAAGAGCTGAAACAGCTACAATTGCTGCATCTGTTTTAATTCAGTATCTTTTTGGAGACATCGGAATAAAAAATTCTTGACAAAAATCTTAGCTTCTCATTAATATTAAATTTTTTTAAAGTTCTCTTTAAGCCGAGGTAGCTCAGTCGGTAGAGCAGCGGACTGAAAATCCGCGTGTCGGCAGTTCGATTCTGTCCCTCGGCACTCGAAATTAGTGAGGAAGTTAAGCTGTCAATTTTAACTTCCTTTTTTTATCACTTTATCAAACCTTAAATAATTTAATCATAAAAAATATGTGCCTGGAAATTCTTATACTTTTTGGACTTTCTGTTTTTGCGTATCTATTTGGATCCATCCCGTGCGGTCTTATTTTAACCAAACGGTTTGCCTCTATAGATATTAGACAAAAAGGAAGTAAAAATATTGGGGCTACAAATGTCAGACGGGTTGCAGGGACAAGGATGGGGGCCTTCACCCTTGCAGGTGATCTGTTAAAAGGGGCTCTTCCGGTATGTCTTGTTGTATATGCTATGGCAGGCACTGATAAATTAATCGGTGAAATCTATCTGTCTATTGTCGCCCTTTCCGCTTTTTTAGGCCACCTTTATCCTGTTTATATGAAATTTAAAGAAGGTGGAAAGGGGGTCGCAACCGCGGCCGGCTGCTTCATAATAATTTCACCAATAGCATGTCTTGTCGCCATGTTAACATTTATCCTGTTTATATTTCTGTCCAGGCGTGTGTCTGCAGGATCCCTTTCAGGCGCGGCTGTGCTGCCTGTGGCTGTTTGGGCAACAAGCCATTCCATTCCCTTGACAGCATGCGCCCTTATAACCATAATATTTATCTTTTTCCGCCACACAGACAACATCAAACGGCTACTGTCCGGCACAGAACCAGTTATATGAAAAAATTTAGGAATTCCGAATTGAAGGATGTTGTCACTTTTAATCCCCTAATTTCTCAATCCCTTAAGTTAAAAATTGATTATTAATAATTGATTATTGATTATTTTCCCTGCATGAATATCATCGCTTCTATTCATATTTAACAATTAATAATCAATTGTTAATTGTGAATAATTAACTATCAATCCCTTAATCCCTAAATCCACAAAAGGGTAATGATCCCCGCAAAGATAAAGTGGGTTTCGACTAAAAATTCAAGCCTGATGCCGGGCAGCATATAACCCCGTTCGTAAGCTGAAAAAAGTAAAAACATGGAAATCGGGCATATAGCAAGAATAAAGCCGAGGCTGGAGATAATATGGAATGCGCTTGATAGGACTAAAAGAACTATAATAATTATTAGCATGCCTTTTAAAAGGCGCAACAAACCCTTTTCCCCCAACAAAATTGCGATTGTCTCCTTACCCACAATTCTGTCTCCCTGCATGTCAAGAATATCGAAAAATGCTGTTCTTGCAAATACAATACATATTGACCATATAAATACCAATGCCGAACCTGCACCTATTTTCCCGGATACAGACAAAAACGGAAACAGAGATGTAACGATTCCCCATGCCAGAGCAATAAGAATGGTCTTTGAACCCGGGATATCCCTTATTCTTCTGTACTTCACGCCTCTAAAATAATCAGGTATGAGCTTTAAATTATAAGAAAGCCCCATTATACTCATTACAAGAAGGAATAAAAAAGGCATCAATCCCATGGTATAGGCTGTAATCAGTCCTACACCGCCGGCAACCAAAGATAAAATCGCAAGAAAAAGTTTGTTTTTACTATAAAAAAATGCTCTGACCGGATCATTGTAAAGGTCTGCCTTGTTTCCCGTTAGGTTGTTTAATATATGCATTGATTGAACATACAATATGGATATAAAAACATGCGGGAAGAATATCTCAATCCCCTGAAGTTTGGCGCAGGCATAGCACAAACACCCTGCCCCAAGGGATACATAGATATTTGTCAAAAGAAGCAAACGCTGAATAGAAAAAATGATTCTGCGCCAGGCCTGCTCCTTTTTAAACGGCAACGCCTCAAGAGCTCTGTAAACCCTTTTGATGATCCAGTTGGGTGTGGAAGCCCCGGCTGTTATGCCTATACATTGGGCTGACTTCAACCTTTTTAGATCAAGTTCCGTTTCTGTTTCAATATGATATACAGGTTTACCAGACCGATTCGCAATCTCGGCAAGCCTTTTCGTGTTCCCGCTGTTACGGCCCCCAACCACTATTACCGCATCCACACATTCCGCTATACGCTTAACTTCAGCCTGCCGCTTTGATGTTGAACCACAAATTGTATCAAAAATCTTATAAAGGGGGAACTTGCCGGCCGCCCATTTTTCAACCTCTTCAAAAAGAAGAAAGCTCTGAGTTGTCTGGGCTATGACGATAGCCTTGTCAAATATTGGCAGAGAATCAAGCTCTTTAATGCTGCCAACCACATATCCGTTTCCCATCGCATAACCGAGCAGCCCGATAACCTCCGGATGATCCTGGTCTCCGATAATGATCGATGAATAGCCTAATTTTGCATGTTTATGAATTATGTTCTGTACTTTAATAACACGAGGACATGTGGCATCAACGACATTAAAACCGGCTTTTTCAAGGCTCTCTTTTGTTTGAGGCGGAACTCCATGGGCCCTTATAATGACAGTGCCGGTTCCATGCTCCGGAATATGATTTAATACAGATATTCCTTTTTCATCTAAAAGGCTCAGGACATGGGAATTATGGATAAGGGGACCATAAGTGTAAATAGGCTCTTTATGTTTGCCGGGCGCACTCAGAGCTATTTCAACCGCTCTGCGAACGCCCATACAGAATCCTGCGGTCTTAGCGATTAATATTTTCATTTATTCTTTCAGGAAAACCTTATGATCTACAAGAGACAGAGAATGGATGCGAGCCTTTAAGAATTTCTGTTCTCCGAATATGTTGGTCAATTTAAGACCATCATCCTCGGGTTCGACTGTATCAACAGCCTTCATAATCATCTCTTCCTCTTCTTCTTTAATCAGATAAGCATTTGCTTCACACATGGCATTTATTCCTTAATTATCCAAAAAGTGTTTTAAGTTTTTCTGTATAAGCGTATCAATAAGATGCGGGAGCGGGACCAAAGATATTCCCACAATTTCAATGTTTTCCTGGGAAAGAGGAATAAGCATTTTTTTTGCCGGGCTGCTTGCCACTGCCTCGGCAATCCTTGGTGTAACCTCCCCCATCATGGCATGAGCAATAATTATACTTACAGGACAGATAATAACATCTACCTGTTTTACGGTCTGAACAATAGCATTTTCTCCAGAAGCGCCTCTGTTCGCTTTTGCCTTCAGCATCTGAGCCGTTGCGATTGCATTTGTTCCTAATGCGACAATCTCAACAGTCTCTTTAAGCAACTCTTTGAGCCTTTTAATGATAGCGCTTCCTATGCCGCCGCCCTGTCCGTCAATTACACATATCTGTTTCATATTAACTCTTGTAATCGTTTACGGTTGTCGGTTCACAGTTCACGGTTTTTTCAATGAACTATGCAACGATTGAATTATTTAGTATAATATTACTTCTTAGATGTTAAGTATTAAAGTTGATGAACTCCTAAAAAGTCACGAATTTAACTGTAGATGGCTAAGTAAAAAGGTTCATATACAAGGCGTAGTAGTTTTTCAGGACCGAAGGCATACATATAGTATGTCGAGGGTCTGAAAAACTACTACAACACAGTAGATGGGACTTTTTACGACGCCATCAAAGCTTGTTTATTTTGACTTTGCTCCGACGCTTTTTTTTTGACAAACGTCTTTTAGGCCCTTTTTTCTTGGTTGTCGGAACCCAGCCCCCTTTATCTTCCATGCCAGATCCACTGGTGTCAATGTATACAGCCATTATTACCTTTTCTTCAAACTCCAGCGAGCTTATAGTGGCAGCGCCCTGAGATTCGGCATAATTTACAATATCCAGATCAGAGCTGACAATTAAAGCCTTTTCTCTTTCCCTAAGCGCCATCCTCTTAATCACGGTATCGGCCAACTCTCCATTACGGGAAAATAGTATTTTGACTCCATTTAGTTTTTCTCCGCGCCGTGAAAAGGAAGGAGCATTTGTCCCATCAAAAACTACTGTTATTTTGTGTTGTTTTATCTTTCTGTATTCAGCAAGAGTGGCGAGCAGAGCCTCTCTACCTGAC
>Ga0209991_10001542_pt1 | contig 10482 bp, 8 predicted proteins | sample ChitaG_FD_183167 | JGI IMG/M metagenome (GOLD analysis project Ga0209991, IMG submission 183167) | Deep subsurface microbial communities from South Pacific Ocean to uncover new lineages of life (NeLLi) - Chile_00310 metaG (SPAdes)... | ecosystem: Environmental > Aquatic > Marine > Oceanic >... | reverse complement strand
CTACATATTGGTGGATGCTGATGGCCACCAGCAATACCATTACGGCTGAAACAATCAGACAAAAAACGCAATTGCAGGTAACCGATTTTGGTTCTGTAACCGGCCTGAATAATGCTTTCTCCACGAGCTTTACGAGCGCGGGCAGGACCAGCAGCGTAACAGCTCCCGAGAGAGCCATTATCACACACAAAAATACCCCCACTGTCTTGTAAGGTACCAGCGGAGCCGCCAGCAGCGGCAAAAATCCAATCGCAATTACCAGAACATTCCTGCTTATTGCTCTGGCCGGCTCACCAAAAATTACAGCAGCGCTGCTTTTCCAGGAACCTGTTTCAGCAAAACTGGCCCGTGCTCGTTCGAGGAAATGTATCGCAAAGTCAACCGCCATCCCCAAAGTCAAGGCGCTGAGCACCGCAACCGGCATATCATAATCCTTACCAACAAGCCCGATTATGCCATAGATAACAGCTATTGTTATCAACAAAGGTATCATACAAACGATACCCCATAGCGGTGAACGAAACAGAATCGCCATCATAATGAAGACAATGATGAAACTGCCCATAAACGATTGCAGCATACCCCAGACCATCTTGTCCTGCCAGACGGTATTTATATAAGTAAGCCCTGCCCAGTTGTGCTCAAGCGGAACCGGCGGTGGATTCTCATCGAAAAAATCCTCAACCGCCCTGATGACCTCCTCCATATCCTTATTATCGCCGCTGGTCAGCTGAATCCAGATATTGGCGTGCATATAATCGTATGTAACCAGGTGCCACAAATCATCGGGGTTATGACTGCTCTGAAATTGCAGCAGACACTGAGCAACCGCACTCGATGAACCAGGAATAATATAGCTTTCGGGTTTACCGTCGACCAGTTCCTGATGAACCTTCTTGACAACATCGGCGACAGAGTTGCTCTTTCCGACAAGGCCTGATTGTTCAAGGTCGTTTTGGAGTGCTGCAACGTATTCTAAAACTTCAGGTTGTTTGAATATTTTTAGCTTTTCTTTTTCCAGTTCGAAAAAATCGGCAAGCTCATACCAGACATCAGCCTCCTTTTCGTCGACGGTATCAACTTTTTCATCAGCAAAGCCGCTTAAATTATCGAGCAAATCCACCTTGGTTTTAGCTGCCGAGGCCCGTTCTAAAAGGGTCTTCTCCGCCTCAGCCATTATCTCGGGGGACTGCGGGAATTCATCTTTCAATTCGACACCTTTCTCAACGAGACGATTGCGAAGGTCATTGATGTATTCTGCCGAAACACTTTTTTCCTCGACCTCATCGAGTACTAGGTAAGCCATATACGTCCCGCCAAAATGTTTGTTTAGTTCGATGTCGGCCCGGCGGATAGGATGGCTCTTGGAAAACCACTTGACCGGATTGTCATTTATCTGAATTCGTGTAATACCGTAGATGGCCACTGCTGTGATTATTAACATAATCAGTAAAATTGGCTTGGCTTTGCTGTAGGTAAAATGACCGCCTGCACCAAGTAGTTTGCTCAGCCGGCTTTGCTTTTCCACACGCGCGGACCCAGCGCCAAAATCAGCCAGCGAACTTTCTTTTATCATCATTATATAAGCAGGAATGAAAGTAATCGTGCACACCCACGCAATCATAATGCCGATTGCAACGAAGATACCAAACACCTGCACCGGCGGAATCGGCGTAAGGGCCAGTGATGCAAAGCCGGCCGCCGAGGTCAGAGAAGTATAAAGCATCGGCATAAAAAGATGTCTCATAACCTCTCGAGTAGTATTTGTTCGCCCCTTCTGGCTTGTATAAAGGTCGAAGAATTCAGAAAGAATGTGCACAGAGTCCACCACCGCTATCGGCATAAGGAAAATCGGTATCATTGAACTCATAATATGCACAGGGTAGCCGAGCCCGATTGAAAGTCCCATTGTAGAAATCACTGTAACCATTGCAACTATCATCGGTGAGATAACAAGTACGAGCTTGCGAAAGAAAAACAGCATAAGTAGAAATATTACCACCATTGCCAAAGGTGCTGAAATTGCCATCTGAATAAACATCTCAACACCAAAGGTGTCCTCTGCTACAGGAAGACCTGTAATGTGATATTGCTCATCACCTTTGAATGTAGCAATTTTCTCTCTCAGCTTGCTATATACACGGTAACTTAAATCTTTACTTGTCAGCGGTAGATATAGACATATTGCTTTTCCATCTTCGGAAATAACCGTTCCTTTCAGCAGAGGATTAGACATTGCTTTGTCTCTGATTTCCAACGCCTCGGCCTGCGTAGCCGGCGGTTTTCTCATCAGCCATTCGAACTTGACTTCACCGGGCCCACCCTGGCCAATGTGGTCAACTGTGGAAGGCGCCAGTATGTCAACTTCTATAACACCGACCTCCTCATCAGGATTTTCCTCATCCTGCCAGCGAAGCGTTTTTGCAAATTCAGTCAATTCATAAATCTTAGATAATGATGAGGGATTAAAAACTCCGTTTGTATCTTTGTCATTAACAATGCCTACAACTACAATATCGCTCAAAGCGAATTGCTTTTTGGTTTGGTTGTGAAATACTCTTACCGGCTCATCCGCTGACAGCATATTCTCCGGGTCGGTATCAACCTTGATAAGAGGTATTAACGCCCCCAGTCCTAAGGTAAGGACGACCATTATTACTGTAACTAATTTATAGTGCTTTATGGAATAATCGGTAATCGCCTGCTTGAAATCCATTTTCATATCCACCGATGTTAATTAAGTAATTCTTTCAGAGCCCCAAAAGTACGACTGTCTTTGCCAGAACAGAATATACCAGCCCCCCGTTCCAGTCAAGTTCGATACCCAAAACCTATACCCGCGCAGACTAACATCCAGTCTCTATTGTCCTTTATTCTTTGACTCATCCACTTACCCACCCTTGTCCTCTTTTAATGTCCCACTCTTCTCCTCTTTTTCCGCGGGTCACGGGCCATAGGGCACAGGCCACGAACTTCGAGCAATTCGCGCAGGGGGTTTCAAAAAAGTTGAATATTTTCGAATATTTTTGAACGTTTCTACTCAAAATTTGAATATTTTTGAATATTTTTGAATATTTTTGAACGTTTTCGAACGTTTTTGAACGTTTTTTTCTTGTCTATTTTACCCAAACCCCACAGTTCAACCTACCAAACCCCGTTTTTAGCCCAAAAACCAACATCCCCTCGAAAAAAACCTCAAAAAATCCCATTTTTTCCCAAATCAGCATATTTTCATTTTTCAATTTTGTGCCGGACTACCCAACACCTGATTACGTAAAAAATTCTTGTAGCGACTGCCGGCCGGTATTAAATACTTGACGCCAGTATTCATTAATCCTTTGATTTTAAAGGCTTAGGGGCGGACGATTGCCTTATTTTAGCTCGGCCACAAAATTTTTTGAAAAAAGTGTTGACTTGATGTTATTTTTTACGATAATATAATCATCTCGATTGACTAAGTGAAGATAGAAAGTATCAATCAAGCAGGAAAGGCTAATAAAACGATGTTGTCAGCACCAAATACAGTTTCAAAAAAATGCAGATACGCCTTAAGAGCAATTTTTGAGCTTGCTTTGCGAGATACCACCGAACCTGTCAAAATACAGGATATCGCCTCAGCCCAGGGCATACCACCGCGGTTCCTTGAGATTATCTTGGCTGAGTTAAAACATGGCGGCTTTGTAGAATCCAGAAGGGGCAACGATGGAGGTTATTTGTTAGTACGACCTGCTTGTGACCTAACCGTTGGTGAAGTGATTAGTTTCCTGCAAGGTAACGTTTACGACAGGGATCAAACTGCCTTGCATGGGCTTGACTTAATGGGAGATTACGTATTTTCCAAGATGTGGAAAAAGGTAAGTGCTGCTATATCAGATATTTACAACAGCAGCAATTTTGCCGACCTTGTTGAGCAAGAATTGGCTAAAAGAAGAACCTATGTGCCTAATTATGCAATATAGCAGGAGAAGACCTGTTTTTTTTGATTAACAAGTATACTATTCCTATAGGAATAATAAGTTAAAGGGCCGAAATAGTGGAAACGCATTTTAGAAGCATAGTTAAGGCCATAAGCTGGCGGGCAGGAGGGACTATAGTTACGTTTTTAGTTGCTTGGGTGCTTGCCGGGAGCCTCGACCTTGCAGCGCGGATCGGGGTGCTGGACACAGTAATTAAGATTGGAGCGTTTTACGTACACGAACGGCTGTGGAATCGCATCGGTTTCGGCAAACAAAAACCGCCGGAGTACCAGATTTAAGATTATTAGTAAAACTGAAAGGAAATGGACAAAATGTTAGAGGATTTAGCTACAGAGGACGTCGCTGAACTTGTAGAAGGTTTGAATTTTGCCCAGAAAGTAGAGCGTTCATTAGAACTAATTAAACAGGCCTATGCTGAACATGGTGATGGGATGGTGGTTGCAAACAGTCTCGGCAAGGATTCTTCTGCTGTCTGGCATCTTGCCAAGAGTGTAAGTCCAAAGATTCGCGGTTTCATCGTTACGACAAGATTCAAGCCGCCGGAAACCAAGAAGTTTATGGCCGAAGAAGTATCGAGATATCCCGAACTAAGGGTGTTCAGAAACAATGAAGAAATTCCCGATAAGCTCTATGCCACTGACCCAGACAAGTGCTGTGAAATTCTTAAAGTAAAGCCAACACGGCAGGCTATCAAAGAGATGAATGTCACCTGCTGGATTACCGGTCTTCGCTGCACCGAGGGCCGAACAAGAACGGCCTTTAAAGAGATTGAGGAGCGTGACATCGGCCTGATTAAGCTCAACCCTATTCTTATCTGGTATGAACGTGAGGTGTGGGAATACCTGGCGCTAAACAGGGTGCATGTTAATCCTCTCTATGGAAAGGGCTACAGGTCTCTTGGCTGCTGGCCATGCACAAAGATAGCACAGGGAAAAGACGAGCGGGCCGGCAGATGGATTGGGACAAGTAAGTGCGGAGGTGAGTGTGGCATTCACACAAAACCTCTGCTTGATTACCAAATATAAGTAAGTAAGATAAAAGAAATGGGCACAAAAGCAGACAACAGCTCCGCTTCAGAACCAGCTACGCACCAGCCAGTTGCCAACCGATTGTTGGGTGTCTATCCCCAGAAGCAGAATGGGCTGTTTATGCAGCGGATAAAAATCCTCGGCGGACGAATAAGCTGGCCCCAGTGGCGCAAAATCGCTCAGCTTGCTACTGACCATACGCCTAACACTCCACTGCACGTAACAACCCGCCAGTCAATTGAGTTGCACAACATTGCTGGCAAAGATATTCCTGTAATCCAACAAGGTCTGGCCGAGGTGGCTTTGACGGTCTTCGGAGCCGGAGGCGATTCGCTAAGAAATATAACTGTCTGTTCCGGTTGTGGCTTTGACGCTGTGGCGGCAGATATTTTCCCTTTGGCCCAGCTTGTTGGGCGGCACTTATTATTGCAGCCTTGCCTTCTTAATCTGCCTCGCAAGTTTAAGATAAGTTTCTCCGGCTGCCTAGTAGCGTGCGCAAGACCCTGGCTCAATGACCTGGGTTTTATTGCGCAGCGAGACGGAAAGTTTACTGCAATCGGGGCAGGCTCTCTCGGGGCGAAACCTTCGTTGGGCATTGAGCTTTACAAAGACTTAGCAGCGAGGGATATCACCCCGCTCTGTGTTGCGGCACTAAAGTTTTTCGAGCAATCCGGCAATCGTGAAAACAGACACCGGGCACGCTTTCGCCACGTAAGAGAAAAGCTTGGTGACCAAGCCTTTAAAAAAGAACTTGATGTCCGGTTCAGGCAACTAAAGGCTTCGCAAACCCGGCCTGACATTTCGCTGGCATCAAGCAATAAAAATATTAAACTATTGCGGCGGCTTCAGCTACCTAACGGCAATATTAACGCAACACAGGCGATTCAACTTGCCAATGCAGCCGAACCTAAAGGGGCTGTGTTGCGAATTAATCTCGAACATGGGCTTGAACTTTATGGCAAGGAACCTATTCAGCTTCCTGAGAGCATTGCTGCCCTCGGGACCGCCCCAGTAATTGTTGCCTGCCCTGGCTCGACAACCTGCTCGAAGGGCATCGTAAATACGTGGGAAACTGCCGATAGCATAAGAGGTGCCCTTGCCGGCCAGCATATTCCTGAGGTACGAATAAATATCTCGGGCTGCCCGAATAATTGCGTTCACAGTACAGTCGCAGATATCGGTCTGGTTGGTCTGCGGCGAAGGCAAGAGGGGAAACAAATTGAGTGCTACCGCCTTTTTGAAGGCGGTGGTAATGGCAGAAATGACAAATTGGCCGAGCAATCTGGAATTTTGTGTGTCCGGGACGTTCCTAACGCTCTCAAACGTTTAGTAAGAACTCAAATGAGCCGGATTGCCCAACGCTCGGTCAAATAAAAAAATCTTGTGGTTATTGGCGGCAGTATTATAATATTCAAGGACAAATTGGTTTTGCCAGGGGAGCTAAAGACCAGACGAGAGTTTGGGCTACAGCTGAGAGGTCGCTGAAATAGCGACGACCCTTGAACCTGTCGGGATAATGCCCGCGAAGGAAGGCGTCGAAGATTATAACAGGCACTTCTTTGTGGGAGTGCCTTTTTGTTTAGTAACGTTTTAACAAGTGAAAAGGAAAGGAAACAAAATGATAGAAATTGAGATAAGCAGAGTGATTATAGAACAGTACAGCAGGAGACTGTCGGAGCATCTTGAAAACGATGTGGTTATAGTTGGCGCGGGCCCTGCGGGTTTAGCTGCCAGCTATTACCTGTCTAAGGCAGGAATCAAAACTACCATAGTTGAGAAGAAACTTTCGATAGGCGGAGGAATCTGGGGAGGAGCTGCAGGCTACAATGTGGTTGTTTTTGAAGACAAGGACATTTTAGATGAAATAGGTGTAACGACAAAAAAAGAGGCGGATTTATATGCAGCAGATGCAATAGAATTTGCGACCGCTCTGGCTTATAAAGCTAAAAAGGCAGGAGCAGAGATATTCAACTTAACGGAAGCTGAAGATATTGTGCTAAAGGATGAAACCGTCAAAGGCGTTGTAGTCAATAGTGCAAGTGTACGAACGCTGGGACTGCACGTGGACCCGTTTTGTATTTGTGCGAAATATGTTATTGACGGGACGGGGCATCCGGCTGAGTTGGTTGGTATGTTGAAGAGAAGAAAGCCGGAACTTTTTCCACAGCCGCTACAAGAGTATTTTATGGATGTGGAGACATCGGAGGCCGGTGTCGTAGAGAAAACAGGAGAGGTTTATCCGGGACTTTATGTTGCGGGTATGTCTGTATGTGATGCGTTCGGCTTGCCGAGAATGGGGCCGATTTTTGGTGGGATGCTAAAATCCGGGAAAAGAGTCGCTGAATTGATAAAAAATAAATTAGAAATTTAAAATGAGGATAACAGGAGTTAACCTGCCGCTTTTTTCCAGGAGCTTCGCTTGGTTGCTCTTAGGCCGGAAATAACAGTAACTATCAGCATAAGCGCAAAGGTTATGGTAGTGAACCAATATCCCCAGGTTGCGGTCTGAACATGGGCCATTCAATATAGATTTATGTATTTTGCAGAAGGTTTTTGAGTCCTCTAACAAGCCAAACCAATGCTGGTAAAAGGAATGTGGATGTAAATTGTATAATCGTTCGTGTATCAAAGGGCCAAGTCGGTATATCTTCAAGCGATCTATAAAGTGCTCTCAGCTTAGATTCCTCTTCGTATTCTTCTTTGACTTTTTCATATGTGTCTGCGAACTTTCTACCATCTTTCGCAATCTTTTGCACAAGGACATCACTTACACACTTGTAATGCTTTGAAATATCCAAGAGGAGAGATTCTTTTTTAAGCCTCATTGCTTTATGCACCTGTAATAATGGGAAGAAGAATACTATAGGAAGAAGCAGGAACTGCACAACGATGCCACATGCTAGGGGTGTATTATATCCATGAGTATAATACAATGTTGCTGAAATGGCCATAGTAAGCAATATGGCAATGTTGAAGTTCAATGCCATCCTCCCTAAGCCTCCTAATCCTCCTGCATTGTCCGGGTGCATTGGTTGAAGATCAAGTGAATCAGTGTCAATTACCCAGCGAAAAAGCCTGTTCAATGTTATCACTATTATAAACAAACGGTAAATGAAAATAGGCAGTATATACCCCCACCATACATAAAAGAAGATACGCTGGGCAATATAGCCCCTAATATAATTGACCGAATCGTAAACATCGTGGCCCCAAACTTCCTCTGGCCTAATAGTATTTATTGCATTTATCGTAGCAAATGTAAGGCCACTAAAAATGAATAAGAACTTCAAGGGCACATATGGGTCCTTAGTCCAATTGATGCGTAGAAACTCCTCTAGCTTTATCTTTTTCTCAAATTTGTCTTTTATAAGGCTCGCGTCTATATTACTGATAAACTGGTCGAAGTGGCGAATACCTTGTATCCCGAAGAGAAAGATTAAAGGAAATACAATTGTAAAACATATATTTCCGTAGTGCTTAAGCATTCCCACAGCTTCACCAGGCAGAAAAAAACTCCCATCAAATGCAGCCCCCAAATATGGCAAAAAGGAAATCAGCAGTAGAAATGAAAAAATGCGCCATAGAAACCTTTCCTGGGTCCCGATTAGCACAGAGAAAAAGTAATCCTTTCTCAGAGAGTTCTTTTTTACCATTTCCATATTCCTTCTTGAGTGAGGTGGTAAAAGTGTCTCACATTAGTTTTGTTGGGACGCAGCGCCATTAGTCTCTCCCAAAATTAGATTATTAACCGCCTTAACAACTCCGCGCTCGGAAGCTAGAGGCACTATTACATCTGCTGCTTGTAAAACGGATGGGGTTGCATTAGCAACAGCTATACTGAGTCCCGCTATTTCAAACATGCTTAAATCATTGTCGCTATCGCCTATGCATGCAATGTTTTGTCTCATAATTCCGTTTGATTTAGCAAGGCTTAGCAATGCTTTACCTTTTGAGGCGTTTAGCGACATAAATTCTACGAATTTGTCACTTGTAATTGTAATAGAACAATCTTGAGTATACTGGTGAGAATAGGAATCATAAACGGATTTCAGTATCCTAGAATCTTCGACGGCAACTAGAATTTTAGCCACATTTTCTGATGACAAACTGAGAAGAGAATGTACAAAACGGGTAGTTGGTTCGCCAATAGAATTTAGTAATTTTGACGCGAGATTAACACTTGTGCATACAATGTCGTGTTCAGTAAATACGGCTATACGGACTCGTTCATCATTTTCGAGGGTTGAAATAATTGTCCTATATAAGGCTTTAGGGAGAAAATGTGAAAACAGTATCTTTTGCGTTCTGGCTTCTACTGTTATTGCTCCGTTACAGGTAATAACGGGTCCTTCAATCCCAATGTTTTCACACAGAGCTTGGATACTATTAAATTTCTTCCCGGTTGAAATGACTACCAATATGTTTGAGTTCACACATTTTTTCAAACTTTCAATAACCTCCAAGGGTATTTCTTGGCCGGGCATACACAAAGTACCGTCTATGTCAACTGCAAGAAGTTTGTATGCATTCATATCAAGATTATTAACTACAACTAAAGACAACCGATATTTTCAAGAACTACACGCTCGCCATCTAATATGATAAGTCAAACCAGATATTATTGTTACTATTAACATAATTAATAACGTTACTGTTGTAAACCAATAGCCCCATATAGCTGTTTGAACATGTGCCATTTTTATGACGACCGTTCCGATGGCAAAGGAGTGCAGAAACATTTTTACCTTGCCGGATAACATAGCAGCAAAGTTGATGCCCCGAGCTTCAGCGATGTGGCGTAATACCGAAACATAGACATCCCTAGCTATTAATATGCCGACAACCGACCACTGAATTATGGCCATTGTTACCGGCTCGAAATCGAAAAGTTTCGGCTCTCCGATTACCGCGAAACAGATAAATGCGCCGCAGACGAGGATTTTGTCAACGAGCGGGTCCAGCATTCGGCCGAACTTGCTGGCAACACCTAATTTCCTTGCGATGGCGCCGTCAACCATATCGGTCAGGCCGGCAACAACAAAGAGGATAAAAGCAATGTCAAGAAAACCTGGAAAGGGCAGTTCGCCCTGAGCATAAAATCGCGGTGAGTAAAGAAGCATAATCAGGAAGATGACCGTCAAAACAAATCGGCCAAAAGTCAGAATGTTGGGAATCTGTTTTAACATAAGCCTAAGTGTACTTCTCTCTGTGCTGTAATTCAATATTAAATCTTCTCGACAATCAAATCGTAATTTTTTGTGCCAATAACTTTTGTATCAACGAATTTCCCTGGGCCGGCTGAGCAATTTTTTATGATGCAGATACTGTCGATATCGGGTGCCTGGCCGTAAAAACGTCCCCGCGCGGTGCTTCCTGTTTCAACAGAATCAACAAGGCAGGTAAGTTTGCTGCCGATTCGGCTTTCATTTTTGGCGAAGGCGATTTCCTGCTGGGTCAGCATCAGCTCTTCGAGGCGT
>Ga0209991_10001541_pt1 | contig 10482 bp, 8 predicted proteins | sample ChitaG_FD_183167 | JGI IMG/M metagenome (GOLD analysis project Ga0209991, IMG submission 183167) | Deep subsurface microbial communities from South Pacific Ocean to uncover new lineages of life (NeLLi) - Chile_00310 metaG (SPAdes)... | ecosystem: Environmental > Aquatic > Marine > Oceanic >... | reverse complement strand
ACGCCTTAACCACCCCGTCACGATACTCAGCAACCATATCAAACGCATCCTTGGTTTGTTCGAGTTTGAATCTATGAGTTATCATAAAATCAACACTGATTTTGCCGGAGGCTATCAAATCAATGCAGGCCTGCGTGCATTCGTTTTGCCTTCTGACATTTATAAGGGTAATTTCTTTTCTGCGTATCTTATGAATCATAAGAGAGATTCTTTCCGTACGCGGAATGCCTATGAGCATCAGTTTGCCGCCGGTCTTGAGCAGCTCGACCGCCTCATCGATTGTTTCCTGTTGGCCGGCGCATTCGAAAACAACATCCATTCCAACAGGTTGCTGCTTCAGGATTTCTTTGACTATATCTTCTTTATTCGGATTGCCAACCCAGGTTGCGCCGTTCTCTTCTGCAATCTTGATGCGCTCGTCGATTTTTTCGGTTACGTAACAGGCATTTGCATTTTCAGCTCTCGCACAAACCAAACAGCTTAAGCCGATTGGGCCTGAGCCGAGAATAGCTATGTCTGCATTTTCTGACAGGTTGGCCTGTTTAACCGCATATACGCCTATAGCCAACGGCTCACACAACACTCCCTCGGCAAAGGTGATTTTGTTGTCGGTGGGGAAACAACAGTCCTCAGGCATAATAATATACTCACATAAACAGCCATCTATCTGTCCGGGACAGCCGAGGAATTTTAGATTTCTACAGGTATTTCTTTTGCCCTGTCGGCATTGGTCACAATCGCTGCAGGCAATTGCAGGGTCAACGACAACACTATCGCCGACTTTGACACGAGTAACCGCACCGCCGACGGCTTTGACTGTCCCGACGAACTCGTGACCAACTATAAAAGGATACTCGACAACTTGTTGTTCCCCAATTCTGCCGGTCTCATAGTAATGAACATCGGAGCCGCAGACGCCAACCACCTCAACTTTCAGAAGAACATCAGTATCTTTCTTTATACTCGGCTCCGGCACATCTGCCAGCTCCATTTGCCTGATACCCGTTAATACAACCGCCTTCACAAAATCTCTCCGAGAGAATTTACTTTTGTAAACTGGTAACGTAAAATTCGCGTTCGCTTATGTCAATCAAGAAGATACCATCTTATAGTAAAAAAGCATAGCTTTTGCCATAGATTATACGATAATATAAAGCCTATCAGAGAAAACTCAAAATAAGTCTTAAAAGCAAAAGGAGAAATTATAAATGAACAGGAGATGCTATGGTTTGATGGTGTTGTTGATAATTGCGACAGCAGGTGACAGTATAGAACTGGCGCCCAGTGCGAGAAAAACAAAAGAAAAAGCAACTGCGGAGGATTTCCCCCCTGAAATCGTAGACTTCATTCCTTATCAGGGTAACCCACTCTTTGCCGGAACTGGTAAGAACACCTGGGACTGCAAGATTCGTGAGCGGGGATACATTCTACGGGAAGGAAATACCTACCACATGTGGTATACCGGATACAACGACGACCGCTCAGACACCAAGTACCTGGGCTACGCCACCTCGCCCGATGGGCTCAAGTGGACACGCCATCCCTCCAACCCCATCTTCGACCACTCTTGGGTCGAGGACATGTTCGTGGTCAAGCACGACAGCGTTTATTATATGTTTGCCGAAGGGCGTAACGACATCGCTCACATGATGACCTCAACCGACCGAGTCCACTGGCAGGACCACGGCAAGCTCGATATCCGCTACACCACAGGCGAGCCACTCAGGCCCGGAACTGACAAAAACGGTTTGCGGTACTATGATTACTGACAAAGGTTAATTTGTTACCAGCTGCTTTTTGAAGACAAGAATTTCTATTGGGTTATTATTTGGGTCAACGCGCAATTCATGAGGCTCGGGAATGAATGAGGTATATTTCGGAAAGTTAAACCATTCTGCCTGCCACTGTTCTCCCGAAACAGGACCAAGTAGCACATCTGTAATATTTCCCGCCAACGTACCCCCCTTCATTTCTATCGGGATGGGACCCATTACCACTGAGGAAATTGTCCCGTCCGGCTCAAAGACAAACTCCCAGCCTCTTTTCTCGTCTTTCCATGTCCCGACAAGAAACTCCGGAAACTCGCCGCCGCCTTCAATAATTACCTCAACATCGCCCCTCGGAGGGGCTGGGCCAACGCCTCTGTCCCCTCCGCCGGTGTTTTGACAACCCGCAAGTCCCAGCAGAATGACTGCACATCCGGCCAACACCACTAACCGCTTCATAATATCTGCTCCCTTACTTCTTCCTATGATAATCAGCGTAATCTGCGTCTAAAAATTATAACACAATCAGCGTCTAATTAAACAAAAAAAGAGGCAGGTCAAAAAGACCTGCCTCTTTCGTAACTAATCTTCCTGGCTATAGCCTTATCTTATCTGCCTCAACGCAGGTACAATGTACCACAACCCAGTAGAGGTCATCGGCTCAAAACCGAGGTTCGTAGCTTGGCGCCTCTGGTTTTATTTATTTTTTACGACGACGCAGGAACAGGCCGCCAAAACCGAGCAGCAAAACGGTCATCGGCTCCGGAATAATCGTGTAGGTGGTCGTATCCTCGGGTGTCCCATATTCAGGGTCTACAAACACGTTAATCACACCGGTCTTGCCAATATCTGCCGTCAATGCAGTAAAATCAAAGAGAAACTGCACACCAGCCACGGGAGGATCACTTGTATAGCCTGCAGCCATCAGATAACCGACACCAAAACCCGCCTCAGTAACAGGGTCGATACCGGCATTATAGCCCGCATATCCAGGCTGACCTGCTGTTAGTTCCGCTAATCGACCACTGGTCAAAGAGCCGGCCTGGCTGCCTTCTGTGATAAAGACGTAACCGAGCCAGGTATCGGCATCGCTCGAGTAAACCTGGATTGTCTCACCTATCTCTATATCGATAGTTCCAGGGACACTTGCATCGTCGATTTTGAGCGAAACCGTTGCGTAAGCCAACGAGGCCATTCCAAGAACCAACATTAAAATTAACAACTTCTTCATCATATTTCTCCTTTAAAAAATTACTTATTTCAAAATCATTATGCCGAAACAACACTTATTACTTAATAACCTTCCTCCTTTCAAAAAAACCATTCTTTTTTTCTCTTTTACCGTGTTCAAAAGCAAAGTGTTTAAGTGCCACGATATATAGAAAAACTTTCACGCCTTTCATTATTTCACAGATACACACAAAATCTATGCATTGAGACAATACAAAATCGGTGAGTTTTCTTCTTGCCCCGTTACGATGAGTTTTCTTTCCCCCGAAAGATTAGATGTACTATACCAAAACTGACGGGAAAATGCAAGGAAAAAATGGGATTTTTTGAGTTTTTTTCGTGGAGATATTGGTTTTTGGGGTAAAAACGGGGGTTGGTGGGCTAATTTGCAGGGTTTGGGTAAAATAGGCAAGAAAAAAACGTTCGAAAACGTGCAAAAACGTTCGAAAACGTTCGAAAACATTCAAAAATATTCAAAAATATTCAAATTTTGAGTAGAAACGTTCAAAAATATTCGAAAATGCGTGCGCGGTTTTGAGCAAAAATTTATCACGTTTCTATTTTAACATTTTGTTAATTTAGGGAGTGTAGGGGGTTTTGCCACTAAGGCACAAAGGCACGCTGGATATACAAACCGCAAACAAAACAGATTCGACTCGACTGGCCCGGCATAGACTCGGCCAGCACCCCCTACTTTGGTTACTGAAAATCCACTTGTTAGCAGCGGTTTATTCTGTTATACTTTTCCGCGATACACAAATAAGGAAAGGCAAAATATGAGTAAATCCAGAGGTTTTTTGTCAATTCTCGTTCCCACTGCGACGGTATTTATATCGAGCTTTTGCATTATGGTGCTGGAGCTTGTTGCAGCACGGCTCATTGCCCGCCATCTTGGCTCATCTCTTTACACCTGGACAGCAGTCATCGGCGTAGTATTGGCCGGTATTACCATAGGCAATTACCTCGGCGGGCGAATCGCAGACCGTTTTCAGGCCAAGAAAGCGTTGGCCGTCCTTTTTGCGATTTCATCGGCCGCCTGCGTTATAACAGTGATACTGAATAATGTTGTCGGCGAATGGATATGGCTGTGGAAGTTCAGTTGGCCTATGCGCGTCTTTAGCCACGTCTCTTTAGTATTCTTTATCCCATCCACTTTACTGGGCACAATAAGTCCGGTAGTTGCAAAAATGGCTCTTGACCGGGGTCTGGCCACAGGCAGAACCGTTGGAGACATTTATGCCTGGGGTGCAGCAGGAAGCATTGCAGGAACTTTCGCAACCGGATATTATCTGATAGCTACAATGGGAACGGTCGCTATTATCTGGACAGTCGGAGGGACACTGCTGCTGATGGCCATCCTCTACTGGGTAAAGTTCTGGCTGCTTTACGTATGGGCAGCAATATTCATTGCCGCCTTGACAATGGGGATAGCACCAGCCGACTGGGCCAAAAGTGCAGGTTCATCTCTTGCTTTGAGAGAACAACCCAATCCGAAAGTAATTTACGAGGATGAAAGCCAGTACTGCTATATTACTGTCCGACAGAACCCTGAGAATCCAAACAAACGCGCTTTTTATCAGGATAAGCTCAAGCACAGTGAAATAATAATGGGTGATATAAGCGACCTGCAATATAATTATGAACAGATTCACGCTGCAATAACGCATCGATTCAGTCAAGACAAGGATAAGCTTTCAGTTTTGATAATCGGTGGTGGAGGATACGTTTTCCCCCGCTATGTGGAAAAGCTCTGGCCGGGTAGTCGAGTTGATGTGGCGGAAATCGATCCGGGAGTAACCGAAGCGGCGATGGAGGCGTTCGGGCTGGAGAGAGATACCTCTATTAACATATTTACAATGGATGCCCGTAATTATGTCAATCAATTGCTGGAGCAGGAACGCACGGGGGGGCCAAAAACCCGTTATGACTTTATCTACGAAGATGCTCTAAATGATTACTCGATACCTTATCAGCTCACAACAAAGGAATTTAACGATAAAATCGCCCAAATACTAACGGACAGCGGAGTATATATGATTGAATTAATCGATATTTACAATAGTGGCTTGTTCGTCGGCGCCTTTATAAATACCCTGGAGCAGACATTTCCATATGTTTATGTCATTACCGAAGTGGAACCGCCTTTTGCACGCAGCACTTTTGTAATTCTTGCTGCCAAGTGCCAAATTAATCTTGAAAACCTCGGTGAAGAAAAACCGGTAAAAAATTTAGATTTATGGATATTAAGCGACTCTGAAATAGACACACTCAAGGAAAAAGCTCACAGAATTGTATTAACGGACAACTACGCCCCGGTTGAAAATCTTCTCGCACCTGTGGTTCGCGAAAGTGCCGTTGATTTACTGGCGGCGAAATACCTCTCACAGGCGAAAAAGTTGAGAAGAGAAGGCAGATGGAAAGAAAGCATCTCGAAATATAAAGGTGCTATCCGGACCAACCCCAGGTTATCGGTAAACACATACAATGATATAGCGATGGTTCTCGGAGAACACGGTAGGTGGCAGGAAGCCGTCGACGCCCTCAAAAGTGCTCTTGAATACAATGAGAAAGCTGAATTTAAGCAAAGTGTGTCAAACATGCACTACAATATGGGTATAGCATTGAAGAACTTAGGCAAAAACGAAGAGGGCTCCGAGCATTTGCATAAGGCGGTTGAGGGATACCGGGAAGATTTGGTCAAAAGACCTGACCCAGTTAAGATATTCCGCCGGCTGGGTAATGCCCTGATGGAAATCGGCAATTTCAGTGAAGCAACTAAACATTTTCAGCAAGCCGTGGATATGGACCCATACGATATAGAAAACCATTCAACGCTCGTACAGGCACTTGTAACTCAAAAACGTTACGATGAAGCGATTACCGCACTGAAAAAAGCGGTAGGTTTTATGAAACATATTGGCGATAAAGAAGCTGCAGCAAAATTGCAAGAGTATCTTGAACTTGTGGAGTTCAAGAAATCAAAACAAAGCAAGTAGCGGAATAATTCCTGCTATACAAATAGGAGCCGTGCCTAATTAAGCAGTTCCTTCCAGCCCAAAAACAAATGCTCAATCCCAATTTGCGCCCTTTTATCTAATCTGTGCTTATCCGTGATAATCTGGGGCAATAAATTAAAAAAAAGAGGCAAGTCAGAAGACTTGCCTCTTACACAACTAACATAGGTTTCTTGGTCGCGTCTTATTTACGACGACGCAGGAACAGGCCACCAAGGCCTAACAACAGCACGGTCATCGGCTCAGGAATAATCGTGATGTCAGCTGTACCCTGTTCGTCGCCAGTACCATAACCAATCCGGTCATCCCACAGTGAAATTCTAGCCGTGTCGCCGATGTTAAGCCCCGAAGTGGCATAACTAACCACATGCTGTATACCGGCCACGACATCGCCCGTAATAGACATTGTGGTCATCTCATAACCGTCACCCCAACCCACTTCGGAATACCAGATGATTAAGCTACTGCTTCCCGCATTAGACGTTGAGTATCCGTTGCTTAACGCACCATCGCCGGTCTCTTCAACAATTATGTAGCCGAGCCAGCCTACGGTGTCATCCGAGGAAATGCTGACGACAAGCGTATCACCTAGGACCACGTCAACCGAGCCAGAGATGTCCATCGACAGCGTTGCATTGGCCGCCGAGGCCAATCCAAGAACCAACATAAAAATTAACAACTTTTTCATCATCTTCTCCTTTTCTTTTCATCTACGCTACCTCCGGAACAACTCCTCTACACAAGGAGGTTCTTCAGGCGGTATCAAATTTTTAACTTCATTCCAAACTACATTCTCAATTAACTACTTTTCATACTACTTACTACTTCACAACAACCAACTGACATTACGGACAGTTGCAATCCGGCAGGTTCGCCTGATTCTTGTTGGCATTAAAGATCTCCGCGTCATAGGTTGAAACACGATATTCGTTTTTGCCCTGAGCCTTATGGTCGAAGTCCGCACAAATCAGTTCTACTACTTTTTCTTGCGCTCCGCCGGGGTTTACGGTGATTGTCTGCCCTATAATCTCGGCCAAAGTTTTATTCTTGGCCGCATTGAACACTTCTGCATCATAGGTCGATACCCAGTAGTTGCTCTTACCCTGGGACTGGCCATCAGCATCACCGTGGCACTGCCTACAGTTAAACATGGCACACCAGCAGTTTGGCTCACCAACACTTAACCATTCGGCGTAATCCGCATGGGCTTTGGGCATGCATCCGCTCGATGCCGTATAGTCCACTGCCGAACCACACGTGACCGATGCTCCACCATTTGGATCCTGGCTGAGTACGGTCTCTCGCGGTACAGTGCCGCTGGTAGCGTAATCTACAACACCAACTACAAGACCAGCAGCAACAATCGCTGTATTCGCATCGGTTCTGTTCATGTCCACAACGTCCGGCACAGTAGGCGGACCTGTTGATACCACAATGGCAACTGTCGTGCCACATGAAGCCGTTCCGGCACCTGGAGTCGTGCTGATTACATTACCGTTAGCTATGGTGTCACTGCACTCATAAGTTGGAGTACCAGCTGAGATATAATCAACAGCATCGATGGCCGTTATCGCATCAGCCTCGCTCATGTCCAGAACGTTCGGCACAGTAGGCTGGCCGTCAGATACCACAATGTTCACGGCCATACCACATGTCGCCACTCCAGCAGCCGGGTCCGTACTGATTACATTACCGTCAGCTATGGTGTCACTGCAGCCGGTAGTTATAGTGCCAATCGTAAAGTTGGCAGCAATAATGGCCAACTGTGCAATAGCGTTGGTATCATCCACAACGTCCGGCACAGTACAAACTACCGTCACGCCACACTCGTTCAAAGTTATGGTATCGGGTGAATTGCCGTCTTCCATAACTATGCCGGCTCGGCCTACATTAAGGGCAAGGTCCACGTGGCAGTCGGTGTCCACGAAGATACTGCAAAGTATGCCATTGGGTTCCGGCGGGCCTTTAGGAGCAGCATACAGCGAGCCCATTTCAATGGTGACGCCATTGGTGCCAATACCGCCCTCAGTGTCGCCGGGCAAATCGTTCACATCGGCAACGGGCGTATAATTAGCATCGTCCCAGTTGTTAAAATCGGCGTTAATCACCCGCGCAAAACTGGCGGGAAAGATGCCGTAGCCATTGCTGTCATTGCACTCGCCGACAAAGAAATTTCCAATGTCAACAATTGTCCCCGCGTCAACCGTGATGTCCAGCGCAAACGCCCGCGGTATTTTCCCGGTAGTCACCGCATAGGTGATCTCGACCTCAGCAGGGTAATCATTATCCACCACTGTGGCGGTGATGGTAATATGATTAGGGTCCGCCATCACAGGAGCCGCGAGCATAAGCACCGCCAAAATTAAAAAAATCTTTTTCATAATACAACCTTCCTTTCTTCATCTTTTCTTCTTCGCAGAGCCACACACTCTGCGTCATCTTGGTTTTTCCTGCCTAAAAATTGACTTTTCATCTGATTACGCTTGTTCACTAACACTTAAACACTTTGCTTTTGAACACAGCGTCCCGGCCAGCAGGAGCAGCCGGACAGAAAAGTAAAACTTGTCTACGTCCTCCATCTCCTCCTTTCCCGCCGATTGGCGAAAATGCGTGCTAAAAGACTAATGCGCACAAGTGTTACTCACTCGTGAAGGTTGAGTGTAAAATATCATAAGCCCCTGCGCAAATCAAGGGAAAAATTTAAAAAAACACAAAAAAATTAAAAAAATTAGAGCATAATAGCAAAACAGCACCCCGGAATAAGCATTTTGGCTGTTAATTTGGGTAAATATGCCCATTTGGGCTATTTCCGCGGGATTATTATCCCCCACTGCGAGACCATATTTTTTTTCATTTTTTTGCAAAAAATAATTTTTTTTGTGATTTTTCATCTCGCTTTGCAATCTCGGCAGGTTTTTGTTATTTTAACGTGTTATGTATAAATTTCTAAAAGGCCGGCTCATGGTAGTGAGAATAACGCTGCTGGCGGCTACTTTAGCACTGCTTGCCATCGGCATAGCAGCTATTTACTCAGTCGGCCACCCGGCAGAGGCCAGCCCTGCCGGCCAGCTTGACGATTATTTGGCCAATCTTTGGAAAAAACAGCTCGTCTTCGCCGCGATTGGGGCCGTTGTCTTCATAACGCTCAACTTAGTTAATTACCGACGCTTCGGCGCACTAAGCTACTGGATATACGCCTTTGTCCTGCTGCTTTTGGCAGTCTTACTTTTCTCTAAATACATCACAAAGCTTCCTTTCGCTCCTGAAATCAACGGCACCTACAGATGGATTAAAATCTCGATAAAGGGCTATGACCTGCCACGCCTGCAACCATCGGAAATCTGCAAGCTGGCATACATCCTCGCCCTGGCCTGGTACCTGAGGTACCGCAGCAACTCCCGCAGCTTCACCGCACTAATTGGACCCTTCGCATTGACACTTTTGCCGATGGTCTTGATTCTGCTCGAGCCAGACCTCGGAACCGTACTGCTTATGATGCCCATTTTGTTTGCAATGCTTTTTGTCGCAGGCGCAAAGGTCAGGCATCTGATGATTATAGTAATTATGGCTGTATTCATTAGTCCAATACTCTGGCACTTCATGCAGCCCTATCAACGAACAAGAATAAGCAGTGTACTTCTGCAGAGTAAATTCATCCGCGAAAAATGCCAGGCACATCCCATATTAGCCACAATCCTGGTCGGCAGGGACAGGAAATTCAGTGCCTGGGAAAAACAATGGGAGAACGACTGGGGCTATCATCTTATCCGCTCGAAATATGCCGTCGCCTCTGGGGGGGCGAAAGGGCACGGCTTTCGACAGGGGCCCTTTATCAAATACGACTTCCTGCCCTATAGACACCACGATTTTATATTTGCTGTTATTGCTCATCAATGGGGCTTTCTCGGCTGCCTGCTCCTGCTGGTACTTTATGTGATTGTTATCGGCTGTGGGTTGGAGAGCGCAGCGCACAATACCGACCCGTTCGGCAAACTGCTTGCGGTTGGTATCGTGGCAATGTTTGCAGTTGAGGTTATCGTCAATGTGAGTATGACATTGGGGCTGATGCCAATCACAGGCCTGACTTTGCCGCTGGTAAGCTACGGCGGCTCAAGCCTGCTGGTCAGTATCGCTGCCGTCGGTTTATTAAATAATGTCGGCAGGCACCGGCCTTTCAGCGTAGCACCTAAATCGTTCAAATAGAACCTCGTATCCCGTCCGCCCCGCCGTTTTGCTTCGCAAAATCGAAGCAGCGGGGCACCTCGCACACTTCACGCTTGAAAAAAACGACTCCCGGCATTATAAATAATCGCTAATGATAAAAGGATTTAGACAAATCGCCTCCCTTACGGCAGTCAGCAGAGTATTCGGATTCCTCCGAGATATAGCATACAGTCATTTCTTCGGTGCCAACGCCCTGCTCGATGCCTGGACCATCGCCTTTAAAATCCCAAATCTCGCCAGAAGACTCT